>WNGK01003613.1_pt1 | contig 20984 bp, 19 predicted proteins | sample 5400601 | NCBI WGS metagenome assembly WNGK01 (sample SAMN13153376, study PRJNA577476) | soil metagenome | isolation source: 60 cm soil or saprolite under Garry oak tree replicate 1 | place: USA:California | collected 2016-06-15
CGATGTTTTCCGCAACCTCTCGCGCGCCGAGCGCGCCTTTGAATTTATCCGGCGCGATTAAAATGCGCATTTCCGTTGCTGTCGTATCGAGCGAAGTCGAGACATCTCTTAATATTTCTGAAATAGAATGAGATTCCTCAACTCCGCTCGGAATGACAAATTGAAAGTGGTGCTTAGCCCTTTAGCTTCTTTTCCAGAATTTCCCCAACCAGTTGCGGATTCGCCTTGCCTTTCGACGATTTCATCACCTGGCCTTTGAGAAAATTGAGCGACGCCGTGTTACCCGCTTTGAAATCCGCCGCCGGTTTTGGATTTGCCGCAATCACTTCATCGCAAAATTTTGCGATCGCGCCCGTGTCACTCAGCTGCTCGATCCCTTTTTCTTTCACGATCGAAGCCGCGCCTTTGCCGCTGGAAAACATTTCCGAGAAAACTTCCTTGCCCTGTTTGCCACTGATCTTTCCGCCATCGATTAAGTTGACCAGCTCATCGAGCGATTCCGGCGGAATCGGACAATCATTGATCGTTTTTCCCGCGGTGCTGAGCGCGCTTTGCAAATCGTTCAGGATCCAATTGGCAACGTTCTTTGGTTTCTTTGCGTCTTTGGCAGCGGTTTCGAAATAACGCGCAAGATCGACATCGTCCGCCAGTACGCCCGCGTCATACGGCGTGATTTGATATTGCTTGATGAAACGCGCGCGTTTTGCTTTCGGCAATTCCGGAATGCGTGTGCGCGCGTCCGCGAGCAACACCTCGCTTTTCACCGGGACGAGGTCCGGATCGGGAAAATAACGATAGTCATGCGCCGATTCTTTCGTGCGCATCAGGAATGTTTCGCCAGCGACATCGTCCCACCCGCGCGTTTCCTGTTGCAATTTCTCGCCGCGCTCCAGCGCTTTCGTCTGCCGCTGAATTTCAAAAGCGAGCGCGCGACGCACTCCGCTGATCGAATTCATGTTCTTGATTTCGATCTTCGCTCCGAGCTCTGCCTGTTTCTCCGGCCGGACCGAAACGTTGCAGTCGCAGCGTAGTTGTCCTTTCTCCATGTCGGCATCGCTGACCGCGCCGTAAATCAGGATTTGCTTGAGCGAAGTGAGAAACGCGAATGCTTCTTCCGGCGAGTTGATTTCCGGCTGGGTCACGATTTCCATCAGCGGCGTGCCAGCCCGATTAAAATCGATGCCGGTGCTTGTCTCGAAATGGAAGCTTTTGGCCACGTCTTCTTCGAGATGAATCCGGACCAGATGCACTTCCTTGTCCGACGTCGCGATATTTTTCTGCGCATCTTTTGGATAAGCGAGATCGTGCAACGGCACGCGGCCATTCGTGCAGAGCGGCATGTCGTACTGCGAGATCTGATAATTCTTCGGCATGTCCGGATAAAAATAATTTTTGCGGTCGAACTTGCAGATCGGCGCGATGTCGCAGTCCAGCATCAGTCCGGTCAGCACCGTCATGCGCAGCGCTTCGTGATTCATCACCGGCAACGCGCCCGGCAAACCAAGACAGACCGGACAGGTGTGCGTGTTCGGCGCAGCGCCGAATTCAACCGGGGACGCGCAAAACATTTTCGAGCGCGTCTTAAGCTGAACGTGAACCTCCAGCCCGATGGTCGCGATGTAATTCATCTCTTCAGATTTCTCGCACAACGGCCACAAAGGTCACAACGAAATATCGGATGACTCTGATTCGCCATCTAAACGGCCGTTGATGATTCGTTTAATTCCGTTTTTCAAATGCGCTTCTCCGAAATTAATGAGCAGACCGAGTTTCAAACCGCTAAGCCGCAGTTGAGTCAAAAGCTGCTTCGCGTGAACGGGGAGCAGCGCTTCTACGGATTTGAGTTCGGCAATGACCTTTCCGTTCACGACAAGATCAGATCGAAAGGCTTCATCAAATCGAACATTATCGTAGGTTATAGGCATTGGCTTTTGGCGTTCTGCTATTAAACCACTCTTTCTTAATTCGTAGTCCATGATGACTTCGTAAACCGACTCGAACAGACCCGGGCCAAGTCTTGTGTGCACACGAAATGCCGCGTCCAAGACTTGCCTTGCAATGTCATTCTCGGTCATCACGTCGTGCCCCTTTGTGGACTTTGTGCGAGACTATTTCTGCGTCGCGTAAGTCAGGGCCGCGTTCAGATCGAATGTTTTCAATCGACCTCGCAGGTCGGGGTCGTTCGCCGCGTCAATGATGCGATGATCTTGAATCAACTCGAGCAATTGCCCCTGCGCGAGCATTTGCGAGATCTCTTGGTCATTGCGCAGGGCAATGATTTTCGGGTGCTCGCTCAGTTCTCGTGCGCCCGGAAAAGATAAAAATCGCTCCGCATTTTGAGGATTTGCCACTACTGCTGAAATCTTTTCGATTACATCATAGGTTTTCTGTGGAACAACATCGATTTTCTTGACCGCGTTGCCGATCACCCCCATCTCGAGCGAGTTTCTCAGACGTGCCAAAGATGTCGTTAAAGACGCCTGGTCTTCATTCGCTTCGCCTAAAAAGCGCCGCCGCACATCGACAGCATGGAGGACACTGGAGTCGCTTGCCTGTTCGCGAACTTGCGCGTCAGCCACTGAACCAATCGCTCGGACAGCGACCACGATCAGCCAGACAACGAGTACACCGAAGAATACTCCGAGCACCGCGCCGGTCGATCCGTAAAGCACTCGAACGATCACGGAGTCATGTTGGTTCGTTCGCCGAAAAAGAGCCGAACCAATCCCGCTAATTAGCGCGTAAATGATCAACGCAAAGATGGCGCCGGCTAAGATCGATAAGAGCGCGTCCGGCATTCTGACAAACATGCCGAGCAGCGGCGCAAGGAATTTGCCGCCGAAAAATGCGGCGAAATATGCGGCGATGAGCGCGCCCAATCGCGCCACCTGCCGCGGCAAGCCACGACGCCAGCCCCGCAAAACTTCGAACAGAATCAAAGCAAGCGCGAAAGAGACAAAGACAAGCTGCCAAAGCGGCGACCCGGCGGCGGCTTGAAGTTGGGAGTTCATTCGTTCGAAAAACTAATTGCACGCTGGCGCAGGGTGTGATCGCACAGCACGAGTGCGGCCATCGCTTCGACCATCGGGACGGCGCGCGGCAAAACGCACGGATCATGACGACCGCGGGCCGCGAGTTTCGTTTGTTCGCGCGACGCGCTGACCGTTTTTTGTTCACGCGCAATCGTCGCCGTCGGTTTGAACGCCACTCGAAAATAAATCTCTTCTCCGTTCGAGATCCCGCCCTGGATACCGCCGGAATAGTTTGTCGATGTTCGAATCTCGCCGCCGCGCATTTCAAACGGATCGTTGTGCTCCGAGCCGCGCATGCGCGTAGACGAAAAACCGGACCCGATCTCGAAACCTTTCGTCGCCGGCAAACTGAGCATCGCCTTGGCCAAGTCGGCTTCGAGTTTATCGAAAACCGGTTCGCCCAAACCGACCGGCGCGTTGCGCACTACGCACTCGATCACACCGCCCAACGAATCCCCTTCGGCGCGAGTTTTTTCAATCAATGAAATCATTTTCTCCGCCAACGCTCTATCCGGACAGCGGACCATGGTTGCATCGACATCGCCGGTTTTCACCTTCGACCTGTCGATCTTCGCCGCGAGCTCATGGATTTGTGTGACGTAAGCGACGATGTCGATCTTCGGATAAAACCAGCGCAGCACTTTTCGCGCGACCACAGCGGCGGCTACGCGCCCGATCGTTTCGCGCGCGGAAGCGCGTCCGCCACCCTGCCAATTCCGAATTCCGTATTTCGCTTCATAGGTGAAGTCGGCGTGTGACGGCCGGAATTTTTTTGCGACCTCCGCATAATCCTGCGGCCGCGCATCTCTATTGCGAACGAGCATTCCGATCGGCGTGCCGAGTGTTTTGCCCTCAAAGATTCCGGAAAGAATTTCGCAACGATCTTCCTCCTGCCGTTGCGTCGTAATTTTGCTCTGGCCCGGGCGCCGCCGGTCGAGTTCGCGTTGAATGTCGGCCTGGCAAATGTCGATCTTCGGTGGACAACCATCGATCACGACGCCGATGCCGCCGCCATGAGACTCACCAAAGCTCGTGACGCGAAAGAGTTGGCCGAATGTGTTGCCCATTGAGGCGAGAAGTTAAACGATATGCACGAGATTTGTAGGGCATTTCTGTGAAACGCCAGCGGCTGACACAGCCGCCCTGCAACTTCAAATTGCTTCCAGGGCGCTCTTCAGGTCGTCCACCAAATCCCGCAAGTCTTCGACACCGACCGACAATCGAACCAGCGAATCTGTGACACCCAGTTTCTCGCGTTGCTCTTTTGGCACCGACGCGTGGGTCATGAGCGCGGGATGATTGATCAAGCTTTCCACTCCGCCCAAACTTTCCGCGAGCGCGAAGAGATGTGTGTTCTCCAAGAATCGACGCGTTCCCTCCAGATCCGTTCTTAAAACGATCGTGACCATTCCGCCAAAGCCGCGCATTTGAGTGCGAGCGAGATCGTGTTGCGGATGCGACTTCAATCCAGGATAGCTGACTGACTTCACTTGCGGTTGTTCTTCTAGCCAGCGCGCGATCTCGAGTGCGTTCGCGCAATGGCGCTCCATCCGCAGCGCCAGTGTCTTCAAACTTCGCAAGACGAGAAAACTGTCGAACGCGCCCGCGATCGCGCCGACCGAATTTTGCAGAAACCACATTCGGTCGCCGAGTTCCTTGCTATCTCCGACGACAGTGACTCCACCAACCATGTCGGAGTGTCCGTTCAAATATTTGGTTGCTGAATGGATCACCAGATCAAAACCAAATTCGATCGGCCGTTGGATCCAGGGAGTGGCAAAGGTGTTGTCGGAGATTGAAATAATTTTGCGTTCGCGCGCGACCTTCGCGATCGCTTCCAAGTCGATGATCTTGAGCAGCGGATTGCTCGGGGTCTCGATCCAGACCATTCGCGTGTTCTTTTTGATCGCCGATTCAAAGCGAGACGCGTTCGTTAGATCCACATATGTAAAATCGAGGTTCGCCGAGACGCGGCGGACTTTTTCGAAAAGACGAAACGTGCCGCCGTAAAGATCGTCGCTGACGACGACATGCGAACCACTTTCGAGTAAATCGAGCGCGGTGGACATGGCGGCGAGTCCCGAAGCAAATGCAAAACCCCGCGTTCCGCTTTCGAGATCGGTGACACACTTTTCGTAGGCGAGACGAGTCGGATTGATCGAGCGCGAGTAGTCATAGCCTTTGTGCTTGCCGGGACTTTCCTGGACGTAGGTCGATGTTGCGTAAATCGGCGTCATGATCGCGCCCGTCGTCGGATCGGGCTCCTGACCGGCGTGAATCGCGCGGGTGGCGAACTCGTGTTGTTTCTTCATGTCGATCTAATTTAGTTGCAGATGAATTTGGAAACCAGGAAGCCGGGAGAGATAATCAAGAAAGCAGGAACACAGGAAAATCTGCCTCTTGTCCAATTCCTGGTTTCATGGCTTCCAGATTAAAGGTATTCGCGCGTCGGCGGCACCGAGGACTTCGGCATGTTCAACCGCAAATAGGAAAGCAAATCAGTCCGCGTGATCAGCCCCAGAAATTTGTCACTGTCCATCACGATGGCGACGCGGCCGCGATCGAAAACCTCGAGCAGATCGTTGATCTTTGCTGTCGGCGGCAACGTTTCCAACTTGTCGGTCATCGCGTTCTTCACCGGATCGTTAAAGTGCGTTGAGTCGCGATGCACCTTAACGAGGACGTCGGACTCATCGAGAATGCCGATCGCGCGTCCACTTTGATCGACCACCGGCAATTGCGAAACGTCGGCGTCGCGCATCCGCTTGAACGCGGTGAGCAACGTGTCAGTTGGCCCGACCGAAATGACTTCGCCCGCTTCATAACGATGCGAAATCAAGTCGTTCAGGTCGCCGTGCGGCTGGCGGTGAATGAAGCCCTGCTCTGCCATCCAAAAATCGTTGTACATCTTGGAAAGATATTTGTTTCCGGTATCGGCCACGAAACTGACGACGCGTTTGGGCTGGGTTTGTTGACGGCAGTAACGGAACGCGCCCGCGACCAGCGTTCCGGTCGATGAACCGCCGAAAATTCCTTCCTTCTGCAAAAGTTCGCGCGCGATCGCGAAACTTTCTTCATCGTCGATCTCGAAAGCGTCAGTCACGAGCGACATGTCCGCGATCTCGGGAATGAAATCTTCGCCAATGCCTTCGACCGCCCAGCTGCCGGGCTCCACCAACTTCCCGGTCTTAACATATTCATAAAGAACAGAGCCGGTTGGATCGGCCAGAACCATTTCGATTCCGCGCCGCGGTTTCACTCGATTAAAAAAGCGGCCAAGCCCGGTCAATGTCCCGCCGGAACCGACGCCGCAAACGATGGCATCAACATCGTGCCGCATTTGTTCCCAAATTTCCGGACCGGTCGTGCGCTCGTGCGCGAGCGGATTCGCCGGATTGCCGAATTGATTCACGTAAAACGCGCCCGGAATTTCTTCGGCCAGGCGCGCGGCAACATCTTGATAATATTCGGGGTGCCCACGCGTCACGTCTGATCGAGTCAGCCGCACTTCGGAGCCGAGCGCGCGCACGTGCGAGATTTTTTCCTGCGACATCTTGTCGGGAATAACAAGAACGACGCGATAACCTTTTGCCCCCGCAACCAGCGCGAGACCGAGTCCAGTATTTCCCGCAGTCGCTTCAATCACTGTGCCGCCAGGTTCGAGTTTTCCTTCTTCCTCCGCGGCCTCAATCATCGACAACGCGATGCGGTCTTTGATCGACCCAGTCGGATTTTGATTTTCCAACTTTAAAAAAAGCTGACAGGGGCCAGTATCGAACTGTGTGATTTCAACCAGCGGGGTCTCGCCAATGAGCGATAGAATCGCCGGCGGCTTTTTCATTGAAGTCGGCGCTATCGGAACTTCGAGCATATCTAGAATAGAGTGAGCATTTCGCCCGGATAGTCGATCACGACTTTGTAATTCCGGAGAAAATTGTAGCCGACGATGCCATCGAGCTTCGCGCCCACGGCTGTGTTCAACATCTCGAAGAAATCTGCGACCACGACTGCCATGTTGTCGATCTTAGCTCCGCCAAGCTGAAAAGATTGAAGCATGCCGGCCGAAAAATCGACCGACGCGCCGCCGGTTGTGCCCGCGCCCACCGGCGAACTTTCGACACCGAGTTGTTTGGCCAGCTCGGGAGCGATCGCAGTGGTCGACGTGCCGGTATCGATCGCAAATTGAAACGGTCCACGCCCGTTTGCGTGCACATCAACTAAAATGAGCGGCTTCGCCGGACTGGCCAAACGAATTGGCACTTCAGTTTTTGCGACGCGGCCAAAACTTTCCACGCGCTTCGGATCGTCAAAATGAATTTCACAATCGCGATAGTCGATCGTAACCCGAAAATGTTTCAGAAAATTGTAGCCGAGATCGCCATCGATTTTCGCGCCGATGGTTTTGCCGATCTGCGCAAGATCGACAATGCCAACATCGACATCGTGCAATTTGGTTTCGCCGACCGAGATTGAATCGACTTTCGCGAGCGACACCGAAACTTTGCCGCCGGCACTCTGACCTTCCTTTGAGCCGATCACCTTTGCTTCGAGTTGTTTCGCCAGCTCCGACGAAAGCAAGGATGTCCCCGCCCCAGTATCGAGAATAAAATCAAATGGTCCGCGATCGTTTACATGGACTGGCAAAAGAATGAGTGGCTGCGCGCCGCCAGCAAGACGGAATTTATTGCTGTTCCGGGAAAGCGTCGCGGCCGTCATTCGGGCAACTTGGGTTCGCCCTTATGCGACCATTCCGACTGGCTGTCTTCGAGAAATTGCTGGAGCATCGGAAAACGAACTTCGCCGTAGTTCAAAGCGTAGCGAAGATCGCCTCCTTTATAAATCCAGGTCGTCGGAATCCATGAGAGCGGCATTCCGGCAAATTGTTTGATCTTGGCGTCACCGCGGCGCGGCCCGGGATCGGCCAGAACCGTCACGTTGGGTTGGTCGGCGATCTGGAATTTGGAGAGCATCGATTTTCCATCGCCACCATCGTTCCAAACGGAAACGAAATAAAATTTCACCTGCGGATGGTCTCTCACCATTTTCAACCAGCCGCCGTCTTTGAGTTCGGCCTGACAATTGGAACACCATGGCGCCCACAAGTGGACAACGCTCAAGTCAGGCGATCTGATAGCGGCGAGAATTGCTTTTTCCGCTGGGGGTTTGCTCAGGAGATCCTTGTCTTGAGCACGAACTGAAGTAATCGCAATCAGCGCAGCCAGGACCGACCCGCCTGCGCCAATCGCTACGGCGCGGCAAGCAATTCGCAAGATCGACATCTTGTCCCAAATATGGAGAGAAACGCACCATGCTCAACGCTGACTTGGAGTTGTGTTTCCACTGAAACCGGCGTAGGGGAGCAATCGGCTTAGAAATCAGGCGAACATGATGCCACCGACAAGCAAAAGAACATCGACGGAAGTTTTCGAGTGTGAAGCGTGCGGCGTCCGAAAGCGTCTCGAGTCAGCCAAGCGACATTGGTGCGATGTCTGTACCGGTGGCTCGCCGGTGGAAATGCGCCGGACCAGGGACAAGTGGAAAACCACGAGCAGAGTTCCGAGCAGCCATTAGGGAAGAGATCACCAAACCTCTCAACGACATCTCGCCTCACGGATCAGCGTTTGACCAATCGCGCCAAAACGCATACTGTGGCGCTCCGTTTTCCGATGCTTTAGCCGCACGGAAAAAATCGATCCCGCCACGGCGGGATCGCTGCCCAAGGAGGCCTTTTTAATTATGGTGCAAATGCAGGATGTGATGTCGAAGCCGATGCCGGATTTCCGGGAAGGCAGCATCGTCAAAGGACGTATTTTGGAAGTTCGCCCGCGCGAAGTGCTGGTCGACATCGGTTACAAATCGGAAGGCGTCATTGCGCTGGCGGAATTTGAGGACATGGAAAATCTCGAAGTCGGCGATGAAGTCGACGTGTTGCTCGAGCGACTCGAAAACGACGAGGGCATGGTTGTGCTTTCCAAAGAGAAAGCAGCTTACCGCCAAAATTGGAACAAGATCGCGAGCGTGTTTCAGGAAGACGGCTTGATCAAAGGCAAGGTCAAATCAGTCGTGAAAGGCGGATTGATGGTGAACATCGGCGTGGAAGCATTTTTGCCCGCGTCGCAAATCGACATCGTGCCGCCGAAAGATTTGCAGCAGTTCGTTGGTAACACTTACGATTTCAAGATCGTCAAGATCAACGACGATCGTCGAAATGTGGTGCTGAGCCGGCGCGAGTTGATCGAGCAGGAGCGCAGCGAGAAGCGCCAGAAGTTCATGGACAGTGTGAACGTGGGCGACCGTGTTACCGGCACGGTGAAAAATCTGACCGACTTCGGCGCGTTCATCGATCTCGATGGAATGGACGGCTTGCTCCACATCACCGACATGACCTGGGGGCGACTCGGGCATCCGAGCGAGCTGGTCAAAGTTGGACAACAGCTCGAAGTCCAGGTCCTCGATATTAATAAAGAGAAGGAACGCGTCTCGTTAGGTCTGAAGCAGACCCAGAAAAATCCATGGGACCAGATTGAAGAGCGTTTCCCCGCCGGCCAGAAGGTGAAAGGCAAAATTACAAACCTCGTTCCTTATGGCGCGTTCGTGGAATTGGAGGAAGGCGTCGAAGGTCTCATTCACGTTTCCGAGCTCTCGTGGACGAAGCGAATCATGCGGCCATCCGATATTTTGACCGTTGGCCAGGAAGTCGAAGCCGTCGTCCTCGGCGTTAACAAAGAAGAGCAGAAGATTTCTTTAGGGTTGCGTCAGCTGGAACCGAATCCGTGGGACGAAATCGAACATAAATTCACCATCGGCAGCCGCGTGAAGGGAACGATCCGCAACATGACCGCCTACGGCGCGTTTGTGGAGCTCGATGAAGGGATCGACGGAATGATTCACGTCTCGGATTTGAGTTGGACCCGGAAGATCAATCATCCAAGCGAAGTCTTTAAGAAAGGCGACGACGTCGAAGCCGAAGTCATCGACATCGACAAAACGAATCAGCGGATCAGTCTCGGCATCAAACAACTGAGCGAAGATCCGTGGAAGAACATTGATCAGAAATACAAGATCGGCGACCTGGTCAAGGGCAACGTGACCAAACTCGCGAGTTTCGGCGCGTTCGTGCAATTGCAGGACGACATCGATGGGCTCGTGCACATTTCGCAGCTGAGTGAAGACCATGTTGCGAAAGTGAAAGACGTCCTCAAGGTCGGCCAGGAAGTCGAAGCGCGCGTCATTAAGGTCGACAAAGTCGAGCGTCGCATGGGATTGTCGATCAAAGCCGCCAATTACTCCGAGGAACAATTGCGCAAGGAAGCCGAGACGTTCGACGCGCTCCGTCCCGGCGAGGACATGGTCGGATTGGAGAAAGCGTTCGCCGCCGCTGAACAGGAAGAATATCGCCCTGGCGAAGCGAAAAAGGAACCAAAGGGGGCCAAAGAATCAAAACCGGCAAAAGAGGCGAGGGAATCCAAGCGCGAGTCGAAGAAAGAGTCGAAGAAGAAATAGTCAGTCATCGTTAGCGCGCGACCGCTTGCGTAGATTCAGCGTTAGTTCAGGTGATGCTGCGAGAGAGCATTGCCGATAAGGCTTATGCAGAATTTTGATATCAGTAAGACCGAATCAGGTTTGCACGTCGAAGGGTTTCCTGATGCCGCTGCAATCGGGGTGTCTTCACAGGCTGATGATTTATGCGACGCGCTGACCAGAGAACTTGAAGCCGAGCCATATGAAAAGCTGATCGCTCGTGAACCTGCGCGCTATCGAATCCCAATGATCGGAGATATGAGAAAACGACGCAGATAACCGACTTCCGGTCGAAGGAATCCAAGCGCGAGTCGAAAAAAGAATCCAAGAAGAAGTAATTTAGTTGGACCGTTGCGGGCGGTTATGTCACGCAGCTTTAGTCGACATCAGCTTCGATTGTTAATCAGCGCAGTTTTGTTGTCGATCCTCGCCGCTTGTGGTGGTCCTTCCCGCGAGATCGTCGGTAAATGGCGGACGTCGTCCGATCCGAACTCAGTCGTTTGGGAATTTGCTGACAACGGGCTAATCCTGATCGGCAGCACTCGAGGCAGATTTAGATTTGGGGACAGCGATCGAGTGAAAATTGAGACGCCGTTCGGGACCTCGGTTTATCAAGTCACAATTTCGCGTGACCACATGACATTCCGAGAGTCGACCGGTTCGCGGCTTGAATTTAGCAGAGTGAAATAAAGCGACGTCACCTTCCCGCGACGCTGGGCTAAAAATTGCACACCGATTGATTCAACGGCTCTGAGTTCATCCAAGAAAAAGCGTGAAGATCCGTCATTCACGACAAGAAAGAAACCGCGACGATCTTAAGCGGCTGGATTATTGTGTAGCTGTGATGAACGCCTGCTCGATGCTGCCGCTGAGCAGCAATCAATTGATGGTTTTGCGCAAGCAGGCCGAGGCAACGCCGGCATGAAGGGCGCGGCGGGTAGAATTTCGAAAAGCGTAAGGAGCAAACGAAACGCATCCCGATCCTCTGATCAGGAAGTGATGCGACATCTTTCGCGCTCGCAGATTTTCAAAGATTACGAACGGGCATTCACCGAGGCCATGGGTTTGCCCCTGAATATCCGAGGGCACGATTCGTGGTCGCCGGCGCACCATGGAAAAGAGAATGGCGATTCACTCGCGTCGATTCTGGCTCGTTTCAACAAAGCGCGCGCCGCGTGTTTAAGGGCCCAAAGCGACGCGTCTCGCGAACCGGGCTCGACAACGCGCACCGTTACGTGGTTTGCCGGACTCTCCGAAAGCGCAGTGCCGGTGTATATAGGCGACCACATTCTTGGTTTTCTCGAGACCGGCGAAGTGATGCTCAAGAACCCGACCAAGAAACATTTCGTGACCATTACCCGGCAGCTCCGCGCGTGGGGCTACAAGACAGATTGGAAGCAACTTGAGCGGGCTTATTTTCGGACGTGCGTCTTATCGCCGGACCGGTATCGCGCGATGTTGCGGCTCCTGAGTATTTTTGCGCAACATCTTTCGATCTTGTCGAATCAGCTGGTAGTAGGCCGCGAGAAGGAAGAGTCCGCGAACATGGCGCGAACGCGGCAATTCATCGAGAAGCATCAGGCGGAGCCGCTGTCGCTCGGGCGGGTAGCCCACGCGGCCAACATCAGCAGGCATTACTTTTGCAAGATGTTCAAGAAAGCGACTGGGATGAATTTCATCGATTACCTCTCGAGGGTCCGAGTGGAGAAATCGAAGACGCTTTTGCTCAATCCCAACTCGCGAATTAGCGAAGCTGCCTTCGCCTGCGGATTCCAATCCATGACCAACTTCAATCGCGCGTTTAAGCGAATCGTCGGCCGCTCTCCGACGCAATTTCGCGAATCGCTTCCGAAGCTGCGGCGCTCGGTATAGCGCTGTTCGTCCGGTAAAAGAGGCCGAGCAGTTCGGCGAGACGTGACTCATAGGAGTCGCAGGTGGGCAATTGCCGTTCGGCTCGACCCAGTCGGGATGCTGGACGCGCAAGGCGTGGTGGATCTGTTGCTGGAGTTGGGTGTAAGAGTTGATTTTATCAAACATGGGAATGACTCGTGAAGACTCAAGTGTGTCGCGGGACGGCAACAGGCGACTAGGTTAGCCGCCTTACACTGGTGGGGCGAACGCACGGAACACTGTCAGGCTGTGGGTCTCGCCACCGCCTACCTCAACATTTCCGACGACTAGCGCCTCACGACACTCAGACTATTCTTCGCCGCATGAGCCGACCGAAGGACCCGTCGACCCGCCGCGTATGTGTACACCGTAGCCACCAGAGATCACCCGCCGCACTGCTTCGCCGGTTTTGGGATCAACGTGAAGCGGCTTGTCGCGGATGCTTTGCTTAACCTCAAAGCGCCGTACCGGCTTGGTGGCATCAGTGGTTTCGTAAATGTAAGTCGGCATTGTTCAACGAAAAATGATTCGGGCGACATTTGCCGCGCGAGGAATATGCAGTTCGAGCAGGGCTTTCGCAGCCTCGTCCTCGGTCAGGCAATGTCTGCGGACGACTGCAGAGATGGCATTGGCGACTTGTGCGTCGCGGACTATCTCGCAGAATTCGATGAGGTGCATCTGATGGGATATTCTACATCAGTTCTTGATATACGGCTGCTATTTGTTTGGTCGCGTCTCGGCTGGTTTTACTCCCTCGGTTTCTGAACCTGTCTCGCAGCGGCCACTTCGTTCTTCTGATTTCTAGATTCAGCAATCACATCCGCTTTCATCCCCCTGCCTGCCCGCGATGGCGGATAATCCGCGGTGGATTGAGAGATTCCTGGACCATTCGCCTTCGCTCAAAGCAGGCTTCCGCTCGGAATGACAAACGCTGCGTACGCAAAACGCGCCTTTCCGCTTCGCGTGAAACAAATTCGGCGAAGCAGAAAAGGCGCGAATGTTAGTCGTCGATTTTAGCTCTTAATCCTCGTCGAGGATAACGCGGTCGACGAGCATGTTGTCACCCTCAGTGACATAATGCACGCGAACCGGCACGCCCACTCTGATGCGCGTGCGCACGGTGGTCTCGTCGAGTTCCTTACCACTTCTCGTCACATAGACGACCCTCTTGCCGAAGCGGTAATGTCTCGGGCCGGCACTTTCCTTCAGCACGATGGTGCTACCCGGAGAAAACTCCGTGATCGTGCCGGTTCCCTCGGTCGTGGTCGTAGTGGTGGTGGTTTCGGAAACCTGTGCCCACGCGAACGGAGCCGCGACTGCCAATGCCATACTGAGTATTAGCTTCTTCATTAATATTTAGACGCGGCGCCGCGCGCGCATATTCGGATTTCATTTTGCGTTTCTCGGTGATTTGCCGAGAAAGTCGAAATGCAACTCAGCGAATATGAAATTTCTCGACGTCATTTTTGTGACAGGCAGAAATTGGTTCCATGCAAACGAACTCGTCAGCGACACCGCCGCCGTTAATCTGGATGACGAGCTGGTCGATACCGTGCGCTACAAGGTTCAATAACTGGCGCATCCGCTTGCGAATGGTCATCGTTTAGGCTTGTCGTCGGAATTGTCGGCTGTCATCCTACGCGACGCAGCTCACTTAGAAAACCGAAAGGAGATCAATATGCTTGGTCGGATTCTCGCGTTTCTTTACGGATTAGTTTGTTACCTCACCTTTCTGGTCGCATTTTTGTATGCGATCGCTTTCGTCGGCAACATCGGTCTTGTTCGAAAGACGATCGATTCGGGACCGCCGGCGCCGCTGACAAAAGCGCTCATTATCAACGCCATTTTGCTGAGTCTCTTTGCAGTGCAGCACAGCGTAATGGCGCGACAATGGTTCAAGCGCGCCTGGAAAAAAATCGTTCCCGAACCGGTTGAGCGCAGCACCTACGTTTTACTGGCGAGTCTGATTCTGTTGCTCCTCTTTTGGAAATGGCAGCCGATGAAAGGGATTATTTGGGACGTGCGCAACCCAAATGGTCGCACGGTGCTGACGGGTTTGTTCTGGATCGGCTGGGGCTTGGTCCTCGTTTCAACATATCTGATCGATCACTTTGGTCTCTTCGGGATGAAGCAGGTCTACAATTATTTGGTCGGCAAACACGACGAACCGCCGCCATTCAAAACGCCGACGTTGTATCGAATGGTGCGTCATCCACTTTATCTCGGATTCATTATTGCCTTCTGGGCTACGCCGCGAATGACGACCGGTCACCTCTTCTTTGCCATCATGACCACGGCTTACATTCTCGTCGCCATTCAATTCGAAGAGCGCGATCTGATTCGCTTCTACGGCGACAGCTATCGAAAGTACCGCGAGCAGGTTTCGATGTTGTTCCCGCTGCGCCTGCGAAAACGCTGACGTAGGTAAACCGTTAATCGCTCAAAAAACGCGCGAGCAGTTTATGGAAGTGATGCGTGCCGGTCTCGCGGCGCGGCGAGTAACGGCCCCGATCATAAAGACGTGAGCGGACACCGCGCTGAACCGCTTCGACTACTTCCTCATCTTCCATTTCCACGCGATGCAAATCCGAGCCAACGCCGGTTGATTGTCGATCTTTATCCCAGACGTAGCTCAGGAACGAAACTTTCGTGCGATCAGGCCCGAGCGGATAAACGACGTTCACGGAAATTCCCCACGGATAAAAATTCAGCATCAGATTCGGGAATAACCAGCAATAGAACGCCGCGACGTTCTTACCGAAATCGGGATGATCCTTGGGCAACTCGAATGAATCCTTCTTCGATTTGCCGACGCCAATCTGAATCGACCCGTACGGATTCAGGTCGTGACGGTATTCAGCGTAATCCAAACCACTCAAACTCGTGCCGTGCACGTACGGGAGATGAAATTCTTCCAGATAATTGTCGCAATAGAGCGCCCAGTTCGCTTTCAGGAAATAATCGCGCGACGTGGAGGGATCGAAGACTGCGCGGTCAACCGGAAGAAAACTGACTCGCTTGTTTATCGGCCCGATCCATTCCGCGAACGAGAACACGGGATTGAGATTGCAAAATAGAAACGGCCCCCAACGCTCGAGCGGGACATTCGGGAGATTGTCTTTCTCGCTTGGAAAGTTCGCGACGCCGTCAAACTCCGGCATCGAGATGAACGAACCGTCGAGCGCGAATTTCCGGCCGTGATAACGGCAGCGCATTCCTTTGATGTGCCCCTCGCCTTCTACAACGAGCGTTCCGCGATGCGTACAGACGTTGGAGAGACAACGCGTTGCCATCTTCTCATCGACCGTGAGGAGCAACGGCTCTTCAAGACAACCCTCCAGCAAAGTGAACGGCCGGACATGCCCGGCCGTTTTCAATTGCGCTGATTCGCCGATGAATTGCCACGAATGGGTGAAGATCTTTTCCTTCGCGCGTTCGTACCAGACAGGATCGACATAGACCTCCGCGGGCAACGTCTCCGCGTTCGCGATGTCGTCAGCGATCTGGAATTTCTTTTTGCTCACGTGTGAAAAATGAATCTATGATTCAAACACGTCGAGGTATTTAATGCCGGAGCCGGTGTTGAAAATCACGGCCTGCTCGCCGCTGTCGATCTTTTTGGACGCGCGAAGCTTTTTGAGGGCGACGAAACAAGCTGCGCCTTCCGGCGCAACGAAGAGACCTTCTTTCGAGCCGACTTCAGAGACAGCCCGGATTATTTCCTCATCCTCAACGGCGATCGCGCCGCCTTTCGAGTCACGCAGAATTCGCAGCATCAGAAAATCGCCGATCGCTTTCGGAACGCGCAAACCGGATGCAACCGTGTGCGCATTTGGAAATTCGGCGGCGAATTTTTCGCCAGCTTCGAACGCGCGCACGATCGGCGCGCAGCCGCTTGCCTGCACGGAGAACATTCTCGGCCGCTTGCTGTCGATCCAACCGAGCTTTTCCATTTCATCGAACGCTTTCCACATCCCAATCAAACCGGTGCCGCCACCGGTTGGATAAAGAATGACATCGGGCAATTTCCAATTCAGCTGCTCGGCAATTTCGTAACCGAGCGTCTTCTTGCCTTCGATCCGATACGGTTCTTTCAGTGTCGAAAGATCGAACCAGCCTTCTTTGTCTTTGCGGCGGGTGATCTCCGCGCCGCAATCGGTGATCAGCCCGTCGATGAGCGTGACGCGCGCGCCGAGTTCGCGACACTCGATAACGTTCGCGCGTGGTGTGTCGCGCGGCATGAAGAGGTGTGCTTCGAGCCCAGCTTTGAAACTTTGAGTTGGATTTAGCGATTCGTCTTTGATCCAAAGATCGACATCTAAATCGGCGGCAAATTTCTTCGCCGGCAACAACGGTGTTCCGCCTTCGCCGAGGGAGACCGGCGCCGCATCTTTCGGGAGCGGCAAAAGTTCGCGATAACGCCAAAGCGATTTCTCCCGGGTTCTGAACGTCTCGCCAACGCTTGACCGTTTAAAGCGGTCAAGCTTGCTGATGGCAACAAGATCAACAACGGCGAACAAAGGTTTCCTGCAGCCAGTGCAAAGATTTTGCAGCCGAGATGAATCGTGGCGCAGCCCGCACGCGATGCATTCAAGGTGAGTCAGAAACATAAAAGTCAATCTGGAGACCAGGAATCCAGGAAGGGAATTACGAACAGGAAAAGAAAAAAGCGAAGGCCCTTTTCCTGGTCTCTTGGGTTCCAGATAATTCTTTCCCTTTTTCCTGCTTTCCTAAGTCATCTGAAATCTGCGACATCTGCGGACTGAAATGAACGTTTCGCCGTCAACCCAGGCTCGCCGGCCGTGGTACCGCCCATCGCTGACGACGCAAATCATGCTTGGGCTTGTCGTTGGCGCGTTGATCGGCTGGCTGCAGCCCGATTGGGGCAACAAAGTTTATTTTCTGCGCGACATTTTCATCAACCTGATCAAGTCGATCATCGCCCCGCTGGTTTTCTCAACCATTGTCGTCGGAATCGCCGGTGCCGGTGCATTGAAAAAAGTCGGCCGGATGGGCGTCAAAGCGCTGGTTTATTTCGAAATCGTCACTACCGCCGCGCTTTTCATCGGTCTGGCCATTGTGAATTTCACCAAGCCTGGAGCAGGTGTGACTCTCGCGGCCGGCAACATCGACATCGTCAAAACGATCGGGCAAGCCCATCCCAAAACATTGGTCGAAACAATCGTGCACGCGTTTCCGTCGAGCGTGATCGACGCGATGGTGCGCGGCGACGTTCTCCAAATCGTCGCTTTCAGTGTTTTGTTTGCGCTCGCGGTGTCCGCCGTCGGCGAAAAAGGGCAACCGATCGTGCGCGCGATGGACAGTCTTTCGCAGATCATGTTCAAGTTCACCAATTACGTGATGATGTTCGCGCCGATTGGCGTGGGAGCGGCGATGGCGCACACAATCGGCACGCAAGGACCGGGCGTGCTAGTCAATCTCGGGAAACTGATATTCTCGCTTTACCTGGCGCTGATCATTTTCGTCGCACTAGTTTTTGGAATCGTGGCGTTCATCGTGCGCCTGCCGGTCCGGCAATTTTTCCGCGCAGTACGAGAACCAGCGGCGTTGGCCTTCGCGACTACAAGCAGCGAATCGGCGTTGCCGAAAGCGATGCAAGCAATGGAACGGTTCGGTGTGCCGCGTCATATCGTCGGCTTCGTCATGCCGACCGGTTATTCGTTCAATCTCGACGGCTCGACGCTTTATTTGGCGATGGCGTCGGTGTTCGTCGCGCAGGCTGCCGAGACAACGATGGGATGGCACATGGGGCTCGGTCAGCAAATCACGATGATGCTGACGTTGATGCTCACTTCTAAAGGGGTTGCCGCAGTTCCACGCGCGTCGCTTGTCATTCTATTGGCAACGCTAAACACTTTCGTGCCGGAAGGACTCGGTCCAATCGGCGTCGCGATTATTTTCGGAGTCGACGAGCTGATGGACATGGGCCGCACTTGCGTGAACGTGATCGGCAATTGTCTGGCGACGGTTGTGGTGGCGCGCTGGGAAAAAGAATTCGACGAAAATCGCGCGCGGGTTTTTGGAACTGCGCAAGAAGCCGAATTGGATTTAAAATCCGGCGACGTCGCATTCGCCGATGCCGTCCACCAAGGCGACTAAGGTCGAACCGAAAACATTTACATCTTCAACGCTGCCCGCAGGTGCGGGATGAGACGTTTGCTGAATTCGACTGAATCGCCGGCGGACAAATGCGACCATTCGGGACAATTGAATCCGGAAAGCTCGGGAAAATCGGAATAATAAATGCCGGGCGCGCCCGTCATTTTTAAGAGCGGGTCCCAGGTTTTTGCGCGAGGTGTGTCGCGGTCTTCAAGTTCTTTCAATCCGCCGCTGTGAGGAAACCGGACGAAAACAATTTTGCCGCCGCGGGCGCGGATTTTTTCAACGGCCGCGGCCGTATCGCGAAAGCGGGCTTGGATCGCTTCCCCGATTTTTGCCATGAATTGCTCTTTTGGAATGTAAGTGGGCGGTGGTGGTGGTGTGAAAAGAGGGATCCAGATTTGCTGAATACGCTGCGCCAATTCGCTGCCGGGAAGCGCGCATTCTTCGATCATTCGGGCGCGCCGCTCGCTATCAAGCGTCCCGAAATATGGCGGCAGCCGCGGCGGCACACGCGCACCAGCGCGATTTGGAATCGGCAATCGCTTCAACAGATCGTCGAGCGTCAGTTCTTCCTGTTTTAGGAAGGCGACCTGTTCTTCCAACGGAAAAGCGAGATACTGGCTCGCGCGTTGGGCCGGTGTTTGCGAATGAAACCGTTTCACTGCTTTTTCGCCGCGCTCCATCGGCGGCGTGCCGGGCGGAGCAAAAAATAAACGCGGAACGACGCTACAAATGATAGTGCCGTGGAAGCTTTCATCCTTCGCCAGATCGGCGAGCACGGGATAACCGCAGCCGCCGCCCATCGCGAGTTGGATCGGACGCTTACCTAGACCTTTTTCGAATTCATCAAGATCGACATCGTACCAGCCGCGCGAGTCACCGATGATCACGACCGATTCCGGAGTGACGCTTCGCCGTCTCAACGTCCACAGATCTTCGCCATCATTAAGCGTGGGACCGTAACCGATCGAGCGGACGTACAATTCCCACGCTGCGGAAGCAGCGATGACGATAACGACCACGACGACAGTGATACCGCGCCATTGAATTGGCGGAATCGGGCGCTCAAACTCCATCGGCGGCCCGCCGTGGATTTGTTCGGCCCGCGACGGTTTTCGGAAAAACAACCGCGGAAGGCGGAGTCGTTCTTTAAAATTGGAAATAAATGAACGCATTACTGGCTCCTTGAGTAAGAATAATTGCGCAGGCCATTAGCGCCCAGGCGGCGGTAACGGCCCAGCGGGGTAAACGTGCGACTGCGGTTTCGATGTTGCTGTCGCGAAGTGAACAGTGGACGCTGATCATGCCGACGGTCACGAACGCGACCTGAAGCATTTCGCGGGTGGAGAGAATGGCATCGCCGTGAGCGTGCTGGCCGAACATTCCGGCGAGCATTCGACTCGCAATCGTGAAATCGGAGGCGCGAAAATAAACCCAGGCGATGGAAACAGCGGCGTAAGTAGCGACTCCGGCCAGAATGCGCGTGGCTAGATTATTCGCCCATGATTTATCTTCGAACAGAATGCGACAGATGCGCTCGATCACTAAATAAGAGCCGTGCAACAAACCCCAGACGACAAACGTCCAGGCGGCACCGTGCCAAAGACCGCCGAGGAACATGACGATGACTAAATTCAGCGCGGCGCGAAACGGCCGGACCTGATTGCCGCCGAGCGGAATGTAAAGGTAATCGCGCAGGAAGGTGGAAAGCGAAATGTGCCAGCGCCGCCAAAAATCCGAGAAACCGATCGCGGCGTAGGGAAATCGAAAGTTGTCCTTAAGATGGAAGCCGAGAGTCAAAGCAGCGCCGATTGCGCAGGTTGAGTAGCCGGCGAAATCGAAAAATATTTGTCCGGCAAAAGCGATTACGCCCGCCCACGAATCGAGCGCTACCAACGGCCCGGCGTAACCGAAAACGCGATCGGCCGAGCCGGACAGTAACGTATCGGCGAGCACAATTTTCTCGAACAACCCGAGAGTCATCAGGGCCAGTCCCCAGAGAAATTGACCGGTGCGCAGCGGCTGCGGCCTGACCAGTTGCGGAAGAAAATCTCCCGCGCGCACGATCGGACCGGCGACAAGCTGCGGAAAGAACGAGACCGCGAGAATGAAGTCGCGCAGGGAACGCGTCGGCTGCAAAACGCCGCGATAAATGTCGAGGGTGTAGGAAAGCGAATGGAACGTGTAAAAGGAAATGCCGACCGGGAGCAGAATGTCGAGATGCGGCGGTTGATAGATGATGCCGACGCGCGCAACGAGCCATTGGAAATTCTGAAGGAGAAAATTTCCGTATTTGAAGAAGCCGAGCATGCTCAGATTCATGCAAACGCTGGCGACGAGCCAGGCGCGTTTGGCACGCGACTCTTTGGCTTTGCCAATTTGACGGCCCAACCAGAAATCCATCGCAGTGGTGGAAAA
>WNGK01006052.1_pt1 | contig 20981 bp, 11 predicted proteins | sample 5400601 | NCBI WGS metagenome assembly WNGK01 (sample SAMN13153376, study PRJNA577476) | soil metagenome | isolation source: 60 cm soil or saprolite under Garry oak tree replicate 1 | place: USA:California | collected 2016-06-15
CTCAGTCATCCGATCTTTCAGCGCGACGCAGTCGTTTTCGCGCCGCCATTGAGGCTGAATGGCAGTGGGAGTTGCGGACTCATCCCGAATTCGCCACCTACGTGGGCGATGCGCGCTATAACGACCGCCTGGATGACCGCTCTCCAAAAGCCATCGCACGGGAAGCCCGGGAGAACAAGCGCCAGCTTGCGTTGTTCACGGCTATCGACGCTGCGGGGTTTTCGCAGGAAGAACTACTCAACAAACAGTTGATGATTCGAAGGCTGCAGAACGCCTTGGATCACGAACGGGCCAAAGACTGGGAGATGCCCGTCAACCAGATGAATGGCGTTCATTTGGATTATGCGGCGCTTCCGTTGCAGGTGCCATTCAATACGGTCAAGGACTATGAGAACTACATCGCCCGTTTGCACGCCATTCCCAAGGCGTTTGCGCAAACGATGGACGACATGCGGCTGGGTTTGCGCGATCACCTGATGCCGCCCCGGTATCTGCTCGAAAGCGTGGGTCAGCAGGCGCAGGGCATCGCCGACGACGCGCCAGACAAGAGCCCCTATGCAAAGCCATCAACTCGCTTTCCGGAATCGATTGCAAAGGAAGAGCAGCAGCGCTTGCGACGCGAGATACTCGACGCGATTCAAAAACACGTGAATCCCGCTTATCTTGCATTTGCGAAGTTTGTAAAACAGGATTATGCACCACATGGGCGCACGGAATTTGGCATCTGGTCGCTCCCGGATGGCCCTTCCCGCTATCGTGCAGCGGTGAAGGAGGAGACCACGACGAACCTCACACCGGACCAGATCCACGAGATGGGATTGCGGCAAGTTGCAGAGATCGAAGCGGAGATGCTGAAGCTGGCGAACTCGCTCGGCTATCACGATCTGAAGACCTTTAACGAACATATCCGCGCAGATCGCACACAGTATGGATCGTCAGGTCAGCAAGTCTTCGACCTGTACAAACATTATGCGGAACAGATGCAGAAAAAACTGCCCGAGTATTTTGGCAAGCAGCCTCCCACGCAGCTTGAGGTGGTGGCGATGGACGCCTTCAGAGCGCCCGACGCGGTGCCGGCCGACTACTCGCCGGGAACCCCGGATGAAACGCGGCCGGGTCGCATCAACGTGAACGAATACGCTCCGGAGAAGCGACTGCTGCCCAATGTGGAGGCCATTGCTTATCACGAGGGTATCCCCGGGCATCATCTGCAATTCTCGATCGCACAGAGCCTTCCCGACGTGCCGCGCTTTCGACAGAATGGTACTTACGACGCATACTCCGAAGGATGGGCATTCTATGCCGAACGTCTTGGCCGTGAGATGGGTTTATATCAGGATCCCTACAGTGAATATGGCCGGCTTGAAAATGAGATGTGGCGTTCCGTCCGCCTGGTGCTCGATACGGGAGTACATGCCAAGCACTGGTCGCGGCAACAGATGATCGACTTCTTTACCGAACACACCGCGATGGATGCGCAAAACATCGCTACCGAAACCGACCGGTACATTGCGTGGCCCGCGCAGGCGCTCTCTTACAAACTAGGGCAGATGTCGATTATCAATCTACGTGAGGAAGCGCGGCGACAACTGGGCGATCGATTCGACATACGCAAGTTCCACGATGCTGTGCTCGAAGAAGGCCCGCTTCCGCTGGACGTGCTGGAAGAACATGTTCATGCATGGCTGGCGGGTCAGAGAGCCGTTGCAACTATTCCATAGCCCCGTCGACTGTAGAAGAACTCGCGAACGTGAAAATATTGCAGGTTCGTTGTCACTCAGTAACGACGCTATTCAATATCGAACGGAAAACAAAAAAATGCCGGGCGACAAAAGTTCCGCGCCCGGCTTAGGAGGGGGAGGGAGGCAGAGTTAAAAATCAATGTTGGCTCGGATCTCAATCACCCGGCCGAATCCAGGAGTCTCGCCAGAAGACTCATTGGAGACTCCCCCCAACCCAAAGCCGTAGTCCTGCACGCCGCCGTCAACATAACCATTGCCGTTGGCATCTCCGAACACGGGATGATTCCATGCGTTCAGGAACGCTGCCTGCAATCGGAACCTGAGCGATTCGTGGATGGGAACGCTTTTGGTGAGTGAGATGTCCTGATAGAACTGTCTTGGTCCATGGAGATAAATAACATCTCCGATCGTTCCCGGCGTGGTGTTAGGAGTGATGTACTGCGGATTCGCACCGCCTCCTGTTGTGCTGGCCAGATACTTGGGATTGATCAGATTGGCGAAAGTCTGGCCGGGTACGCGAAATACGCCTGCCGCTTTCTGCAACTGAGAAGCGGTGATGCCGTGAAGTGTGATGCCACTGTCGGCATAGTCATTGTAGGTATTGTTCTGGCCCGTGAGTTGAACAGGCTCGCCGGTTTGATAGGTGAGGATACTCCCGACAGTCCACCCGCCGATTGCCGCGTCGACAAGGCGGTTCTGGTTGAGGAACTGGCGGCCATGGCCGACCGGCAGGTCATAGGTTCCGTTGGCATGCAACACATGGCGCAAGTCGAAAAGCGTGGGCCCGTAGCTTCTGCCAAGATTGCGCAGCGAGAACGCATTGAATGCGCCGGTCCATTGGTTGTTTGAGGCTACGCCGAGGCTATGGCTCCACGTGTAATTTGCGTCGTATTGCAAACCATGCCATGCTCCCTGGCGCAAATCAATCTGCATGGCGTGGTAGTTGGAGTAGCCTGAAGAAACTAATTGTCCCGTTGCGTTCGGTGGGCCGAATCCTGGATTGGTGCCCGCAGCGAAGGGATTCGCGACAAAGAAATTGATGGGATAACCTGCGCCCGCACCGGTATAGCCCGCATTGGTTGCGCAAGGGCTGAAGCCTGCGCCCACAAGATTGCAGAAGTAGGGCACGGTTCCCGCTACGTTAGCAAGCACGCTGGCCATCTTCCCCGCCTGTCCCGTATTCAGGTAACTGATGTACTGCGGGTTTGAGTAGTCTGAAGCATTTGCTCCCCCAAATGCGGCGTCGAAGATCGGCGTGGCGTTGCCGTTGCTGCTTGAGAACGAGTCGCCGCCGCTTGCAGCCAGATTGGCTTGGGCCTTTTTAACCTCGGCCAGGAATCCATTTTCAAACACGTTGACTTCGTTGGGATCGATGGTGATCCACTGGTGAATCGTGCGGTTACCGTTGTAGCGGACTTCGAGCGCGAGCGAGCGGCCGAGGGAACGCTGGATGCCGAAATTCCACGACTCCGAGTATGGCTGCTTGATGTTCTTATCCAGGCCGTACACCGGTGTCGAATTAAGGAAGGTGAACTCCGACTCAGGGGCGGTCGCCTCATAAGCCGACGGCGAAAGTCCGAACGCCGGGAGCGTACTGCCGAGAGAAAGGCTTCCTGGAGCAAACGTGCCGGTCTGCCCCGTGTTATTTGGATTCAGCGTGAAGTACTGGTAATAGAACGAACCGTAATCGGTCGCAGCATCCCAGAAGTACTGGTAAGGCTCGGTAAAGCGCCGAAGAGCAAAGCCTCCGCGAATCACCGTTCCCTCTCCTCCCAGGATCGACTTCGCCGCACCGTCGGTTCCCCTGGGGTTCCAGGCAAACCCGAAGGCCGGCTGCGGAGTGACTTTCCAGGGATTGTACGGATTGGGAGACGCGGTGATTTCGGGGTTCATCGTACCCTTCAGCGAACCGGGGTTGAAGAGATTTCCAATTCCGGAAGGGCCATAGATCGACGCGGGCGACGCAGAATGATAAAAACCAGTCAGGTCATGCTGTGCGCCAGTAAAGTCCCAGCGCAACCCGTAGTTGAGAGTCAGCGTACGCGTTGCCTTCCATGAGTCTTCTACAAAGAAGCCCACCGCAGACGATACTTCGTCGAGGGGATACTCGCCCGTCTGGCCGGGTGTGTTGTAACTATTCGTCTTGAGATTGTAGGGCGATTCGCCGGTCACGCTTGCGATTCTGCCGGTGAGCACGGCGTAGAGTTGCTGGGCCTCAGCCAGGCCTGCACTGCTCGCGCCGGGAAGAGTAGGATTCGATCCCGAGTTTGTAAATGCGCTCAGAGCCGGATCGCCGGCAGCAAGGCCGAGGCTGTAATTGGAGAACCCTGCCGGCGCATTCCAGTAGTGATCCTGCTCGCGATACCACGAGACGCCATACTGGAAGGTATGTGTTCCACGCTGCCAGGTCATTGAATCGGACACATTGAAAATAGGGTAGAAAGTGCTGACCGGCAGATTGTTGTATATCTGCCCCGACATGCTTCCGTTGGCGCCCGGATAGTTCCAGGCAACCGCCGGCTGCTTCTCATAGAGCGGAGCAGCGTTATACGCATACGCCGTCGCGTCGTAGAGATAACCGGCTTTGAACTGGTTAATCAAAGCAGGCGAGAAGATGAAATCGAACCCGTAAGACGACGTGTAGTTCTTCGACTGATTGCCGGCTATCTGGTTGGAGAATCCTGATCCAGGAAAATCGGCCGCACTGACGGCGGGCTGTTGCTGTTTCGTCATCAGCCACGAGAGATACATCCGTGCACGTTGCGAGAGGTTTAAGTCGACACGCGCTGCGGGGTAGTAATAGGTCGTCGGTGAGCTCTGCAGCCAGGCAATCTGGTTGAAGTTGGCATTTGACGTGGAGGTGACCGCGCCGGCCGCTGCCGCAGCGTTGATGGCCGTGAACTGTGCGGCGATTTCACTATTGACGGTGTAGGGCAGATTGAGATTGCTTTGCTGCGCGATTTGCAGCAGGTTGGCGGTGTGGGTCGCGCCGTCGGTTCCTGCGTACGTAAATTCACCAGACTGCGCGTTTGATGTGAAGACGTCGTTGGTCGCTGTAAAACTGCCAGGCACTTTGCGCATGGCAAATGTGCCAAAGAAGAAGAGCTTGTCGTGCAGGATGGGGCCGCCGACGCTGCCGCCAAAGTCGTTCATGATCAGCTTGTTCTTGCGCAGCCCGTTCACATCGTTCTGCCAGCTGTTGGCGTTCAAACCAGAGTTGCGAAAATCTTCATACGCGCGACCGTGAAACTGGTTGCTGCCGCGGCGTGAGACAAAGTTTACCTGCGTGCTGGCCTGACCGAAACCGGAGTTGAGATCAAGCTGATCAGTCTGGACAGTCATCTGCTCAATCGATTCCAGGCGCGGAGAAACCGCAGGCTCGACGTTACCCGAAAATTTCATGCGGCTCGAGTTGCCGATCACACCGTCAACATTGCTTCCCTGGTCGTTCGATGGCAGACCGTTGTACGTGCCATTGTAACCAGCCACAAGGGTTGAAAACGCCGTCAGGTCGCGGCCATTCAACGGCAGGTCTTCGATCTGCTTGATATCTACTACCGTGCCGATTGCGTTCGAACTGGTTTCAAGCACAGGCACAGACTCGGCGCTAACCTGCACTGTGTCGCTGGTGCTGCCCACGGTAAGCTCAGCGGTGAGGTCTGTCGCCTGCGACGCCTGCACCAGCACAGTCTCGTAGAGCTTGGTGGAGTATCCCGGCTTGGTGACCGACAGTTTGTAGGTGCCGATGGGGAGACCGACAAAGGTGTAATTGCCATTTCTCGATGTCTGCGCAGTACGCACGTCGTTGGTACGTTGAGCCACCAGGGTAAGGGCAGCCTCAGGAATGACGGCGCCCGTGGGGTCATTGACTGTCACCACGACCGTTCCCTGCGATCCGCTCTGCCCCGCGGCCGTCAGACTGAATAACGCGAGTGCAACCACTAAACAGGGGACAAGACCGACAATTCGCCGGAAGGGACCCTTCGACATAGAACCTCCTCAATCAATATGAAACGTTTACTCAACGCGCTTCTTCCGGACTCGAATTCCAGAGATGCGAACCAAATTTGGGAACCGTGGCTTTACGTTGGATCGAACCAACAGCAGTGCTGGGGAATGCTGGCGCCACTCGGCATTTTCTGTGCAGAAAAACTCCCGAATGATGTTTTCAACTTGTATTCGATATTGTATGCAATGTCAAGAAATTTTCACGATCGGCGTTCGTCCCCTCCATCGAGAACGGCCTTAGGTCGCACTCAGGAGTGGTTGCAGAATGGCGCTCTAGGGGGCCGGAGCGACTGACGAAGACCTCTTATCGGCGAGGAGGCGTGCCAGTTCCGCCTGGGCGGCGTGCGCCTTGCCCACGTCTCCCAACCTTCGATATGCGTGGGCCAGACTGGCGTAGATCGACGGGTTCGCGGGCTCCAGGCGGCGGGCGATTTCAAGATGCTCTGTGGCTTCGCCGAAGCGGTCTTCCATGATGTAGATCTTTCCCAGCGCAATCTGGGTGGCGGAGTAGCTCGGGTTCTCCTTTACCGACTCTTCGAGTGCGGATTGTGCCTCGAGGAAGTTCGGATCACCGGGTGCCGCGCCAACATGCATGAGGACCGTGCCGAGCAAAGATAGAGTCCGGTAATCCCGATGACCCGCCTTGACGACTTCGCGCAAACGCTGGGTCGCCTCAGCAAAGCGATCGTCGTAGAGGTCCTTCTGCACCAGGGCTAACGAGGCGATGTAGCCGCCCGGCTCCAACTGCGCTGCCCGGTCGAACTCCGGGCGAGCCTCATCCAGACGATCCAATTGTGCAAGGAAAAGCGCGCGTTCATAATGCAGGCGCGGAGAATCGAGAAGCTGCTGCAGGCCAAGTTCCGCAACTTTGAGACCCATCGCAAGATCGTGATGATCGGTGCAGGCGTCTGCCACAAAGTCGTAGAGTTTTTCATCTTTGGGCGTCAGAGCCATAGCTTCTTCGAAGGCATGCAGGGCGGCGGTTCTCTGTCCGTCGCCGAGGTACGCCTGTGCCAGCAGGTTGTCGACAGCGGCGGAATTCAATCCCGAAGAGCGCAAGCCATCCAAAGTAGCGATAGCTTCCTTGTAACGACGAAGACCTAAATAGCAAATTCCCAGGTTGACGCCCGCCGCATAGGGAGCTGATCCTGCTTTCTGCGCAACCAGCAGGTGCGGAATGGCCTCCTGCAGCAGCCCTCGGCGGGTAAGGTCAGTGCCCGCCTGCAGTTCAGCCTTACCTTGACTGAGACTCTCCGATGTTTCAGCCGCTTGCGCCTGCGGCGGAGTAGAACCCCGCGGAATCTTCATCGCCTGTGCGCCGGCAAGCGAGATGGAAACGATCCACAAAATGGCCGAGATCGCAGCGACGCAAGCCTCGCGAGTCTCGCTTCGCTGCCTGGTCGATTGCCTCTCCCTGCGACGGATTAAGAGGGTTGGCTCGTCAAGACCCAAGTTCGGATTCATCGCCATGTGCGGATCCCTCTTGAGGCTTTAAATTGTATACGGTTTTGTGCATATACTTGCATACGCGGAGCGAAGCCAGCGGCCGCAGGATCAGCTTAGCAGTTACAGAAGACGTGCGGCGAAGCACAGTTTTCCGGACATCTATTGAGGTGGAATGCCATCTCCCGACTTCTTCAGATTCTTAAAATACTACTTTGTATACAATGCTCTTTTGTTGTATAACTCACTCCATCGGGGCAATCATGGTGGATGACGAGATCACCTGCCCCTTGCTGCTGGTGCGATGGATGCTGGTCTTCGAGGACTCGCACGAAAGCCGGTTCTACTTCGGCCGCGGAGTTCCTCACGCCTGGATCGCTTCCAGCAATCCGATCTCGATTGAAGGCGCGCCCACGCGATGGGGTCGAGTTGATTACCGGTTGGAGACGCGCGGCAATCAACTCGTCGCTACCATTGCGCTCCCAGAGTAGAACGTAATGCCCGAAGACCATAGAGGCGCAGGTTAACGGAGGATTGATGCAAAGCAGGCGCCCATTGGCGGGTTAAGAGTGATGGAAGGAAGAACGAGAACTAGTTCGGGCAACGTGGGCGACAATTCGTCTTGACAGTTCTCGGTTGACACACGATTTCGCAATTCAGAGGCACATGAGGTAGTAATGAGCTTTAAATTGAGTCGCAGAAACTTTCTGGGCCGGGCCGCTGCTGCCGGTACTGCAGCCTTGCTTCCATCCACGGCAGTTGGAATGGCCAATGCAGTCGAGAAAAAGACTGCCGCCAATCCGATTGCCGAGGATATCGCCAACCGCAATCTCACGAACGCCTCCGTAGCCAAGGTGAAGTGGAAAGCTCAGCCGTTCTCCATGACTGAAGTGCGTCTTCTTCCGGGTTTTTGGAAGGACATGATGGAGCTCGATCGCAGCTACCTGTACTCACTTCCGAATGAGCGGCTGGCGCACAATTTTCGCGTGACCGCCGGCATTCCGTCTGATGCCGATCCACTCGGAGGGTGGGAAGCGCCGGATTGCGAATTGCGCGGCCACTACGTGGGGCACTACCTTTCGTCGTGCGCTCTGCTGCACGCCAGCACGGGGGATCGTGCCATCCTGGTCAAGGCGAATGAACTCGTTGCGACACTTGCGGAGTGCCAGGCCAAGGACGGATATCTTGGTGCTTACCCTGCCTCGTTCTACGAAAAGCTGCGCAAACACGACAAGGTCTGGGCGCCCTTCTACACCTATCACAAAATCATGGCAGGGCTGATCGATATGTACGAGCACACTGGAAACCGGCAGGCGCTTGACATTGCTCTTCGCATGGCAGATTGGGCCGACACTTACAGCCGCTCCATCTCTGAAGATGAATGGCAGCGTGTGCTGCTGGTTGAGCACGGAGGCATGAATGAAGCGGCCTTCAATCTCTACGCCATTACCGGTCAGCCAAAATATCGGGACCTTGGGTATCGATTTGAGCACAAGAAGATTTTTGAGCCGCTCGCCGCGGGCGAAGATAAGCTCGATGGCAATCACGCGAACACGAAGATCCCCAAGGTCATTGGTGCTGCACGCGGCTACGAACTTACCGGTGACGAACGCTACCGGCACATCAGCGAGAATTTCTATCGCATCGTAACCGAACATCACGCCTACTGCACTGGCGGTACCAGCAATGGCGAGATGTGGCACCCTGCCGATGCCATCGCAACACAGCTTGGACCCGCAGCGGAAGAGTGTTGCTGCTCGTACAACATGATGAAGCTGAGCCGCCACCTCTTCGGCCGACAACCAGACGCGAAGCTGTTCGATTTTTATGAGCGCCTGCTGCTGAACGTGCGGTACGGTACGCAGGACCGCAACGGGATGCTCATGTATTACGTTCCCTTGCAGCCGGGAATGTACAAGACCTTTGGAACTCCGTTCGATGCCTTCTGGTGTTGCACCGGCACCGGGAGTGAGGAATACGCAAAACTCAACGACTCAATCTATTTTCATGACGACGATGGCGTATTCGTGAACCTCTTTATTCCGTCCCGGCTCGATTGGAAAGAGCGGGGCCTCACGCTGCGGCAGACCACCAGATTCCCGAGCGACGAGCGAGTTACGTTCACCATCGAAAATGCTCCTTCAAAGCCCGTCACGTTGAAGATTCGCATACCCTACTGGGCGACCAAGGGCGCGATCGTCACCATCAACGGAGAGCCGCAGGATGGGTCCGCCACACCATCGTCTTATCTCGATCTTGATCGCAGTTGGAAGGCGGGGGATGTGATCGCGGTCGATCTTCCGATGGCTCCGCACGTTGCAACAACGCCCGACGATAAGCAGGTACAGGCGGCCATGTATGGTCCGCTCGTACTGGCTGCACGGCTTGGCACGGAGGGGTTGACGACTTCGATGATCTATGGCGGCTACGGCCCGCGCGGCTATGATGACGGTTACCCTATGCCGACTGTGGATACGCGTCCGCGTCCGCATCATGGGGAGCCCGCTGCAACTACAACGGCGACACCTGCTGCTGACAGCATCTGGTTTGAACAGGTCGAGGGATCGCCGCAGTACCCGCTGCAGTTCCGCACCAAAGGGCGCGGGCCGAACCACACCTTGGTGCCGTTCAACCAGATCATGGACGAGCGATATTCGGTGTACCTGCGCAACGTCAGCACCACTTAGCAAACAGACAGTCGGGGACGTCTAATGAAACACTCCTTCAGTCGTCGAGATGCACTCAAGGGCATAGCCTCGTCTGGCACTCTGGCGTTGATCAAGCCCGCTTCTGCGATGTTGCCAGAGTCAACCCCCGTGCTGGCCGCATCTCAGGTTGAGGTTGCTATAACCTCGGTCAGCGCACGTACAGTTCGCATCACGGTTCAACCCGTCAAGGGTGGGCGCACTACACCGTTGCTGTCTGACGGCGCGCTCCTGCGCGAAGAATGGGACCAGCCAATTGCACGAATGCGGACTCTCGCGGGCAATCGCCGTTTGAGATCGGGCGATTTGCATGTGACCATGTCTGATCGCCCGCTCACAATTCGCATAGAGGAGGAGAACGGCAAGCTTGTGCAGGAGTTGACGCTGGACTCGAATAAAGCTGAGCTGCGTTTCAACACTGGTACCGGACTGTTGCTCGGTCTGGGTCAAGGCGGCCCGCAATTTGACCGTCGCGCCGACAGCGATTCGATGGTCAGTGGACAGGGCGGCTACCACCTCGATACGCATGGCGCCAGGGTTCCCATCCAATTTCTGATTGGAACCGAAGGGTGGGGAATGTACGTTCATGCACCGCTGGGCGCGTTCGATCTCAGCGGTAGCCAGGGACGCCTTCGCACGTCCAAAGGAGAAGCTGCACTACCGCTCGATGTGTTCGTGATCGGTGCGTCACGGCCAGTCGATATCCTGTCAGAGTACGCCAAAATCACTGGGCTACCCGAGATGCCGCCGCTCTGGTCGCTCGGCTATCAGCAGTCCCACAGGACACTTGGCTCTCCTGAGGAAATCTTGCAGGATGCGCTGACGTTTCGTGAGAAGAGACTTCCCTGCGACGCCATGATCTATCTCGGAACAGGCTTTTGCCCGAACGGCTGGAACACTAACAATGGCGAATTCACGTGGAACAGGCGCGCCTTTCCTGATCCGACTGAAGCAATAGAGCACTTGCATCGTGAGCACTTCAAGGTCGTGCTGCATGTGGTTCTTGAAGGCGAACATCTCACCGGCACAGTAGCCGATCCGTGTACCGCGCCTCCTCTGCCTACGGGGCGGACGCCAGATCATCGTTGGCCGCCTGACCGGCAAGTCAGCTGCTACTGGCCCGCGCACAAGCCACTGCTCGACGCGGGCATCGATGGTTGGTGGCCAGATCAGGGAGACGATCTGGATGCACCGTCGAGACTGGCGCGCAATCGAATGTACTTCGACGGCCAGCAGATGCACAAGCCCAACAAGCGTGTCTACGCACTTCATCGTAACGGCTACGCCGGAATGCAGCGTTACGCGGCCTTCCTCTGGTCAGGTGACGTTCTCTCCAAGTGGGAGACCCTGAAAGTTCACGTTCCCAATGCGATTAACACCGGCCTGAGCGGGATTCCTTACTGGGGCACCGACATTGGCGGCTTTATTCCGACTGACGAATATACCGGCGAGTTATATGCGAGGTGGTTCCAGTTTGGCGCATTCTGCCCCTTGTTTCGGTCGCACGGCAGAGACTGGAAGTTACACCGGCCCTGGGGATGGAATACCGGCGATCTTGGTTTCCCTGAGACTTCGAGTTATCACCCCGCGCCGACAGAGTTACATAACCCCGCGATTGAGCCGGTCTGTAGGAAGTTTCTCGAACTTCGCTACCGGTTGATGCCCTACCTATACTCCGCCATCAAAGAAACGTGCGAGACAGGGTTACCGGTCATTCGCGCATTGTGGCTGCATTATCCAAATGACCGTGCCGCCGTGGCACGCGGTGATGAGTACCTGTATGGCAGAGACATCCTGGTTGCACCGGTGGTGGAGAAGGGCGCCATCAGCAGAACACTCTATCTCCCGCACGGCAAATGGTACGACTTCTGGACGAACAAAATGATCGACGGCGGCCGGGAGATCACGCGCGATGTGGACCTCAGCACGATTCCTCTGTATGTTCGCGCGGGCGCGGTGATTCCTATGGGTCCTGTCAAGCAGTACACCACGGAGCGAGTCGATGGTGCGCTGTCATTGGCTGTCTTCCCTGGCGCTGATGGAAGGTCTTTTCTATATGAAGATGACGGCGAGAGTTTTGATTTTCGCAAGGGTAACTTCATGCGCCTTGAGATGCGGTGGACCGACTCGGCGCGGCATCTGGAACTCCGATTGGCTCCAGGCGCACGTTTGCTTCGTCCCGGGCCGATGCTCATGGATATCCAGTTGGCCGGAAGCAGCACCATCAGGGCCATCGTCTTCAAAGGTCAACCACTATCAGTGAACCTTTAATGCTCCAGGCCTATAACATTCGTGATTCTGAATTTCGGCTTCTGCGTGACCAACCCAGATATACGGGAATTCCAAGCAGAACGAGAATCAACCCCGGCCAGGTGAACTGCGGTTTGTATCGCAACAGCGCGATACAGATCCCCGTCGCCATCAAGAGATACAAACCCGGCATCAGCGGATATCCCAACGCTTTGTAGGGACGAATCATTTCGGGCTTTTTAATGCGCAGCGCGAACAGCCCAATGATCGTAAGGGTATAGAACACCAGCACGGCGAAGATAATGTAATCGAGTAACTGACCATAGGAGCCGGAGATACAGAGCAAGGTCGCCCAACATGCCTGAATCATGAGTCCTGCCACAGGAGTCTTAAAGCGCGGATGCAGTTTTCCGACAGATTGAAAGAAGAGGCCGTCGCGGCTCATGGCATAGTAGACCCGTGCGCCCGCAAGCGTGAGCCCGTTTGCACAACCAAAGGTTGAGATCAAGATGGCCGCCGCCATAAGATAACCGCCCATGTGAGGAAACACCTGTTGTAATGCGGCCGTGCCGACTCGATCTTCAGCGGCAAATTGGACTCCACGATTTGCAACGAGGACCAACTCGCGTTTTCCCAAAAGTGTCTCCAGTGGTCGCCGAAGTTTGCCGCGATCGCAAGTTGATTCCGTCCCACACTGAAACCAAGAACGATGAGCCCTGCGAGAGAAAGGGCCTTGACCACGGTGAGAATATTCTGGACCATGGCGCCCAATTTCATTCCGAGAGTATTCAGGCCGGCCAAGATAAAAATGACGACGATCGCGACGGCGTTGGCCGTATTAACTCCAATGTCTATATTGCCGAGAATCATCGGGCCAACATGAATGGCAGGGATATGCGCAATATGCCAAAGCCAATGAGTGCTTGACACCGCGGGAAAGAACACTCCGAGAAATTTGCCAAAAGCCGCACAGACAGCGGCAATTGTGCCCGTCTGAATCACCATGAAAAACGTCCACCCATAGAGAAATCCCCACAGCGGGCCGAGAGATTCGCGAAGATAGACGTATTGGCCGCCGGCCTGCGGCATCATGGCGGCGAGTTCACCGTAGCTAAGTGCGCCGATCATCGTCATGATCGCGGTTACAATCCACGCCGTCAAAAACAGCGCTGGAGAATTGGCGCCGCGAGCGATATCGCTATCGACGATATAAATGCCGCTTCCAACCATCGACCCGATCACCAGTGCGGTTGAACTGAAAAGGCCCAGGCTCTGCACTAACTGCGGCGTGCTATTTGCGGAGACCTCTATGGGTTGCGTTCGTGCTGGAGAAGTTGTCATCGAGTGAACAGTCCAATCCTGACCGGGGAAACGGAATAACTCTCTTCTGTCAATATGCTGAGCTGGATGCTGATCTGGGCGTTCGATATTCACACGCAGCTTAACATCACCAACGGAGACCTGCATCAATGCAATATCGGATTCCTCTTGCTTACTGGCTGGTCTGCCCGCTTTTGTCGCTTACAAGTTCAAATGGTCACGATGTTCTTACCGAGAGGAATCACATCCCCGTCTCGGAAAATCACCACGTTCCCATTTCCTCAGTACTCTGGAAAAGCATGTGGATTATTGTATCCAACTTCGTATACTATGCAAGAAAGATCGCAGCCGCCCTTTGAATTCGATACCCTGAAGATATGACAGCCAACAGTCATTTGCCCTGCCGCATTGAAGTCATCGATTCGCACACCGCCGGTGAACCCACCCGCTGTGCGCTCTCGGGAGGGCCGCATCTGGGTATTGGTCCTCTCTCAGAGCGCCTGGAAAAGCTGCGCAACGAACATGATATTTACCGCCGCGCAATTCTCTGCGAACCGCGTGGGTCCGATGTATTGGTCGGCGCATTGCTGGTTGAACCTGTTGACCCCGCGGCGGCAGCAGGCGTGATTTTCTTCAACAACGCTGGGTATCTGGGTATGTGCGGTCATGGCATGATCGGGGTGGCAGCCACGCTCGCCTATCTCGGCCGAATCGGTCTGGGGCAGCATCTCTTTGAAACTCCCGTCGGAGACGTGAGAGTTTCGCTGGCAGAAAACCGCGAAGTCACCGTCGGGAATGTTGATGCGTATCGTCATCGCGCGCGGGTTCCGGTTGACGTGCCAGGGCACGGTACCTTTTACGGAGATGTGGCGTGGGGAGGCAACTGGTTCTTTCTGATTGAAGAGCATCCTTTCAAGCTTCTCGTCGATCATGTTGAGGAGCTCACGGCATTCACGTGGCAAGTGCGCCAGGCTCTCGCTGCCAGTGGGATTACCGGCGCGAACGGCGCAGAGATCGATCACATCGAGCTGTTTACAGCGGCGCACGATCCGGCCAACCATAGCCGCAATTTTGTCCTGTGTCCCGGCAAGGCTTATGACCGCTCGCCCTGCGGCACCGGAACCAGCGCCAAGATGGCCTGCCTGGCAGCAGATGGCAAGCTCGCGCTTGGGGAGGTTTGGCGCCAGGAGGGTATCCTCGGCAGCGTATTCAGTGGCAGCATCGTGCAAGAGGGCGAACGGATGATCCCGCATATTACTGGACGCGCTTATGTAACCGCCGAATCATCGCTGGTGTTTCAGTCCGACGATCCGTTTCGCAGCGGCATCCCGGCCCCCACAGGAACTGCGGGATGAGTGGCATTGCCCAATTCGATGTGGCCATCGCCGGGGGTGGCATTGTGGGCGCGGCCTGTGCACTGGCCTGCGCTCAGCATGGCATGAAGGTTGCGCTCGTTGAGCGCGACGTATTCGGCAGCGGAGCGACCGCCGCGGGCATGGGCCATATCGTTGTCATGGATGACTCGGAAGCGCAATTCGCCCTGACCCGTTATTCGCAACAACTATGGCATCAGCTCGCCCCCCAATTGCCCTCGTCTGCCGAATATGAGCAGCGCGGAACGCTCTGGATCGCGGCAGACAGCGAGGAGATGGACGCGGCCGAGCGGAAACATGCCTGGTATTCGGCGCGGTCAGTTCCCTGCCAGTTATTAACGGCCAGCCAATTGTCACAAGCCGAGCCGAATCTTGCCAGTGGATTCGCCGGTGGCCTGCTGGTTCCGGAGGACGGGGTCGTCTATCCGCCCGTCGTAGCGCTCACGTTGGCACGCCGAGCCCAGGAGTTAGGCGCACAAATGCTACTCGGGCGAACCGTCAGCGCAGTTGGCGATGGGTATCTCGCCCTGGCGGACGGCACGGAAGTACGGGCTACTCGCATCGTGCTGGCACTCGGAGCCGACTCCGTTCACCTGTCCCCAGATCTGCCCATTCGCAAACGCAAAGGACATCTTGTTATTACCGACCGCTATCCGGGTTTCGTGAATCATCAACTGGTGGAGCTTGGCTATCTGAAGAGCGCCCACAGTTCGAATTCCGACTCGGTCGCTTTCAACGTGCAGCCCCGGCAGACCGGACAGTTGCTGATCGGCTCCTCGCGCCAGTTTGGCGCTGATTACTCCGAGGTCGATCAACATATCCTGAGCGCCATGCTTGCGCGCGCCGCTCTGTATCTTCCCGCAGTGGCGAAGCTGAGCGCGATCCGCGTATGGACGGGATTTCGCGCGGCAACGCCCGATAAGCTTCCGCTCATCGGCCCCGACCTGAAAAATCCATCTCTCTTGCTGGCCACCGGCCACGAGGGATTGGGCATCACCACTTCCCTGGCGACTGCCGAGCTGATCGCTGACAGGCTCACCGGCAGCAGCTCAATGATTGCGCCTGAGCCCTATCTGCCCGCACGTTACGCCCAACCCCACACCACCACCGATTCAAACCAACCTTACGAGGACAATGATGAAATGGACCGGAGTCATGCCGGCACTAACCACGGCATTTGATGAGAACCTGAAGATCGATCATGCTTTTGTAGCGCGCCACGCGCTGTGGCAAGTTGAAAATGGCGTCAGCGGGCTGGTTGCCCTGGGGTCTCTGGGTGAGGCAGCCACGCTCACGTTCGATGAGAAGCTATCGATCATTGACACTTTGGTGGCCGCCGTCAACGGAAAAGTTCCGGTAGTCGCGGCGATCTCTTCCTTGTCAACCGCTGAGTCAGTCGCTCTGGCAAAGGCGGTGGAGGCCCATGGCGCAAAGGGACTCATGATTCTGCCACCCTATGTCTATAAGGGCGATTGGGCTGAGATGAAGGCGCATGTGGGTGCAGTCCTGCAAGCTACATCTCTTCCCGCGATGCTCTACAACAACCCTGTTGCCTATGGAACGGACTTCATTCCCGAGCAGATCCAGGAGCTGGCGGCAGAATTCTCAAACCTCAAGGCGGTGAAGGAATCCTCGACCGATGTACGGCGTGTCACGGCGATTCGTGCGCTCATTGGCGATCGGCTTTCCATTTTTGTCGGAGTCGACGACGCGATTGTCGAGGGCATCGCCGCAGGGGCGGTTGGCTGGGTTGCCGGCTTGGTCAACGCCCTTCCTAAAGAAAGCGTCGACCTTTTCGACCTGGCTAGTGCAGGCAAAACTCGGGAGGCCTTTGAGCTCTACCGCTGGTTCCTTCCCCTGCTCCGGATGGACACCGTGCCCAAGTTCATTCAACTCATCAAGCAGGTGCAGCAGGAACTGGGCGTCGGAAGCGCCCGCGTGCGTTCTCCTCGCCTGCAGGTTTCAGGAGAAGAATTGACGGCGACCCGTGAGGCGGTTGCACACGCGGTGGCTACACGCCCTGCCCTCGCTATTCCAAGCACACCGTTTGCAGCCAATTGACAGTGGTGAACGGTGATTTGAGCGCGGTCTACCAGCTGCCGCGCTCACCAAATACATCAATCACATGCGCGAGGCGCTTGCAACCGTTCTCCCAATTCAACCGCAGTGCGTTCTCAAGCCGGTCAGCGTCGCTGGCGAGCAGAGCGTTGATAATTGCCTCGTGTTCTTGAACAGAAACAGTCAGGTCGTTAATGATCGAACTGGCATACAGGCGCCAATATCGTTCCGTCTGCGGCTCGATTGCCTGATGGAGAGTGGTGAGCCTCGGGCCCGCGCCGGCACTGACGATCAGGCGATGGAACTCACGGTCCAGGTCGAAGATACTCGACCCTTCCAGAACGCGCTGCTGTGCAATCCTGCTCAATTGACCATTGATCTTCTTGAGCTTATCGGCAAGGGCCTCGCGAACCGGCTCGGGCAACTGAGCGGCACGACGGCCCGCCAAGCCCTCAATCCGGCCAATGATCGGATAGAGCTCGTTGGCATCCTCTTTGGTCAGCGATGACACGACCATCCGCGATTTGCTGGCGTTGCGATGTTCCTGCACATAGCCTTCCCGCTGCAGCAGATAAAGTGCTCCGCGGACCGGGGTGCGGCTCATGTTCAGGTGCTCGCAAAGATCGCCTTCTACAATCCAGGTTCCAGGAGAGAGCTTGCCATGGACGATCAGTTCGCGAATCTGTTGAAAGGCGGTGGTGACGCTGGTGCCATGTTCGGGCTTCGCCGCAGGTTTCCGGGCGAGCTTGGATTTCGGTTTTTTTATGACTGACGTGGGCATCCGTATCGGCTCAATGGTGCTGCTGCGGGATTTGCAACATTCTTAATCATGACAGATTCTATGCTTAATGCAGTCAGATTCTACACGGTTAACCAAGCCTCTCTGTCAAACTCTCATCTTCATACTTTACAGACAGGTGTTCATTTGCCCGATGATCTGGCGTTCCAATCCGGAGTTGCCTCGCCGGTCAGATTGCGTACAAAGAAATCCATCAGCTTTAGTTGACCGTAGCGTCCCCCGGCCCCGTGTCCACCCCCGGGAACCACCAGGAGATCAAATTGCTTGTCGGCTTTTATCAGCCGATCTACCATCTGGTAGGTCGAGGCAGGATCGACGTTCTTGTCCATCTCTCCGACGACCAGCATCAGTTTCCCCTGCAGCCGCCAGGCATTGTCGACGTTGGACGAAGCCGAATATTGCGGCCCAACCGGCCAACCCATCCACTGCTCGTTCCACCAGATCTTGTCCATGCGGTTGTCGTGACAACCGGAATTGGAGACCGCCGCTTTGTAGAACTCCGGATGAAAAAGAAGAGCACCCATCGCGCTCTGCCCTCCCGCCGAAGTGCCGAAGACTCCGACTCGACTGATGTCGTACCACGCATATTGTTGAGCAAGAGCTTTGTGCCAGAGAATGCGGCCGGAGAATCCTGCGTCTTTCAGGTCGTGCCACGCGACATCATGGAAAGCGCGGGATCGATTGTTCGTTCCCATGCCGTCGACCTGGACCACGGCAAACCCGAGCGCCGTCAAGGGCTCGATGCGAAAGCTAAAGCTCTTGGGCACAAATGACCCCTGCGGGCCCGCATAGATATTCTCGATCACTGGGTACTTCCGAGAGGGATCGAGCTTCTCCGGCTTGTACAGCACGCCCCAGATCTGGGTGTTGCCATCGCGCCCGGGTGCATGAAACGGCTCCGGAGCCTGCCAACCCGCCGCAATCAGCTGCGAAATGTCCGCTGTTTGCACCCGCATCTTCACCGCACCGTCCTCGGCATTGCGTACCACCAGCGTCGGCGCCGAATTCACTGTCGAATAAAGATCGGTGAAGGAGTGCCCGTCAGTCGAATATGTCAGAGTGTGGTCAGCCGGTTCTGGAGTCAACGGCGTCATACCGGTGCCATCGAAGCGAATCTTGTATCCATGCACGTAGTAGGGATCTTCGCCTTTTGCAACGCCGCTGGCGCTGAAATAAATGACCCGCTGCGCCTCATCGACAAAATCGACGGAACGCACAACCCACTCCCCCTTGGTGATCTGCTGTCGAACTGCGCCAGTCTTGCCGTCAAGAAGATACAGGTGCTCCCAGCCATCGCGTTCACTGGCCCACAGAATCTCCTTGCCGTCCGCCAGGTCGCGCCGAAAATACTTGCCATGGTCAAATTGGTTGCGCTCAAGAGGCTCATAATTGACAAACGTCTTGCTGGTTTCATCGATGAGCGCATGCGCCTTGCCTGTCGCCGCATCTACCTCGACTACACGATAGAGTTGGTGGCCGCGCTGGTTATATTCAAACGTGAATCCCCGCCCATCCTTCCACCACACCAGCGGACTCATCGAAAACTGGTTCGGGAATAACGACGAATCGATATCCACCTGGCGCTTGCCGTCCACATCGAAGAGCACCGGTTGGTAATTTGCAAGCACGTCTCCCGCCTTGGGATAAACCATCGTGGAGTGAATCGGCTGCAACTGATTGGGCGGCGAGGATTCAACGTAATCAACCACGCGCCGATACCCTGGGCGGATCCGATACACAGCAACGTGCTTCGAATCCGGCGACCACGCGATCGTCGAAATCGCATAGTAATCTCCGGCGGTGCCATCTGTACTCAGCACGGCTGGCTGCTTTTTCTCGTCGCCATGCGTGTCTTTGGCGGTATCGATGGGGGCTTGTGCGGACAGTGGGCGAAGCACAAGATTGTTGTTGAGAATAAAAGCCGTCCACTTTCCATCCGGCGACTTCACTGCGTGCTCATCGCCATTCTCCGGTTTCGGAGTTGAGTCATACCCCTCATCATCGGGGTCGCGCTTTTCCCCATCTGCCTGCTTCGCGCATGCGTAGTCCATGAGATGGCAATTCCACTTCACGTCCCCAATTTGAAACGCAATTGCGCGCTGTTCCTCCTCGAAATGAAAGCTCGTGAAGGGCAGCCGGTCTGCTTCGACAGGAGTACCGGAGGCTTTCGCCAGCGATTCCGCAATTCGCCGCGCATCAAACGCCGGTTGGGAGCTCTGAGTGTGGGCATCCACAAGCACAAACCGAAAGGCGCCGGGCTTTTCTCCAGTTGCGGCACGAATGCTTTCGCGATAGACGAAGCGATCGGTTCCTTTGATCCACTCCGGAGATTCGGGCAGATGATCGATGAGCCCGTTGTAACGCTCCTGCAGATCGAGCGCCCGATCATAGTCGCTTCGTGTCAGCTGGGCCTGCCCAGAGGACGAGGACACCATCATGCCCAACAGCAATCCAATGCCGGCTACGGGCCTGCGCATCCGACGAACCTTCTCCATGCCACGAATCAAATGCGTGCTCCTCGCGAATTGTTTTCAATTGATCGTTGCTTAGGCTGCGGAGGACTTATCCGGTGCTTTCGCTTGTTGGGCTGATCCAGCCAGGGTCGCCACATCGACGGGGAACAGTGGCGGCCTCGGACGCGGGGCCTCCCACCCGTAAAGGAATTGCGTCGCCGGACCGCAGATTCGCCCTTGGCATGGTCCCATTCCGCAACGCGTGTGCAACTTGGCCTCGCGCCAGGAATGGCATACAGCAAGGCTCCCGTGCGATACGTCCTCGCAACGGCACACCACGGTTTCATTCGCTGCCAATGTCCGCAGTTCGTCGCGCAGTCGGAATGTCGAAGCGAGTCCGTCGACAAAGCGCATATGACGGCTGCGCAACCTCAAGAGACTCCTGGCCTGATCCGTTTGCCCGCTCACGGCAAATGCTGCGATGCGGCCTTCGATCTGCGCTTTCTCCACCCCGCCGATTCCGGTGGCTTCGCCAACGCAATAGATTCCCTCGACAGATGTCTGTTGCAGCGGGTCGACGACGACATAGCCGCCCTCGCATTCGCAATGCAGCAGTTGCGCGAGTTCTGTATTTGGCACCAGGTGAAAGCCCGCGGCAAGCATATCCGCTTCGACTTCGACAACCTGCGCGCCCAAAGAAACTCGCACCTTTTTCAAACGCTCATCTCCCAGGGCGCCTACCACCCAACTTCCAGTCCGGTACGGAGTGCCCAGCATGTTCCATCCATAACCTGCGCCCTCGATGAGTTTGCCGGCGTGTCCGAACAGAA
>WNGK01002234.1_pt1 | contig 20979 bp, 15 predicted proteins | sample 5400601 | NCBI WGS metagenome assembly WNGK01 (sample SAMN13153376, study PRJNA577476) | soil metagenome | isolation source: 60 cm soil or saprolite under Garry oak tree replicate 1 | place: USA:California | collected 2016-06-15
TCGATGTGACGCAGCATCAGAATTGCGGACTGCAATAGCGCCGTGGGGTTGGCGATGCCAAGGCCTGCGATGTCGGGCGCGGAGCCATGCACGGCTTCGAACACGGCACCCTTTTCACCAATGTTTGCCCCCGGTACCAGACCAAGTCCGCCAATCAATCCTGCGCACAAATCGGAAACGATGTCGCCGTAAAGATTCTCGCAAAGCAACACGTCGAATTGTTCAGGTCGTATCACAAGCTGCATCGATGCGTTATCAACGATCTTGTCGTCAGCTTCAATCCGCGGGTGATCCTCCGCGACCTTGCGAAAGCACTCCAGAAATAACCCATCGGACATCTTCATGATGTTCGCTTTGTGCACACAGGTGATCTTCTTACGCTTTTCACGCTGAGCATAGTCGAACGCGAACTGGGCAATACGCGTCGAGGCTTTCTCAGTAATGATCTTCAGACTCTCGACCACGCCGGGAATGATTTCGTGTTCGAGGCCGGAATACAAACTCTCGGTGTTCTCGCGCACGACCACCAGATCGAGATTCGGATTGCGGCAGGGAATGTTCGGCAGCGCTTGAATCGGTCGCAAATTGGCGTAGAGATCGAGCGCTTTTCGTAAACCGACGTTAACCGAAGTGAAGCCTTTACCAACGGGCGTGGTGATCGGACCTTTGAGGCCAACCTTGTTGCGCTTGATCGATTCAAGGAGTTCATCCGGCAACGTCGTGCCGAATTTGTCAAGCGCTGGCTGCCCGGCAACGTGCATCTCCCATTCGATCTGCGCGCCCGAAGCTTCGATGATCCGCACAACCTCGGAAGCTACTTCGGGTCCGATGCCATCGCCCGGAATCAATGTGATAGTATGCATAAAGTAATCAGTAATCAGTAATCAGTAATCAGTAAGGTCAGTGGTTAGTGGTTTGGACCAGTGATGCACTGTCAGTTGTTACGCCGAAGTCGACAACAGCATAAGGCCTCAACTGGCAACTGACAACTGACAACTGACAACTGACTACTGACCTTCGTGATGTCAACCCAGAAAACATTCCGGCCCAGCGATTCTGCCGAGGTTGTAATCATCGGCGGCGGAGTCATCGGCCTCTCGATCGGCCGCGCGCTGGCCTTGCGTGGCGTCGGTGACGTGATGTTGATCGAGCGCGCGAGCCTGGGTGCGGAAGCGTCGTTCGCTGCCGGCGGAATACTGGCACCACAAGCGGAGGCCGATCACGCCGACGACTTTTTCAGACTTGCGTGCCGGAGCCGTGACACCTATCCGAATTTCGCCGCTGCGCTGCTGGAAGAAACCGGGGCCGATATTGAGCTCGACACCACCGGCACGCTGTACGCCGCTTTCACTGAACACGATCAAGAAGAGATCGAGAAACGTTACAAATGGCAAACGCGCGCGGGGTTATCTGTCGAGAAACTAACCAAGGAAGAAGCCCGGCGGCTGGAACCGTGCATTTCTGAAACCATTCGCGGCGCTTTACGTTTTCCGCTGGATATTCAGGTTGAGAATCGCAGGTTACTCGCTGCCTTGATCGCCGCAAACAGAAAGCTCAACGTCCGATTGGTCACAAGTACGAACGTTGCCTCCGTGCGCATCGAACACGGACGAGTCGAAGGCGTTGAAACATCACGCGGTTTCGTAAGCACGCGCAGCGTGGTAGTGGCTGCCGGGTCGTGGACGAGTTTCATCACAGCCTCAGACGCGCCGCTGCCGCCCGTGCGCATCGAACCGGTGCGCGGCCAGATGGTTTGCTTCGAAGCGAACCCGCGTATCGCACGTCATGTGTTCTACAGTCCGCGTGGCTACCTCGTGCCGCGCGTTGATGGACGGTTACTGGCGGGTTCAACCAGCGAGCGCGCGGGTTTTGAAAAATGTGTGACAGCAAAGGGGCTCCATTCGATCTTGTCGCACGCGCTGGAGATCGCGCCAGCTATCTCAGGCCTGCCGGTCACGAGCACCTGGGCCGGTTTGCGCCCGCGAGCTGAGGATGATCTCCCGGTGCTTGGCCCCTGCGCTGAAATCGAGGGACTGTTTTATGCCACCGGCCACTATCGCAACGGGATCCTGCTGGCGCCGCTCACTGGCGAGTTGATCGCCGAAGCGATTGCGGGTAATGTCCATTCAGATCTGCTCAGCCCGTTTGCTCCGGACCGCTTTGAGCTTGCAGGCGTGAATTGATTCGCCGGTTAGTGCAAATGAAGATTCCCGTTTCCCTCATCTTGCTTCTTGTTTCCAGCTTTCTGCTGGCGCCCGCGCGCGGCTTTGCTCAATCGGGACGGGTGAAAGCCGAGGCGCCCGCTCCGGACACGCGCCCGGCTCAGGCGCTGTATGAAGAAGCGAACAGCTACGTCAGCAAGCAATATGCAGAGTTCAATCGCCAGAAGCTTGCGTTCGATCCGAAGCTGGAGGAAAACACCAGGCGCGAGCAGAAAGATTTAGCGGCGCGCAATGGGGCGACGCTGGGCGCGCGCGCACCACTCAAGGGAGCCGATCTCTATTACCTGGGACTGCTCTATCACCTGGCGGACAATTCTGACCGCACGCTCGATTCAATGCGGGGGTTTCTGGCCGATAAGCCCGCCCTCGAGCTAGCGCAGACTGCACGCAGCGTGATCGTCGTTCATGCTCTGAAGAAGGATCTGCTGCCGGAAGCTGAAAGAACGCTGGCGGATTACGCCCAACAGGAACTGCAAAACACTCAGGAACGTTACGGCATGGAGCGGCTGGTGGCCGACGCTTTCTTCAAACAAAAAGATTACGAGCGTACGGCGACGCACGCTGTCGAGATGTTCAAGGCGGCAAAACTCCTGGCGACGAAAAAGATCGATCCGCCAAAGCGGGATGAGATGTTATCGAAGTCAATGATGTTTCTCTCGGAAGCCTACCTGAAGTTGAAGAAAAAAGACGCGGCCATTGCCGCTGTCGATGAATTGCGCAGGCTGGCGCTCGCTTTGCCATCCGGCAATCTGTACAAGCTTGCCATACTCAGACTCTGGAACCTCGATCCAAAGACTGATCCGCACACACGCGACGACGGTGGCGCGCTTCCGTCAGGCAAACCGCCCGAGATTGTTGCCAAGGAATGGATCGATCAGCAGCCGACGAAGCTGGCCGATCTGCGCGGGCGTGTTGTGCTGCTGGATTTCTGGGCGCCGTGGTGCGGACCGTGTCGCATCACTTTTCCGAAATTGAAAAGCTGGTACGAGAATTACAAGGACAAAGGGCTGGTGATCCTTGGTGTGACAAACTACTACGGCAACGTAGACGGACACAGCGTCACTCCCACGCAGGAGACTGCCTACCTGCGCGAGTTCAAGAGAAAGAACCACCTGCCGTATGGCGTCGCCGTGGCAAGTTCCAGTGCCAACGATCTGAATTATGGCGTGTTCTCAATTCCGATGTCCTTTCTGATTGATCGCCGCGGCAACGTGCGCTTCATCTCCGTCGGCGCCAGCGAGACCGAGACAACGGCGCTGAGCAAAATGATCAAGAAGCTGGTTGACGAGCCGGCTGGTGGGACGGACACGGAGACGGGGAAACGCGGCGACACAGAGAAAAAGAATTAGAGCCTGCCTTCTGTATCCACCATGCGAAGCTTAATCTATCGAGCACACACCTGGCTGGGAATGATTGTCGCGGTGCCGGTGCTTGCCTGGGCGTCGAGTGGATTGTTGTATGCCTGGCCCAACGCTGTCGAAGGCGGCAAGGTTGAAAAGATCGACGCGACGAAGGTGCTGGTCACGCCCGCGGACGCGATGGCGCGGGCGAATCAGTTCGCAGGAACGCAACTGCCGACGACTGCTTTGACGCTGCTGATGCGCGATGGCCGTCTCGTCTATCAGGCAGTCGGCGGCATGGGCGCGGATTCGCTGTTGATTGATGCCGAGACGGGCGTCGTTATCAAGACGCCGCCTCCAGGTTTCCTGACTCGTTATTTTCGTCAGGCCCATTTCTATTTCTTCGCGAGCAGCTGGCAAGTGCCACTGCTGATTATCTTTTCGGCGCTGGCGTGCCTTTCGGCGCTTTCCGGCATCTATCTGAACCTGACGTTGTGGTTGAAGAAAAGGGCTGGCACTGGTTGACGATCTGCGGCTCTGCCGCCGCCCAGTGCGGTAAGGCTTGCCTTACCGGGTGCATCGTGATTTTGAATTTGAGGCTATGCCTCCGCTCTTTGCGTCGAGGCGTAGCCTCGCCGGGATGAAGAGAAGATTGACCGGTAAGGCCGAGCCTTACCGCACTGGACGGCGGCCGAGCCGCTTCATCGCCCAAAGAGACTTGGACGTGACTTTGTCGGTATAATCGGTTAACAATGCAAGGTTCAAACATCACCATCGGGATCGCTTTTGTCGCTGGCATTCTATCGTTTCTCTCGCCGTGTGTTCTGCCGCTTGTGCCAGGTTACGTCTCGCTGATTTCCGGCGTCAGCATCGATCGTCTAAAAGAAGGATCAGCGACTGGCGCGCGGCGCGCGGTTGTTTTTAATTCGTTAGCTTTCAACGTCGGGCTGTCGATGATCTTTCTCGCGCTGGGGACCACCGCAGGTTTGATCGGCGCCTCGATCCTCACCAATCCGTGGATTCGCATCATCGGCGGCGTCGTGATCATTGCCTTCGGTTTGCAGTTGATCGGGCTGTTGAAAATTTCCGCGCTCTACAAAGACACGCGCCAATTCTCGCAAGAGAAACCGCGCGGCATGCTGGGCTCGTTCACGCTCGGGATCGCGTTTGCCGCCGGCTGGACGCCGTGCATTGGTCCGATCCTCGGCGGTATCATCGGCCTGGCGGCAACCAGTGGCGGCTGGCGCAGTGGTCTGTTGCTTTCGGCCTTCTATTCAGCGGGACTGGCCGTTCCGTTTCTACTGACCGGGCTGAGCATCAACCAGTTTCTTGGTTTCTATTCAAGGTTTCGCAAGCACCTGCACAAGGTCGAAGTTGTCTCCGGCGTGGTTCTGATCGTCGTTGGTCTGCTGGTGGCCAGCGGCTATTCTACCTTGCTGGCGAGTTCGAAGCTGGCGGCCATATTGCCGAACGCCGAAAGCTGGATTAAGGTCAAACCAAACACCCCGCCGGTTGCCGCAGCGCCCGCCAACAAAGCTAACTTTGAACCTGTTCCCGATGTTGAGTTTCAGACTCTCGCAGGCAAACCGTTTCGTTTGAGCGAACTGCGCGGTCACGTTGTGTTGCTCAATTTTTGGGCGACGTATTGCATCCCTTGTCGCGAAGAGATACCAGCGCTCAATGGATTGCAGCACGATCTCGAAGCGAGGGGACTGAAAATTGTGGGCGCTACGCTCGACGACAGCGCCGAGGGTGTCAACGACTATCAGAAGTCGGTGCGAAAGTTTGAATACGAAGTCTTGATCGGCGGCGGCGACGCTAAGGTAAGATTCGCGCAGGCGGTGCTGCCAACGACTTACATAATCGATCGCGAAGGGCGCATTCGTCAGAAGGTTGTTGGCGCGCGCGATCGCGCCGGTTGGGAAGCAGCAGTCAAACCGCTGCTGGACGAAGGGTTGACGACGGCAAAGAACGGCGACTGAAGAGTTCGCCACAGAGGCACAGAGACACAGAGAAAAGCGAAAGAATGAAAAAGAGGAACAAGGATAGCTGGAGATTGCTCGACGCGTAAAGACAACGGGAATGGGACTGCCTGCGTTTTGCATTTCGCGTTCGCTCTTGTGCAGTTTGTCTTTCTCCGTGCCTCTGTGCCCCTGTGACTGGATTATGAGGTAAATCAAATGATCAGATTAATCCTTCTGGTTCTATTAGTATTCGCCCTCTCTCCCCTAGTCGCGCGCGCACAGGCACCGGGCGCGCAACCGCAAAGCACGCCGGCGCAAGCCACGCAGGCGCAGGCTGGCCACGAATATTCGCCACTCGTCGAGAAGACCGTCAACTACAAGAACTGGACGCTCAACGATCTGAAGGACAACAAGGCCGTAGATCTCCGCTCGTTGATGCAAGGCAAGAAGCTCGTAATGGTTGTTTACTTTGCCCCCTGGTGTCCCAATTGGCGCAACGAGGCGCCCGTGGCCGCGAGACTCTACGAAAAGTATAAGAGCCAGGGCTTCCTGGTCATCGGCGTGAGTGAGTATGGTTTGCGCGACGAGGTGAAAAGTTTCTTCCTGCCCATGGGGCCACCTTATCCAATAGTTTCCGAATCGGAAGCGCGCGACGCGCGTGACAAGACACCGCATTATGGTTACCGCCAGCTCACCGGCGACACGCGCAAATGGGGCTCGCCCTGGAACATCTTTCTTGACCCAGCCGCCTGCGCGAAGGATGGCGACGTGTTGACGGAAAAGGCCTGGATCGTCAATGGCGAGTTGATCGAAGCTGACGTCGACAAGTTCATTGACGATCGTTTGAAGACCGCCACTGCCGCGATCGTACCTTGTAAGAACTGAATAGGTCAGAACCGGAAGCGGTAGCGACCGGTTTAGCCCTGAGAGGATCACAAGGAGCACAGAGTCAATTGGCTTTGTGCTTTTTGTTTGGGCGGTTTTCAGGTCCAATACAACCGGTAGTGATCTAACAAATAGCAATCCCTTTACCGATCCCGAAGTACGAAACACGAAATGGATCACGACCATACAACCCGGTCGCTACCGCTCCCGGTTCTGACCTGCTAAGATTGCGGGCTTTCGTTCGAATCGGATTCCCAGTCAGTCATAAGACCTAAATGAAACTGCGCCTGCTTTATCACGGCCACTGCTTCGACGGCGTCGCCTCGGCCGCCACCTTCACACGCTTTTATAAAGAACAGATCCATCCCGAAGCGGAGATCCAATACACCGGTCTGCTGCATCGCCCGGGTAACTTGTTTGACGAGGAGATGTTTGACGGTGACGAGAATGCGATCGTCGATTTCAAGTACTCTTCTTCCGAAAAACTGACCTGGTGGTTCGATCATCACGAATCCGCGTTTCTCACCCCAGAGGACGAAGTACATTTCCGCGTCAGAAAGTCGGACAAGAAGTTTCTGGATCCGACGCGCAAGTCGTGCACGGAATTTATCGCCGACGTAGCGCATTCAAAGTTTGGATTCGACGATGCGTCGTTACAATCTCTGGTCCACTGGGCCCACGTCATTGACGGTGCGCTTTATGAGTCAGCCGCGCAGTGCGTCGAGCTCAAGGAGCCCGCCTTGCAGTTGATGCAGGTGATCGAAGCCGATCCCGACGATAAGTTTATCGAACAAGTGATCCGCGATCTGACCGTGAAGTCGTTAAACGAGGTGGCCACGAGTGAAGAAGTCCAGCGCCGATTTCGCCCCATCTTGCGGCAACATCTTGAGACGCTGGAAGCGATCCGGCGCAAAGCTTCATTCTCAAACGGCGTGGTCCAGTTTGATCTCGTCGACGAAGGCTATGAAGGCTTTAACAAGTTCATTCCTTACTATCTCTATCCCGAGACTACCTACTCTGTTGCTTTGACGCGCGGATCGCAACGAACCAAAATTTCCGTCGGCTCGAACCCGTGGGCCCCACGCCCGCGCACTCACAATATCGCCAGGATCTGCGAACGCTACGGCGGCGGCGGCCACGCAGTGGTCGGCGCGGTGTCGTTAAAGACCGATGAAGTTGAACAAGGCCGCGCGCGCGTGCGAGAGATTGTGGCGCAGTTGTCAGAGCAGAAGGCGGAAGGCAGAAGGCAGTAAGCAGAAGGAACACAAACGCACCGGCATACGTCGCTTTTTTTCTGCCTACTGCCTTCTGCTTACCGCCTAGTGGCTGTTGGCCATCAAGGCCTCGATTTCTTCCGGCTGCTTTGGCACTTTGCTGGTGAGAACACGCGGGCCATTCGAAGTACACAACACATCATCTTCGATGCGCACGCCGATGCCGAGGTATTTTTCAGGAATATCTTTCGTGTCGGGCGAGATATAGATGCCCGGTTCGACCGTCATCACGACGCCGGGTTCCAGCGCTCGCGATTGTTTGTCATAGTAGTAGCGCCCCACGTCATGCACGTCGATGCCCAGCATGTGCCCGAGACCGTGCATGTAAAACTGTTTGTACTTCTCTTCTTTGATCAATTCCTCCGGATTGCCCTTGAGCAGTCCCAGACGGACCATGCCTTCGGTGAGCATCTCGATCGAATGGTTCTTCAACTCCTCGTGCGTTGTGCCCGGACGCACTATCTCGACGCAGGACATCTGAGTCTCGAGCACGAGGTCGTAGATCTCGCGTTGCGCCGTTGAATACTGGCCATTGATCGGAAAAGTGCGCGTGATGTCTGACGCATATCCTTTGTATTCCGCGCCGGCGTCGACAAGTAGCAACTCGCCGTCGCGCAGCTCGTCATTGTTGCTGACGTAGTGGAGCACGGTGGCGTTCGCTCCGCCGCCGATGATCGATGTGTATGATGGGCCGGCCGCGCCGTGACGGCGAAAAATCTGTTCGATCAGCGCCTCCACTTCATACTCTTTCATTCCCGGCCGCACCGACTTCATCGCCTCGACGTGAGCCTCGGCAGCAATGTCGGCGGCGCGTTGCATCAGATCGATCTCTTCAGGACTCTTGATGACGCGCATCTCATGAACGATCGTGGCCGGGTCAATGATTGTCTGCGGCATGTGGATCGGTTTGCGATTCAGGATGCGTGTCCCGGCAATCTTCCCGATGATTGTTTGGTCGAGATCTTCATGCACGCCCAGCCGGTAGTAGAGAATCTCCGCGCCGTCGAGGATTTCAAGCAACTTCTCGTCAAACTCTGCAATGGGAAAAGCTTCATCCGCGCCAAATTCGCTCACTGCGCCTTCGACTCCCGCGCGTTTTCCGATCCAGACTTCTTGCTCCGGGTCGTGCGGTCTCACGAAGAGCGTGTATTTCTTTTCATGCCCAGGCGCAATCACGGCAATCGACTCTGGCTCTTCGAATCCGGTCAAATAGAAGAAGTCGGAATCCTGCCGGTAGCGATACTGCGTGTCGTTGGAGCGCGTGGCTTCGCGCGCGGCGGGAATGATAGCGACGGAGTTCTGGTCCATGCGCTTCATGAATTCCGCGAGTTGCGGTCGAATCATTTGACGATCTCCTTGAACAACGTTTGGGAATTGCGTGAGACTATTGTAACCGAGAGGTCTCGTCAGAACCACCCGCGGTAACGGGTGCGTCGTGATCGCTTCGCTCGCGCTGCGGGTGCAACCGCGAACCACCCGCTACGCAGGTGGTTCTGACACACGCTTTCATGGATAATATCGTCTAACTCCTATGAGTACACTGCCACGACCCATTCCGCTCATAGACGCTTCCGAGATCGTTTCCTACGATCCGGCCACTGGCGAAGAAATCGGTCGCGCGCCTCTCAGTTCGCCCGAAGGCGTGGCTCGGGCCGTGAAGCTGGCGCGAACGAGACAGGCTGCATGGGCCGCTCTCTCTTTTCGCGAGCGGGGCCGCGTTATTTTAAGAGCGCGACAGCTCGTGCTTAATGAAGTAGACCGGATTGGTACACTGATTTCCCGCGAGACCGGCAAGCCCGTCTCAGAAGCGATCTCGATGGAGATCGTCCCGACACTCGATCTGATGCAGTACTTCGCGCGCCAGACCGCAAAGTTGCTGCGGTCGCAGAAGATCGATATCGGGCAGTATGGTTTGATGGGCCGATCGTCGCGAATTATCTACAAGCCACTCGGCGTTTTGGGAATCATCTCGCCGTGGAACTTCCCGTGGTCGACGCCGCTGGCCGAAGTCGTTATGGCGCTAATGGCCGGCAATGCTGTAGTGCTCAAGCCGAGCGAACTGACGCCGCTCACCGGAATAAGAATTGGAGAAATCTTCAACCGCGCAGGCCTGCCCGACGGTGTGCTGAACATTGTCACCGGCGACGGCTCAACCGGCGCTGCGTTAATCGATGCACGTGTGGACAAAATCATGTTCACCGGGAGCGTGGCCACAGGCAAACGCGTCGCGGCCGCGACGGCGAAACATTTGACGCCCGTAGTGCTGGAGCTGGGTGGCAAGGACCCGATGATCGTGCTCGAGGATGCGGATCTGGAGAATGCGGCGCGCGGCGCCGTCTGGGGCGCTTTTGCCAACTCCGGACAGGCCTGCGCGTCAGTCGAACGTTGTTACGTGCAGGAATCGATCGCGCCGCAGTTTATCGAGCGCATTGTTGCCGAGACGCGCCTGCTGAAGCAGAACATCGGCACGAACGACGACTCGGACGTCGGCGCAATGTCGAGTGAAAAACAGTTGAGCATCGTAGCAGATCACGTCGACGATGCTGTCCGACTCGGAGCGCGCATTCTTATTGGCGGCCGGCGCGCACCGAACCTCGATGGTCCGTTTTATGAACCTACTGTGCTGACGAATGTCGACCACTCCATGGAAGTGATGCGCGAAGAAACGTTTGGCCCGGTGTTGCCGGTGATGACTTTCAAGACCGAAGACGAAGCTATCAAACTGGCAAACGACAGCGTGTACGGGTTGACTGCCAGCGTGTGGACCAGGAACATTGCGCGCGGACGACGACTCGCCGAGCGCATCGAAGCCGGAACCGTGACGGTCAACGAAGTGCTCTACACCAACGCAGTCGCTCAGACGCCCTGGGGCGGCGTGAAGGATAGTGGCTTTGGCCGAACCCACGGACGGATGGGGCTACTGGAAATGGTCACGCCACAGCACATTCACATTAACCGGTTTTCCTTCCTGCCGGACCTCTGGTGGTTTCGCTATTCGCCATTTGCCGGCAAGCTTTTCCACGGGTTTGCAAAGCGTTTCACTACCGGATCGATCCTTAATAGTTCGCTTCTTTTGCCGCAAATGATTCGCCGCCTCTTTGAGCGACGCGACTAAAGGTTAGGTAAACTCCCAGCTGCTTGCACCGGTTCCGGACGTAAGTAATTTTTCGATAATGGGGTAATTCTCTGGAATATTTGCCCTGCTATCAATTTTCCTTGTCTTTAGACGGACGTGGACTTATTATTCCTGCACTCAGAAGGTAGGTCTCCCCTGACGTAATTTCTGCTCCCGACTCTAGACCGATACTCAACAAATCTGGAGAAGAAGAAATGAAAATCCGTACAAGTTCGATCACTATACTGAGCGCAACTTTGCTGCTCGCCACGCTGGTACTACTTCCCCGAATTACTGAGGCCATGCGATCCAAAGGATTGCGCGCCGAGAAAAACCCGTCTGTGGCGCCTGTGCTCACAAGCAGTTCCAGCCAGGACCAAAAGAGCAATATCACAGTGGGCGCCTCGGTTCACAACGACACGTCACCGCCGCTGCGCGATATGAAGCAAGAGCAAGTGGGCAAAAAGGTAGAGCGTGAGGCTAACGAAAATCCTAAGGTGCCCGCCTCGCTCAAACACAAGGACAGTCCTGACCCGGTCGTCCAGGAATTTAGCCTGTTGCTCAGCTTGTTGGCGCCCAATATGCCGAGTTCCATCCTTAACTTTGACGGCATTCCCTTTCCTGGTGTGGCGTGCAACTGCGCGCCGCCCGACACCAATGGTGAGGTGGGCCTGACGCAATACGTTCAAATAGTCAACGAAGGCTATCAGGTTTTTGACAAGACTACAGGCTCGTCATTGTTAGGTCCTTCAGGCATCACCACGCTCTGGAGCGGCTTTGGCGGAGTCTGCCAAAACAATGGCAGTGGCGACCCGGTTGTGCTCTACGATCAAATCGCCAACCGCTGGCTCATTAGCCAGTTCGCCGGCGTAAGCGTCCCAACTGACGAGTGTATCGCCGTGTCGACCACCAGCGATGCCACCGGCAGCTATAACCGCTATGACTTTCACCTCGGCTCCAACTTCTTTGACTATCCGCATCTGAGCGTCTGGCCCGATGCTTATTATATGAGCATGAACGTATTCAACTCGTCGGGCACGGCCTTCCTCGGTCCGCAACCGTTTGCGTTCGATCGCGCGAAGATGCTCGCCGGCCTTCCGGCTACTTTCATCACCACCGGAATCACCGGCGGATCCAGCGAGGACGCTTACCTCCCAACTGATCTCGACGGATCAATTCTTCCACCGGCTGGCGCCCCAGTATCGTTCGTGGAATTTCCCAGCACCGGCGCCTACAGGGTCTTCCACTTCCACGTCGATTTCGCCACACCGGCGAACTCAACGTTTACTCTCTTCTCCAGCCCAGCCGCGGCGGGCTTTTCGTTGCTGTGTCCGACTACCCGGAGTTGTGTACCCCAACTCGGCACGACCAACAAGGTGGACGGCATTGGTGACCGTTTGATGTTCCGCCTGGCCTATCGAAATTTTGGCGACCACGAAGCGGTGGTGGGGAATTACACCGTGAGTTCCAGCGGCGTGGCTGGGGTCCGCTGGTTTGAGCTGCGCAACGTGACCTCCGGACCCGTGACGGTGTTCCAGGAGAGCACCTACCAGCCGGACACGATCTGGCGCTGGATGGGCAGCGCGGCAATGGACCAGCAGGGAAATCTCGCGGTCGGCTACAGCGCTTCAAGCACATCGATCAACCCGCAGATCCGCTACGCCGGGCGGCTCTTTAACGACCCGCTCGATACGTTGACTCAGGGTGAAACAACGCTCTTCGCCGGCGCGGGCAGCCAAACCGGCGGCCTCACTCGTTGGGGAGATTATAGTGATCTGACCATCGACCCGGTCGATGACTGCACTTTCTGGTACACCCAGGAATACATTCCCGCGAATGGTAGTTTCAATTGGCGCACGCGCATTGGCTCATTCAGTTTTCCGGGGTGTGGTGCATCGCCCACTCCGACGCCGACACCGACTCCGACGCCCACTCCGACACCAACGCCGACTCCGACACCGACACCGACTCCGACGCCCACGCCGGGTCCAAACGATCCGAGCAACTTGACGGCGACAACGGTTTCCACTAGTCAAATCAACTTGTCGTGGACGGATAACTCAAGCGACGAGAGTGGCTTTAAGATCGAGCGTTGTCAGGGCAATACTTGCACTAACTTTGCGGAGATCGCTCAGGTGCCGGCGAACACCAGCAGTTATCCAGATCCAGCACTCTTGAGCAACACGTTCTATCGCTATCGGGTGCGCGCCTTCAATTCAGGAGGAAACTCGGGCTACTCGAATATTGCCAGGGCCAAGACCTCCAACCATTAGCACGACGTGGGTTGAAGGACTCTCTCGACCAAGTGCCTCAACCCCGCAGGCTCCACTATTTGGACGGCCTGCCGATTATTCCGGCGGGCCGTTTTCTATTGGTGGACGTGAAGGCCTTGCCTTTACGCGGCGGTCGACTTATTATCCAATCACCCAGAATTAAGGATCGTCACCCAACGTGACGTCCACTCCCGAGCGCTTAACTTATTCAGAGTTTTTGGAGGATGTACATGAAGAGGGTTCTAGTTCTTTCGACAGCAATCGCCGTACTGGCCGCATTCGGAGTTATCGGGGCGGTCCACTCACAGGGTCAATCGCAGGAATTGGCCAATTCACCTAAGATCATTGCCAGATCGCGGAATAACCACGACGGCCAGCCTTTTGGGCCTGCTCCTGTCGGCAACGCCAGGCCGGGATCGAACGGTATCACCTACCACGGAGGGCCGCTGCTTGGTGTAGTTGGCAGTCCGCCCGTCACTGCCTATTACATATGGTACGGAAATTGGAGCGGCAACAGCGCCGTGACGATCCTTACTGACTTCGCGCAAAACATCGCTCCATCACCCTACTTCAACATCAACACCACCTACTTCAACGGTAGCAATGCACCCGTAGTGAACTCAGTAGCTTATGGTGGGAGCACAACGGACAACTATTCACGCGGAACGTCGCTGAGCGACTCTGGCGTCCAGGGTATTGTTAGCGACGCGATCACCAGTGGCCGTTTACCAAACAATACCAGCGGCGTCTACTTCGTGCTCACGTCGGCGGACGTAAACGAATCCTCCGGCTTCTGTACTTCTTATTGTGGCTGGCACACTTATGGAACTATCGCCGGTAGCAATATCAAGTACTCGTTTGTCGGCAATCCTGACCGGTGCCCCTCGGGTTGCGAAGCTCAGACGACCGGTCCGAATGGCAATGCCGGGGCCGATGGCATGGCATCAATTATTGCCCACGAGCTTGAGGAAGCTGTCACAGATCCCAATCTAAACGCCTGGTACCAGGGCAGGTATCAGGAGAACGCGGACAAGTGCGCCTGGACGTTTGGCTCTACTTCGACCGCCGGCAACGGCGCGGCGTATAACATGACCTTGGGCAGCCGGAACTACCTGATTCAGCAAAACTGGGTCAACGCCTTGGGTGGCTATTGCGCGAAGAGCTACTGATTGTTTGGCTTGAGTTTATCTCTCGAGGGGTATTGAAAACCTCGGAAGATACGACATAAGAACGAAACCATTGGGCCCAGCGAATCCCTGGCTGGTGGTTTCGTTTTTTCTTTTGGGGCTGGCTTCATCGGCCGCTTGCCTTCCGGGCCGGTCGCCTCTAGGATTACTCACTCGAACCTTTTGGGGAATTCTCGGAGAAGGCGGCAAAGTAATCTTGCTCAGACGATGGATGCACGCGCGCGAACGCTGGCATGCGCAGCGCGACACAAACCGGCTCGTGCGCCCCTTTGAATGGGGCTCGTCCTACATCCTGGATCACGTGAACGGTGACGACCCTCGCCGCGTTTTTCAGCAGCATACTGAAACAACAATGCGGCGGAGCGAAGAATTCTATGCGCTTCCGGAGATTGGGGATTTTCATCTTGCCGGCGAATACCTGAGGTGGACCAGCGCCGTTTATACTCAGTCGCCGGAAAACAACGTTGCGCGCGCTCGTTACTTTCGCGCCAAACCGAAACGCGGCGCGCGCCCGCGTTCAGCGATTGTCGTTTTGCCGCAATGGAATGCGCAGCCGGAGAGTCACGTCGAGGCGTGCAAGATCTTCAACCTGATCGGCATCTCAGCTTTGCGTTTGACGTTGCCGTATCACGAAGCACGCCGGCCGCCGGAGCTGGAACGCGCGGATCACCTCGTCAGTCCGAACATTGGTCGCACGATTCAATCTATGCGGCAGGCTGTGCTTGATACACGCGCAGCCGTTAGCTGGTTGAAGCACAACGGGTACGAACGCGTAGGCATTATGGGCACGAGCATCGGGTCGTGCATTGCCTTTCTCGCGTTTTCTCACGACCCTGAAATCAAGGTAGGAGTCTTCAATCATGTATCTGGCTATGTCGCGGATGTTGTCTGGCAGGGAATCTCGACGCAACACGTGCGGGCGGGTATTGAAAATCATTTGACGCTTGAAGAGTTGCGCGAGTTCTGGAAGCCAATCAGTCCGGCGCCATTTATCCCTCGCTTGCTCGAGATGAAGCGACGGCCGATGCGCTTCATTGCCGCACGTTACGATCTGACTTTTCCGGTTGAGCTGTCGCGTGAAGTGATTGCTCATGTGAAGGCGCTTGGTCTGGACCTCGACGTCGTTTGGTTGCCCTGCGGTCACTACACCACGGGCGAGATGCCGTGGAAAGCTCTGGATGCCTGGAAGGTTGCGACGTTTTTTAGAAAGCATCTGTGAAGAAGCGCTTTGCGTGTGCAGCGCCGGCTGAACCTAACCAGCCTGCGAAGCAGGCCACCATATCCGTAGCCCACAGCGCAAGCTGTGGGTTAGAAGATCCAGAGAGACTCCCAGCCCCGGAGGGGCGACATAATATGAGCCGAACCTTCACTGATATGGCCGCCTGCTTCGCAGGCTGATTGAATCGCTTCGACTCTGGTCCCACATGCCCCGCATTACAATCAATCGCCTTCTTGACCAGCTCGATGAAGCAAAGCGCCGTTTTGGCCCGCGCGAGAAGGTCAACAGCGAACGAATACTTTCCAGTCTCGCGAAGAGGAAGTTCAGAGAAGCAGAGTCGCTGATTCGTTTCCATGAGATTCTTCTTTTTCTTCGCGCTTATCCGCAAAGCGCGAGGATCATCCGGCTCGCGGAATCACAGCTTTCGTCTTTCACGGAGCGAATCCGATTCTTGCACTCGATTGACGCAGAGGTCTCGGCATTTGATGATCCGGAGGTTTCCGGTATGGCAGGAACCTCAGTCACCGACACCTTCACTTACAACATCGTCTGCTGGTTATTGCAGCGCCACCCGACGCAAGTCTCTTTCGACTGGGAGTGGTTTGAAGACGAGAACCGTTTGGCGGCGACGTGGCCCAGGTTTTTGCTTTTGCTTGAAGAGGATGCCGCAGTCGAAGCGAACGTGCCGTATTTAGAGTGGCTGAATGCAGCAAAAGGACGGCAAGCACGCGCCGTCCCATGGTTGGTCGAAAGATTTGCATCGTTGCCGCTTACAGAAAAAGAGAAGGCGGAGCTTTACGAGTCGCAGAACCTCTATGTGCGCTGGACGCCAGCTTACCGGGCCACACGCACAGGCATGCGGTTGCCGGTACGAAACGTTTTCTATCACCGCCGACCACTCATTCGCCGCAAAGACGTCTCGCTCGTTGCTGAGTTGCAAGCCTCAGCGCCACCGCTAAGGAGACTCTCCCGCAGTGAAGGCGAGCGTGTTCTCCATCTGACGCGCGAGACTTCGACCACGCGCTATCGCGAGCTTTACGGGTTCACTCATGGAGATCCAGCAAGAGTCTTGCAGGCAAGTATTGGCCGAGGAGTGGATCTATTTTTCATGGGTATACCGCCAGATAAGCGTTTGCCGTTGCGCGCCTACCATGCGGCGATCATTTTCAAGAATGGCGTTGCAATGGGCTACTTCGAAGGCTTGTCAATCTTTGAGCGTTTAGAGAGCGGGTTTAATTTTTATTACACATTTCGCGAAGGCGAAACAGCTTGGATCTACGCAAAGACACTTGCGATCCTGCGACATCTCCTTGGCGTTACGGTTTTCACGATCGATCCGTACCAGATCGGTTACGAAAACGAGGAGGGTATCGAATCAGGCGCCTTCTGGTTTTATCGCAAGTTTGGCTTCAGACCAACAAAGCCGAAGTTGCTGAAGCTAGCGCTCGACGAAGAAAGAAGAATTGCCGTCCGCCCCGCGTATCGCACGCCTGCGAGAGTGCTCCGTCAGCTCGCCGAGGGTCACATGATATTCGAGCTTCCCGAAACGCAGGGTGATTGGGACCGGTTTCAAGTTCGCAATCTCGGTCTTGCGGTTCAGCGTCGCATGGCGAAGGAGTTTGCCGGCGACGCAGCAAGGATTCGCAGCGAATCAGTCAAGACCGTGACTCGCGCGCTCGGGATACTAATGACTGATTGGAAGCAATCAGAATTGCGGGCATTAAACGATCTCGCGCTGGTCCTGGCGTTGATTCCTGATCTCGGCCGCTGGAGCGCTGAAGAGAAGCGAGACGTGATGCGAATCGTTCGCGCCAAGGCAAGTGCCGACGAAGCTCGCTACCTCAGGTTAATGCAAAAGCATCGGCGACTTCGTCAGACAGTAATAAAACTCGGATCCTAATTCGCAATTCAGAGTCTCAAGTCTTAGCCTGGATGGCGACCAAAAGCAACAAGCCGAAGCTTGAACTCTGAACACGTAGCTCAAGCCCCGGAGGCTTTAACTTCCTCGTGTGGGCTCGCTGAAAACCTCAAGGCTATCGGATTGACCAGTCTCTCGAAGTCTCCATAAGTCATCTTGATCAACTCCGTATGCGAGCCCGCGTTGAACGCGATCTCTTCGTCTTCTCTCAAGCGCTGATCCACAAACACGTCCATCTCATAGAGATTTCCGAACGGCGGCATGGCGCCGGTTTCGCATTCGGGAAATACGCCGCGAAAATCCTGCTCGCTCGCGACTTCAGCTTGTGGCGCTCCGGTCGCTTTTTTCAGCAGCTCGAGATCGACTCTATAGGAAGCGGGTAGAACCGCCATGACGAGTTTGCCGTCGAGCTTGACCATCACAGTTTTCGCCAGTGCTTTGCCGGGAATGTGCGCCGACGCGGCAACCTCCTGCGCGGTGAAAGCCGATGAGTGGCTGATAGTGACGTACTTGATGTTCTGACTGTCCAGGAACTCCTTTAGCTTGGTGGCTGGCATAACACAACTCCTTTTCCGCTGGTTGCTTTTCCGTGGCGGGGGCTTGGTAAAAGTTTACCGCGAGCTGAAGAGGATTGGAAACGTCAAGCGCGTGTAGAGCAATCCCGCAGGCGCGTCTCGACAATCGCCTCCCTAGCGAAGTCCTCGAGTTTCAAGTAATAAGAAGCGTTCTTGTCGAGCGCCGCTTGAGGCGCCAGGCCGACCAGCTCGGCTCCTGCAATTTCCACCCCAAGCGATTCCGCGTGTTTGCGGACTGCGTCGTAGGCTTGATTGAGGCCCGTCGTTTCATAGTCAACCAGATTCATCGAGACCTGAACCAGACCTCGCGATTTGAGTTCCATGCCCAGCGCCTTCACAAAAGGCAAACCGCCATCGCGAGCCCTAACGGCTCGGGCAATCTTTCGGGCAACGGAAATGTCGTCGGTACGGAGATTGATGTTGAAGGCAATTAGAAACGGGCGCGCTCCGACCAAAATGGCGCCGGCGGTTTCGTGGAGGCGCGGCGGCCCCACGTCAGGCGCGCGTTCCGGATCGATTCCAATCTGCTCGCGTAACTCTTCAAAACCACGACGCCGCACGTTCTCCAGCTTGACTCGATCCGGACGGAGCGCGGCGCGTTCATAAAAGTAAACTGGGATTTCAAGCTCGTCAGCAATCCGCCGGCCCGCTTCATGCGCAAGTATGACGCAGTCATTCAGCGTGACCCCGCGAACGGGCACAATCGGCAATACATCAGTGGCGCCGATGCGCGGATGCTCTCCCGTGTGTTGTCTCAGATCGATTAGTTCAGTTGCCGTCGCGACCGCGCGCAGCGCAGCCTCAACAACCCGCTCCGGCGAAGCCACGAACGTAATGACGGAGCGATTGTGATCGGCATCCATGTGGGTGTCGAGTACGACCGCCGATTCGACTGATTCAATCGCCTCGCTTAGGCGCCTGACCGTTTCGGCCTTGCGCCCTTCGCTGAAGTTTGGTACACACTCAACTAGCATTGCCGATTTCCGATTGCCGATTGACGAATTGGACGGCGTCCATTCGCCGACCCGGTTCTCCAGCGGATCGATTACAAAGCGATTCTAAATCGAAAATCACAAATCGGAAATCGGCAATTGGCAATTGGCAATCGACAATGGCTACTGACCGGTTCATCGACGACCGCAAGAGCGCCTGGCAGCGCCTTGAAGATCTGCTTTCAATCGTCGACCGCACGGCGCTCAAAAAACTCCAGCGCGAAGAGGTGCGCGAACTGGGACGCATCTATCGTCGCACGGCGTCGGATTTGGCGATCGCGCGCGCTGAGTCGCGCGATCCGCGCCTGATCAATTATCTCAACAGCCTGGTGATTCGCGCGCACGGGCGCATCTATCGCGCCGACGCCCAGGGCAGCCGGCGCGTTCTGCGCTTTTTTACTCATGACTTCCCGCAAACATTTCGTCGCAGGTGGAAGTACACGGCGGCGGCGTTTACGATCTTCATCGTCTTCAGCGGACTTTTCTATTTCGGGACTTACCGCGATCCGGAATTCTCCGAGTTGGCCGGCGTGCCGGCGGGCTGGCGCGAGACAGTAATAGAAACCCGGACTCATTGGTGGGAGGACCTCAATCGGGCCAATCAAATTGGATCGAGCCAGATTGTCACCAACAATGTCAGAGTAACCTTCTATGCCTTCGCGCTGGGAGCGATGCTCGGAGTCGGCACGATTTATTTGCTGGCATTCAACGGCGCGCTGATCGGCGCGATTCTGGCACTGACTCATCGCGCGGGCTATGCCCAGGACTTGCTTACGTTCATGGCCGGGCACTGCGCGATCGAACTTTCGTGCATCTTCATCGCCGGAGGGGCCGGGCTGCTGGTCGGCAGCACGATGTTGATGCCCGGGGACCTGTCACGAAGCGATGCCTTGAAAAGCCGCGGTCTCGAAGCGGTGCGTCTAATAGTTGGTTGCGTGCCCTTGTTGGGCGTCGCCGGTACGATCGAGGCCTTCATCTCACCCGCGCCGATCAACCCCTCAATCAAGTTCAGCATCGCGGCGATTACGGGCGTGGCGCTGTATTCGTATCTGTTGCTGGCGGGACGCGAATAAAGTTTCGAGTTTCGGGTTTAGAGTTTCGAGTTCTCAGCATAGGAGACTATGATGCTTCTTTAGATCTAAAACGAGAAACCCTTTACAAGACTCTGAACTCGAAACTCGAAACTCAAAACTTCCTAAAGCAGCCCTCGCTCTTTCACCTGCAAATACTTTTCAAGCAAGGCCGGCGCCAGCGCCGCCGCGGTGACATCAAGCGCCAGGCCACCTTGTGATTCCACTAAACGAAGAGCAGCTTCACGATGATAGATAATCTCTTCGGCCACTGACTGAGTAAACAGATCTCGCACGCCTGCCGGCTCGCCGCGTACTACTGCTTTAAGATCGCGGTCGGCGATGGTGACGACCAGCGGCAGATGGCGCGGTCGCAGCAATCGCAGGGACGTCAACAACTCGCGCGAGCCTTCTTCGTCAACCAGATCTGTCAGCAGCACGACCAAAGAGCGTCGTTTGCTGTTAGCCGCTATGAACTCAAACGCCCGCGCGTACGACGGTTCGATCATCTCAGGCTCGATCGCATGAAGCGCTTCGAGCGCGGCGTCCATCTGATCGCGTCCGCGACCGGGCGGCAGGTAAGTCTTTATCCGGCGACCAAACACTATGATTCCCGCGTTATCGCCTGCCCTGGCGGCCGCCGACATCAAGGCCAGCGCGGCATGCACCGCGGAGTCTAACTTCGTTTCGGTTTCGATGCGCGCCGTCATTAAGCGTCCGGCATCCAGCGCAATCAGGATCGTTTGGTCTCGCTCGATTTGATATTGACGCGTGGTGATTCTTCCGCGCCTGGCCGTCGCGGTCCACGCAATGTGTCGTAACTCGTCTCCCTGAACGTAGTCGCGCAGTGATTCGAATTCGCGGCCTTCACCACGCCAGGAAGTCTTGCGATGCGAAGCAACCAGCGAACGCGCGCCCAGCGCTTTCAATTCAGCTTCGCGTGCA
>WNGK01002238.1_pt1 | contig 20965 bp, 18 predicted proteins | sample 5400601 | NCBI WGS metagenome assembly WNGK01 (sample SAMN13153376, study PRJNA577476) | soil metagenome | isolation source: 60 cm soil or saprolite under Garry oak tree replicate 1 | place: USA:California | collected 2016-06-15
TCGTGTATCGTATTCACTGTCTGACTCCTAAGCATGGCTGTTCTCCTGTGGATATTCTTGAGTTTGATATCCTACAGTCTACAGCCTTCTTGGGGGTCGGTCAATTCTACCCCGGCTCGAGTATACACCGTCTTTAATAATGAACCCAACCTCACATTTCTTTACAGTTTGGCAGGGGAGGGCTAAGATGCCTTGGAAAACAGACGAGCATGTGTACACCTGGAAAGATCTTGAAGGAAAGGTTTCCCCAGAAGTGTTGTGCGCACCTAGAACAGGAGGTGATGCGACTGGCGAGTGGACACAAGTGCATGCGCGTATCATTCGATACTTAGTGCGCCACGTCGTTGGGAAACCTTGGGCCGATTACCTCACACTCATCGCTGCTGTGTTTACTGCTCAGCGCCGTGATGTCATGACGGTAGAAAATGCCCTCAAGACGCTGCATCCACGTTTCACGCTCTTGTTTCCGCTTCTCAAACTGAATACGGTGTGTCAATGGAGTATTGATCAGCATTTGATGCCATATATGCGAGGGAACATCCTTCCCCAAGATTCTCTCACGACACGTGTCAATTTTTGCAAACGCTATATGAGCACAACCAATCTGGTCACAGGTTGGCTTGATCTTTTGCCAGTGCGAGAGCAAAAGATCTATCGACCGTTTCTTTTTCCCCCCGTCAATGCATTCCTGATGGAAGCATTGTACAAACTCGAACAAGAGGTAACCTAACAGCAGCAAGAGCATCGAAAAGAAGAGACAGAAGCGGTCGTGCCACAGTTCACAGCTTTGCGTGCCGAAGCGCATTTTCGCTACAATCGAATACATCGGCTTTGGCAAGCGTATCAGCAGGCAATAGCACAGGTGCTTCCTGACCACTCGAACCTTCCACTCGAATTTGGCTATGAAGAAGGAGAGCCGCCAGTCGAGCGAATTCAGTGCAGACTGTGGGATAGACGAAGCTTTGTTCTCCATGCAGAACATCGTCATCAGTACCACCACAGTACCATTCAGAATGCTCTACACAAACGATACTCTTTTACCGATGAACACAACGAAATGTTTCTTGAAGTTCTCGAAACGCAGGGCTTGGAAAGAGATGCGCCTCCAGAAGGGTTCTGGTTTCTCGATATGCTGTGGCAAGGTTTGCTCAAGAGACAAATCAATTACGGAACAGAGCAGGAAGTAGCAGAAAGACAAGCGTGGCTACGCAAGTGGGGGTATGGAGAGGATGGTTCAACCATGAACATCTCTCCTTTTGAGACAAACCATCCGGGGTTGCTCACTTGGGCGAGTTCAATGGCTGATGGACGCGGATGGGGAACTGCCATGACGAGGGCGCAAAGACGCACGAAAGGGACAGTGATTCCTCTCGAATCGCTCTATGCGGCGGCAACCTTTGGGCTTCTCGCATTGGAACTGTTGACGACGACCGGTATGCGTATGAATGAGTTGATGCAGGTGAACCTCTTACCCGAATGCATCATTCGGGTGGTAGACGATCCTCCCCCTGGAGCCAGGGATCAGACCCCACGTATTCGCTACCTTCTTCGTTTGCTCCCAAAAGGAGAACGGGCCGACAAGCGGTACCATTACGGTATTGGCAAAGATGCTCTCTTGCTCATGGGACAAACAGCACGCATGCTCTGTAGTCACTACCATCTCCAGCCAGGAGAACCGTTGCCACGCGTTTTGTTTACCCCTCACCATAACCGAAGCCACCGTTTTGACAAGGAAAACATCCCCTACCTCTTTCAATACCATGCCCAACACTTAGATGACAACGCTATTACTGCCTGTCTGCGCTTTTTGATGCATGGGATGACATTCCAAACAAGTTCAGGGGCACCAGTGCTTCTCAAAGCCCATCTGCTGAGACATGCCTTCGCTACCTTTGCTGTTCAGGTTGAGGGGCTTCCCATTGATTTGGTGGCCGAGTGGCTCAAGCAAAAAAACCTGGACACCACGCGCTACTACAGCCAGAAAGGTCAACAAGAGGTAGCTGAAGAGCATGCTTCTTTCGTGGAACGCCTGGCCACGGAAATCAATATCCGTGAGGCGATCGTGCGCTCGCCCGACGAAATCCGCAAGTTGGCAGAACAGGCGAGGCTCCGCGTAGGAACCCTCGTTCCTGTTTGTGGAGGGGAGTGTACCTTCGATGGCTGGTGCCACAATCAGTTTGATTGTATTCGCTGTCCCTCTAAGGCACCGGACCCAGACAAGCGATATCAGGTCGAGGAAAAGCAGCGTTGGGCCAAAGATCGCCTCGCCTACTACGAACGTGAGGGCCTGGTCCTCGAAGCCGAAAAAATGCGCCAGCTTCTGCGCAATTGCGCGCTCGAACTGCGTGAAATGGAGATGATGGTTGCGTACAGAAAGGATGAGCAGCGTGTCGCACAGGTCACATTCTACCCACGATCCAAACGCCAGTCCAATGAGTGAACCGCATCCCTGGCTTGAAGAAAAGGTCTACGCACGTCTGCGACAGCGCACCGTTGATCTAGTCAAACGCGGCGTCGATGCCCTCCGCGAGGACAAGCAGCGCGTCTCCCTTTCCACGGTGGCAGCGAAGTCCAAAGAGTTCGATGCGGAGCATCGAGGTATCTCCGAAAGTGCCATCCTTGACAACCAGGAGGCTAGGGCGTATTACGAACAGCATCGGAGTTGGCAAGGTTCACCGAGAAAGCGAGCGAAACCGCTGGCTGTGGCGTCGTCAGCTTCGTTGGGACCGATCAAACCTGGCCGGGATGAACAGCGGGTGCGCCAGCGCTATCTGCGCCTCTCGAAGGAGGCGCTAGTCGAGCGTCTGATCACTACTGAGCGAACGTTGGCTGAGCAACGAGAGCGCTGGCTGGGTCAACAAGATGAAGCGCTGACCTGGCGGCTTCGAGCAGAGGCTGCTGAAACGCAACTCCAGGATCTCAAAGCCAGGGCAGAGCAACAAAAACAGAACCGAGCATGACAGAGAGGGATGATCATGAACACACAGAACCAGCAACGAGCCCTCCCAGAGCCGAGCAGCGCGAGGTCGCGCTCCTTGATTGACAAGGAGCCCGCTCTCATCGTGGTGACTGGCATTATGGCTGCCGGAAAGTCAACGATTGCACGGTTGCTCGCCCAGCAATTTGCGCGAGGGGTCCATGTCCCAGCGGATATGCTCCAGCATATGATCGTGTCGGGCGGCGAGTGGGTGAAAGAGCCTGGGGAGCCTGGCGGAGAGGAAGCGCGACAGCTTCGCTTGCGTCTGAAGCACATGTGTCTCCTTGGACGGTCGTTCTTGGAGGCCGGGTTCACAGTGGTGCTCGACGATATCATTCTCGGGGAGCGTTGGCAGCACTTGCAGGCAGATCTGCAGGGTGTGCCCTTCTCTGTGGTGGTGCTGGCGCCACGCGTGGATGTTGTTGCGAAGCTTCGTGACCCAGGGCGAGCCATGCCGCTTGTTGGCGAAGAGTGGGCGAAGTATCTCGATCACGTCCTGCGTACGACGATGGCAGAATGCGGGCTCTGGATTGATAACTCCGAGCAGACGCCGGAGGAAACTGTTTATCAGATCCTCCAGTCTCTCTGGTTTGAGCAACACGTCTGAGCAATGGGATCGAGAGAACGAGTCCTCAGCAGAAAGAATACAAGCTACCATTTTGTAGAGACGCATAGCCTATTGTGCGTCTCTACCATATCTTGCCGCACTATGGTTAAAACACCGGGAAATTCGATCACTTCAATGCGCCCGCTTAGGTTTAACGCAATTATGTGGGATTTCCGCCCGTCTCTCTTAGAAACCTCAAAGGAATCGAGCAGAAAACCGCACATAATGCAAGTTAAGTGGCATTAAATTTAATCCCACTTAACAGCAATGAAGTGGCTCGGATTGCCAGGCGAGTCGTTCTGCCCAACGACTGCATCGATCTGAAAGGTGCGCGGCCGCCCGTAGTGCAGATCATCCCAGGTGGTGGAAAACCACCCGACGGCCAGCGTCAGGAGCGTCCACAGCACCAGCATGAGGATCATGCCGATGCCCAAGAGCAAGAGCGGGTGCGCGCGCAGGGTGATTCTGCGCCTCGCACCAGTCCGCGTCGCGCGAGGCGTAGTTGCACGAGGTGCAGCAGAGGCCTTGCCAGATGCGGCCTCCTCATCTTCCTCCGTGTTTTTTGGACGCAGGAGAGAAGCACGCTGGGCAACCGGGGTGATGCCCGTCGTCCCCTGTCCATCGGCGTCACTCTCGATAGGACGATGGTGCAAAGCGCTACGTGGCATAGCCGCTCACTCCTTTCTGATGCTGCAAAACAGCACAATGACAGCCACACAACGTAGCAGGAAGGCTGCAGAAGAAGCCCCCTGAAGCCAAGAGCGATGAAACAGTCTGTTGATCAATCCTTTATGACGCCTTGCGCATCATGCGTGCAGCAGCGAGAAACCAGGTGAGCAGCCACCTCCGGTGCGATAGTCCTACAGAGCATCTGCCCCCAGGGGGCAACGCTTTCCTCTCTGGGAGCAGATGCTCTCTCTCCATGCTGTTCCCCTCCTTTGGTTGAACAGCGGATCCGCTCGCTTTTTCTTTCTCTTCTGGCATCAAGCCGCTGCTCTGTCCTGCGACTACAGCCGCGTGGGAACCAGAGCAGCAGGTCGATGCCCCAGGCGGTCGGCCGACCGGGAGACATATCTGGTCGTGGAAGCAGCGTGTTCTGCTGTCAACAACTGCTCGCCACTTTCCCGGCTGTAGGCGGCCTGAAATGCTTTGCGGGCGCGCACCAGGCGTTGGCGCACGGTCGCCTCCTGCAAGCCCAGCAGGCGCGCAATCTCCTGCGAGGAGAAGCCGGCGACGATCGACAGCAGGAGCGGGATGCGGTACGCTGCCGAGAGTTGACTCAAGCAGCGTTGCACCAGGTCGCGTTCGGCGATCAGCGTGCCTGGATCGTCTTCGCCTGGGATCTCCTCGTGTGGCACTGGTGTTTCGCCCTCCCCGTTGCCATCTTCTCGCCCGCTTTGCAGGGCCGAAAAAGGCAAGGCATGAAGCTTCTGCCGGCGCCAAAACATGCGCGTCGTATTTAGGGCAATCTGCAACAACCAGGCCTTGGCTTGAAACTGTGCTCCGCTGGCTGCGCGGGCGGCTTCGATGTTGCGGAAAGCTAACATGAACGTTTCCTGGGTCAAGTCCTGACTCTCCTGCCAGTCATTGGTCAAGCCAAAAATGACATGGAAGACGAGTTTGCCGTACTCCTGGATCAGTTGTTCGATTGCCTGGGCAGCAGTGGTCTCCACCTGACACCTCCTGTGGCTCGCTGCTTCGTTTACTCAGATGCCAAAAAGCACACCAGCGTGACAGCCCACATGAACATGGATGATCGGTTCTTGTGAGCACAGATGTTGATCATCAGGAAATAAGAGGGAGTACAAGGAGGATACTTCTACTGGGGTGACCTTCTCATACGAGTAAGTGTACCTGAAAACGCCACCAAAATCCAGGCCTTTCACCATTCGGTTCTGGTAAGAGGGGTTGGCACATCTTTTTATGCTTTTTGTACACGAAGGTGATGAGAAGCGAGAGAGCACTTAGTGCCACTCACCCATGCAACAAGCGTAGACGCGCCTCAATGGCGCACCCCAAATTGGAATAGCCCCCTATCGGCCTTGCTCTAGAGAAACAACATGCGCCAGGTTTTCAGATTTTTGCGGCAAAAAAGCCGGGGTCAGCGCCCTTACCTGGTGGCCTACAGGCTGATCCAATTGAGCATTTGCCCAGCTCTCACGCAAAGAGATACAATGGCGCTAGATGGTTTCTATTACTGTCCATGCGGAGAACGTCGCCGGGAGCAAAGCAATGGCCGAAACCGATCAGTCAGAGGGGCTGCGCACCATCAGCCGCGCATTGGATTCCCTGCGGGGTAGCCCTCTCAAGGGAAACGGTGAGCCAGAATTCCGTAAGATAGGCGATCCACCGGGCAAAGCGCTCATTCAGCACTACCTGCACCAGGAGTCGCAAACGACCTCGCGCAGGCGGATTTTCTACGCAGAAGTGCCCACTCCATGCGAACGCAACGAGCGATCCGCCTGGTTCATTCGCTCCCTGCTTCAGCAATGGGGCGATCCTGACTGGAATAAACACGAGCCCATAGAGACGAAAGAGGCTCGCCTGCAAGCCGCAATAGAAGACGAGCGCATAGAGGTGGTCATTGTGGCTGACATCCACCACCTGGTCCTGGAGCACCGGGTACTGACTCAACGGATGGACTGGTTACTCTCTCTTTTTCAAAGGGGGGTACAAGCGCCTCTGGTGATTGTCGGCGAGCCTCAGAAACTCAATCGATTGATCGCAAGTGATGGACGTTTCGGCTGGCGCTTCCTGCCGATTCACCTCCCTGGCGAAACGCACGCGCTTGATCCAGCAACAAACGCCGTCCCTGCACTTTTCCGCGTCATCAAATGAGCAAAATGGCACTTGGAACACGTCCAGGCCGCGCCAGGCTGTACCAGAGCATGGTTGAGAGAGAGGAGCGAATCCTTTGCGAAGAACCAGAGGAAAACAGAGCGTTCAGGAATTTCTCGCTGGCACACTTCCCATCGTGCGCGTTCTGGCAGGCCACGCTCCATCTGAAGCAGAGAGCGGCTCCCAGAGAGATCCCATGCCACTGCAAGTCGCGCTGGTTGACACCTCAACGCGCCCGGACCTCGATCTCCAGGACCTGGTCCGGCTTCTCTTTGCCGAGGCCGAAGGAGAAAGCGATACAGAGTTTGCCTGGGACATCTACGAGACGCGCAACGACCTCCTCATTCGCCTGACGTGTGCCTATCAGAGTCCTATTCAAGGGCAATTTGCGCTCCTGTTCCGGTATACCCAGCATCACGCATACCTGCGGTGGGTGGTCGAGCATGGGGACACGGTTCCCATTGCTGATGTTTCCTGGAGCGAGCAGCTCGCATCAGAACATCCTCTCTGCTTGTGTCCGGCAGATGCAGACTTCGCCCACCGACTGCGTTTAATACGCTTGCACCATCTGGTAGCGAAAGAGCGGCGCGCCCTCACCGAACCAGAAATAGCGAACCTGCTCTTTGAGATCAAGCGCATGATGTCCTATGGAGAACTCGCGCAATTTGCTGAAGAGGTGCTCAAGATCCAGGTCTGGGGGACAGACAGCGAGTATTTTCCGAATGCCTTTGCAGGCCCAGAGGCGTGGCTCCAGGCCCAACAACTCTCGCGGGACTTCCATCGCTTCCTGGTGCAGGTGATGTTGGTCCCAAGCATGACATCCGGGCATGCCAACGGGACGCTGTATTTCTTCACCGAGGACTGGCTGGCGGAACACCGCAATGACTTCTCAAACCCGGCGTAAGCAGAGGTTGACAACCCATTGGAACGAGCACCCGCGTCTGGGCCTGGCTGTTCCAATGGCAGACACGCGCTTCCTGTTATTCCCGTTGACAATGCTCATCGCTCAATCTTCCGAGAAGCTGTTCCCATTTGTCGGGAGTAGTAAAACCTGGTTCCTCCTGGATCGGGTACACCTTGAGCAGCAAAGCAGGGCTATCCAGGTCGCCTGGATCGCTGGGGGGAGCGATCACATATGCCGGGAGATCTGTTTGCTGAATCAACTCTGCCGTGAGTCTCGCATAGGCTTCCAGGCCAGCGACATCGGTCGCGTAGTCGCCAAAAATAAGCAGGGCAATATCTTTGTGGCAATGGAGACACTGGCGTAACGTGGTCGCGACTTGACGGGGCGCTCGAAAAGGCAGGGCATATTTTTGTTCGATCTGCCGATCTGTTTCAACAATGCGGTCAAGCATGGTGAGTGCTTGCAGATCAGCCTTACTCAGGCGATTGCTCCTTCTTTTTGAGGGCTTCTTCATAAGTACATATTCCTTCCTGCAAACCCACTTTAGCGGCTGTTCTGTCTTGTGAAACGGATCAAGACCCCTGGTGGCCGCGTCTATAGGCAAAGTGGAAAGTAGCAATGGTTACCGCTGCACCACGGCAATCGCCGACGAACTGGTGCAACGGTTGGCTAAGCTGGCCGTTGACCAGGCGACCCTGAGCTGATCTTCGAGAGCATGCCTTGCAGCAGATGAAAGGTTGCTCAGCAAAAGGAGCGACTGGTGTGTATGGAAAGGAAGTGGTGAGTTGCTACTAGAAACGCTCCCGCTGCCCTTTCATGAAGCCATCTCCATCTCTCTCTGCTCTCTCATAGTATGAGTTTAGCCAGTGCCGGTTTTTCTGTAAAGTTACCCTCAGTTTTCTCTAGAATGCTGGCGGCTCCAACAACCAGTCCATCCGGATCAGATGCATCTCCCCCTTATAGAGCCCCATGCCCATCTGCTCGTAATCCACTAGGTCGAGGAGCAATGCTCTGAAGGCGGGGCTGATACCTGGGATGTCAACGCTCTCGTCTCCAGGCAGCACTTTCAAGCGAAGCGCCTGCTCCCCTTTTGTGGCAAGATGCAGCGCGTCTGCGGCGTACATCTCTACTTCGCTGATGCCCATGAGCCGCTTCGCATCAAGCGCCGCCCGCATGAATTCGCTCTCCGTTAGCGCTCCCCCCTTCTTTTCCTGCTCGCGAAGCACGGCGACAGCCCGGAGGAACTGGGTGAGGTCCTCGCATGTCTGCTCGTCGATCAACAGGCGCAGGTGAGGGTGGGGGCTGTCCGCTGGTATGAGCACGCCTCCCGGGGGATCGTCGGCGAGGTCGAATGCCCCGCCCAGCTCGACGGCCTGGCGTAAAAACTGCCAGTGGGTAGCACAGCTGAAGACGACAGAAAAGGTCAGAGCGACCGGTGACGTATAGGCGCAGGTGAGTTTTATCAGAGAGTTCCCACCCGGACCGACGCAGTACTCCACGTTGAAAACGGTGTCGCTCGCGCCCTCCATGATGTGCAGGCGAGCAAGGTCCGTCACGTTGATCAGCGGGAAAGCGGTCGTATCAAGCACTGCAACCAGGTATCCCTTCTGCTGGCCTTCTTGGGAAGCGTCAGCAGGACGAACGGTCCCCCAAATAAGCTCCCTGACTGCAATGGTTCCCGCAAGAAATTCTTCTAGCTCGATGGGTCGCATCTCGTCGCTCATGTTCGGCCCTGTCCTCTCGTTACAGCACTATTTCTGTGAACTGGACTCCTGCTCACTGGTTTGACCTCCAGAGGCGGGAAAGCAGATGCACCCGTCTCGTCTCTATCGAAGACAGCAGTGAGGCAGCTTTCTTTTTTTCTGATCCATGGAGTTCTCTCTTAGCTCTTTGTTCTTGATTCCGCAGTGGGCCTGCTTTTCCGGGATGCGCATGGCGTGTATGATAGAACCAGCCCTGAGTATAGTGTAGCTTCACAAGCAATGTCAATGGTTTTGCAGGTTGGGAGCGTGTTTCGGCCAGGGAAAAAAAGGCGAAACGGGCTCTCATTGAGCCACCGGGCTACAGCAGCTTATTGAGCGCGTCCCAACGATGCAGAGAATTCGTTCCTGGAGAAATGTGAACCAGGTCATTGACGGCTGGCGGCGAAGCTTGCTACTATCATGCCCAGAGACAGTGCAAAGAGGGATATACCATGACTGACTACGTTGGGAAACAGCTCGGAAACTACCGGGTGATCCAGCTGCTTGGCCGCGGGGGATTCGCCGATGTCTACCTCGGTGAACACCAGCATATCAGCACACAGGTTGCTATCAAGGTTCTCCACACGCGTGTGAGCCAGGACGTTCTCGAAAGCATGCGAGCTGAGGCGCGTATCGTGGCGAGCCTCAAGCACCCGCATATTGTCCGCATTCATGATTTCGGAGTAGAAAACGAGACGCCGTTTATGGTCATGGATTACGCCCCCTATGGGACCCTGCGCCAGCGCCACCCACGGGGATCGACCGTTCCGCTTCCCCAGGTGGTGTCCTATGTCAAACAGCTCGCCTCCGCCTTGCAATTCGCTCATGATCAAAAAGTCGTCCATCGCGATCTCAAGCCCGAGAATATCCTCCTGGAACAAGAGGGCCATCTCCTCCTCAGTGACTTTGGCATCGCGGTCGTGGCGCACAGTTCGCAGTCGCTCAGCGCCCAGCTCGAAGCTGGGACCATCTCGTATATGGCTCCGGAGCAGATTCAGGGGAAAGCCAGGAAGGCCAGCGATCAGTACGCGCTCGGGATCATGGCCTATGAGTGGCTCAGCGGTGCGTGCCCATTCCAGGGCTCCTACTGGGAAATCATGTCAAACCACCTGCACGCGCCACCACCGCCACTGCGCGATAAGCTCCCGCTCCTGCCGCTCGACGTCGAGCAGGCCATACTGGCGGCGCTGGCAAAGGACCCCCATCAGCGCCACCCCACGGTGCAAGACTTCGCCGATACTTTGGAGAAGGCCCGTACAAAGCCCCACATCGGGGAAACGCTGTGTATCTACACGCGCCACTCAGGGACGGTGAACGCCGTCTCCTGGTCCCCTGACGGCACGCGCATCGCCTCGGCGGGCGACGATGAGCGCGTGCTGCTCTGGGATACCGACACCGGGAAAACCCACTACACTCTGGACTGCTACTACGACTGTTCGGACGACAAGGGCCATGAGGACGAGTACGGCGATGTTGATGTCCTCGATGTCGCCTGGTCCCCTGACGGCACACGCATCGCCTCGGCGGATTTTGTCGCGCGGGTCATCATTTGGAATGCGGCAAACGGCAGGGAAGTGCTCACCTATGATAGACACTGGCCCGGGACGCCTGATAATCCTGTCTGGAGTCTCTCCTGGTCCCCAGACAGCAAACTGATCGCCTCATTAGGAACGGATATGCAGATCTGGGACGCCGCAACCGGTGAACTGCTTCTGCGAGGGGGAGAGGGATCGGGATGGGGGATCGCGTGGTCGCCCGATGGCAGCAAACTGGCGTGTTGCGGCCCGGAGCACACAATAGCGGTGCATACCTTCCAGGACGGGTCGCTCACTCCGCTCGCCGTTTTTAACGGCCACACTGACTTTATCCTCGCCATCGCCTGGTCGCCCGATGGCACGCGCATTGTCTCGGCAGGTGATGAAGCCGTTGTCTACATGTGGGAGAGTACGACTGGCCAGCTACAGATGACCTATCACGAGCATGACGACGACACCCTTGTCATAGATGAGGATGAAGGCGAAGCAACTTCAGTGATCGTCCATGCGCTGGCCTGGTCGCCGGACGGCACGCGCATCGCCTCCGGCGGAAGCGATGGAACCATACACATCTGGGACGCACGCACAGGGCAGCATATCTTCAGCTATACGGAGCATGAATTCGTGATCAGCGACGTTGCCTGGTCGCCCGATGGCGCGCGCATCGCCTCGGCGAGCCAGGATGAGACGGTGCATGTGTGGCAGGCGGTATAGAGGGAAGGCGGAGCGCTGTCAAGACGGAGGAGAGCGCTTTACCACCGTCGCACGGATAGCGAGGGCTGGCCTTTCACCACGAGTCCTGACTTTTCCAGGGCGCGCTTGATGGCAAGAAACGCGTGTCCATTGGGCGTGACCGCGAACAGGCGCGGTGCCAGCTTGCGTACCTCGCATCCAAGCACGAGGAGCGCCTGCTGGAGATCGCCCTCGCGTTGCTCACCCGATAGCTCAAGAAGAATCACCTCGGCCAGGTTGGCCACGTGGTATTCTCTGTGCCAGTTGAGCAGGAGAGGCAGGAATTGACCTTGGACGCAAAACTATCGGAAGGGTTTTATGGTAGACCGTACACAATGTCAGGGAGAGTGCGCAATGATCCGTATTGCTGAAGAGCTTTTTGAAGCCATCGACACCTATTTTCTTGATACCGGCAAGCTCGTCTATTACCAACTCTTTGCGCATTCGGGGCAAAATGAGCGGGGTGAATCAACAGGACAGCAACTCGAAGGTTGGTTCAAAGGGGAACTGATGCACCTGCTCTCTACCCTGCAAAAGCAGCAGCAGATACGAGAGTGGAAAAGTGAAGCCAAAGAACCCGGCGTCAGTGGAGCAATCGACTTTAAGATCCGGGTTGATCATGAACTGCTTTTCCTAGAAGTAAAGGCTGCCTATTTGGGAATACAAGGGACATCCAGTTTCAGCCCTGCCTTTTATTTGAGTGCAGGGGAAGTTGCTTCAGACGCCCGCAAACTTAGATCGCTGCTACTCCCCGCACGCCGCTTTTGCTGCTGTTTGTGTATCCATCTCCAGCGAGCCCTGAAGTGAAACGACACGAGCGATGGCACTCATGGGAAAAAGCCTCACGGGATTTCGAATGGCAAGGGAGGCCGAGGGCATTCAGGTGGAAGATAGGACAACATATCGCCCTGAACGGAATGAGCGTTTATATATCGCCAGATTAGAAATTTCCCGGCTCTCTCCATAGGGAAAGATGTCCCCATCCTAAGGGACATTCATTCCGCTTCCAGGATCGAGAGCAGCGATACTCACTCGGAAACCCCACACACCTACCCCTGTCAACTCAAACGGAAATGGGATGAGTAGAAAAATTGGTGTTCCCTATCACGGCACCTGGCCTCCGACTGGGAGTGGACTTTTACATTGTGGGAAACCAGGAGCCGGGGGGTTAGCAGTGCAGAGATTCAGTCTTTATTCGTTCTCCCCGATACGGTTGGACATCGAAGTGTTCTACAACCGGCAGCGACGTCATTCGACCCTGGGCTATCTCAGCCTTGCGATCTATGAACACCAGCAGAATGGATGATTTTCCCAGTTCTCTCACTCCGCGAAAGTGGGGCCACCCCACTCACTCACAGAGTTGTGTCGTTTTGAAGAGGCAGAATATTGGTTGAACTTCGCGGAATCTTTGGCCAACCGTTGGAATGAGCCTCCCTTACAAGCATATATCCTTCTCAGCCGTGCGTATCTTCGCAGGCAACAGCACCATCCTCAAGATGCGCATACATCAGCCCTGACAGCTCCAGGCCTTTATCAGCGTGTGATATCAAAGGCTACCACGAAACAGCAGAGCTGGTTGCTCGACTGGAAGAAGAAGTCAGATAGTACAGTACAGTACAACTTAGGCGGCCACTTCATTTTCCTGTAAACCAGCAAGTCGCTTGTACGCACAGTATAGCAACGAGGCGTGCTGTGAACGCTCTACAGGATCACTTGAGAGCGGTTGCTGATAGTCTCGCAAATCGATACCAACCGCCAAAAACGACGCCCGCAATGGACTCTTTGGATCATCGAAACATGTGCGATTCGCCAGATCAATCAGGATAGCCTGGCGCTGCTTGGCAGGAAAGCGAGCAATCTCATAAGCGAGTTGGAGAAAAAGCCACTCATCGTAGATGTTCTCGGTGGCCTGCTCATCCATTTGTACACAGTCGCTGCTTGTATGTTTCAAGGCATACACAAGCTCATCTGCTGGCAAGTGGACCAATCGTTGTTCGCGGCGTACCAGATCGATCACGTAGTTGTGCGCAATCGTCGCCATCAACTGCTCAGGTGTATCAATGGGAGCTGCCTCACCTCGCGCGGTCTTTTGCAACCGCTCGACGAGGCGCTTGGCTGTCTCTTGTGTGACATCTTCAGCAACATCCTGCTCTTGCCCACGCCAGCAGGGTATCCGATAGTTGTAGACAAGCTTTCTGGCAAGTGCTTGTAGGCGGGGATAGAGTTCAACCCAATTGAACTCATTGCTCACATCAGATGTCGCTCTCTGGCAAAGGGAGGTGTTCGTCTTCATTGTGATCTCCTCATCGGCGTCACTATACTATGGCTCTGTAAAAATCCCCATCGCCATCTCACGTCTTACGAATCGCTTCTCTGGCCGGAACCCTACCCTGGCCACACTCCATACAATGACCGGAGAGGTGCTTGATGTGTGGCTAGCAAGGCATCTCCTGCCCTTACATGAGCAGGCAGATACCGAGACCCATACCGATTGTGCCGCAGCATTTGAGGGCCAGATCATCTTTTCCCGCTCTTTCTTGTAGGAGGAAAGAGGCAAGCAACCAGACCCAGAGAAGGTTAGCGCCGCTCAATGTTGAACTGAGGGCCACCGGAACGCCGTGCGCGATGGCCAGGGCCGTGGTTACTTGCACGATGAGCCTGACCGTTTGGTCGCCGATCAATACCCCCCAGTTTTTCAGGCTTGCCGACTTCCACCAATGGCGCGTTCCTCTTGTTCGAAACAGACTCAGTACAATAATGCTGAGAACCATTCCCACGCTCTCCCAGGTGATCCCCGTCCAGATCGAAGTAGTGCGGTATAGATCAGCCATCAGAATGCCACTGAGCGCGAGCAGCGTTGTCGCTGGTAACACCCGAAGCGCGGTCCAGCTGCAGGCGATTCCACGGAAACCCGGTTTGCAGCTCAGCAGAAAACTACTGCTCAGGAGGAAGAAGAAGGCGATCCATTGCTTTGCGGTGAGCATTTCGCCCAGGAAGAACATTCCGAACAAGAGCGTCTGGAGCGACGAGAGCCTGAGCAGGGGTACGACGCGAGAAACGTCTTCGCGCGCCAGCGTATCGTAATATAACCAGGCCGCGGGGATAAACAGCACACCAGCCGAGATTCCAAGCAACGCTTGAGACCTCGATGGTGCAGGGAAAATGAGCAAACCCAGTAGGGCAACCGGCAGACCCACGACTCCGAAGGAAGTGGCGCAGGCAAAGGGCTGGACGGCTTGCCCACCCAGTATCTTTTTGTCCACAATGCTATTCCCTGCCGCCAGGACAGTTCCCCCTAAAATGAGACAGAGCCAGACCATAGCGTTCCCTCCAGTTGATCAGATCGGTGAAGTGCCTGGAGCAGTAATTCCTGCTCTGTCTCAAGTGTGGGTCAGAAGCCATGCAAGTAGTTGGAGGGATCAGTACGAATTTTTGTAATGCTGGGGCAATAGAGGGGAGAGGATTCAGAAAAGCTGCTGCTTCGATCGTCCTGATTTGTTGATGACAGAGTAGGTACAGCAGCTACACCTGTGACTGTTGGAGCAGGACTTGCATTTCTTCCATTTCCAGCCGCATCCCCAAACGTTCAAAGTCGTCATACGACTCTTCGGCATAGCGGTGTACCTCATCGAGATTGCCTTGCTTTAATCGGAGATATGCAAAGGAGCGCTTGTAGTGGGCAGTACGCCGCCTGTCTTTGTTGCGCTCGGCAACTGGCAGCCCTGTCACCAGTAAATCTTCAGCCTCGTCGAGCCTGTTGTAAGCGATTGCAAGCTCAGCAAGCCAGTTCTGAGCATAGATGATTGCTCGTTGCCAGCCAATATTTTGTGCCTGTTCGACCATATCCCGGAAGCACTTCTCAGCCAGGGCGTAGTCTTGCTGTTTATAGCACATAATTCCATAATAATAGAGGCTCGTAATTTCCCTGCGCGTACGTTCCGGTTCATCCAACTCTGCTGCATCCAATATCTCTTTAGCCTGAGCAAACCAGTAGAGTGCATCTGCAAAATTCTCCTGATAGATGCGCAGGTCAGCAATTTCTTGGGCCAGGTTCACTTTTGTCCATGAAGCCGCATGTTCTCGAAGACTCCATGCCCGGCTCAGCAGTTCATCTGCTTCTTTCAAATGACCCATAATGGTGAGGGTATATACCCTACGTCCAACAGCGCCCTTACAGCAGCGGTCCAGTCTCCGCGCCTTTCTGATGCCTGTATGAGCCAGTGCAACCAGGTGAGGCGATCGTTCCAATATCCGTAAATACTTGCAACATGTTCAATCCCTCCTTTAGACTCTGGTTGCCAGAAAATTCGGAGTTCATCGTAGCGTTCGTGTAGCCCACACCAATTGAAGACTGCGAGTAAGTTTTCCCATTCTTCTTCCACCCTATCGAAGTGGATGTGCCATTCTTTCCAATCTTTCCCGCCATATTCTTCCGCGAAATGTATGTACCACTCTACCCATCGTTTCCGTGCCTCCCGTTCGAATACTGGATGTGCCGCCAGTTCGGCAAGTGCATACTCGCGCGTGAGCGGCAACATGTGGTATCGCCCATCTTGCTGGCTCACCAGGGAAAGGCGCTGCAATTGCGCTAAACCATCCTCAACAGCGAGTGGATTTGCATGCATTCCTGCCGCATGAGCGATAGCCTCTCGTACCGGCCGCTTTGGGAACAACGCCATTGCCATGAGCAGGGCATGAGGTACTTTTCCGCGTAACGGAGCAACTGACCCCTCAAAGCAGAAGTGCGCAACATCGCCGCTGGCGTCGCGTACTTTGTCAAGAACTGTCTCTACAGAATATCCACTCGCTACTTGACCAATAGCGTAGACCAAAGCTGCCGGGATGCCTCCCAGGCGATGGTACAGTGAGAGTGCCTGCTCCCTGCTCAAAATCACACTTTTCTCCCTGGCTTCTTTCTCGATCAAGTGCAGGGACTCTTCCTCCTCCATTTCCTCTAGCCGGATGGGAGTATACAAGGTACGTTCACGCGTCGTGATGACGACTTTGACCTGCGGGGGTAGGCGGAAGAGAAACGCCATAATCTCCTGTTTGTCTTCCATCGTTTCCAGATTATCGACGACCAGAAGCGTGCGCTGTCGAGAGAGCGCATCTCGCACTTTCAAAGGCTGATCTTGAGGAGAAGCCTGGATGATCTCATGGCGATCCAATGCTAGCCCAACCTCACGAAACAAATCATGTAGAGCAGGCTGTGTCATTATCCCTGTTAAAAGGCCACCAGGAGTAAGATACTGCTGTTTCGCTGTGACGAAGAGGACGGCATCAAACGTGGGAAGTTGCCTATTGGAAACTTCGCCAGTGCTTGCTCGCAGGCAGCGGTAGGCTGCTTCGAGTACCAGAGCAGTCTTACCCACGCCTCCGATTCCGTCAACAGTGATCAAATTAGCCGCATATTGTGGTGATAGCAGTGCCAGTAACTCCGCTATTTCTTTCCGCCGACCAACAAAACCAGTGTACCCAGGCGTAGGAAGGTTACAAGGAATCTTACGAAGTTCTCTCGTTCCCCAGAGCTCGATCAGAAGCGCCATGGCGTCAGGATAGTATGCCGCGTGAAGAAAACTCTCTCCCCACTCTCGATCTAAGTTGGCCTCTGTCCTGCCTATCTCCGCTAGAATCCTGGTCGTTTCAGGCAAAGGCTTTCCCCTGCCCTGCCTCCAACGATGGATCATATCAGGGCTATAGCCAGCTCGCTCAGCAACAAATGCCGTTGCAGCCGTCATACTCCAGCCTTTGACGGCAACTAATGTTCGGATGAGACGAGTGATGTGCTCGCCAAGAAGCGGATAATGTTGATCCATAGCCTGCCTCCTCGAAATAAGACCTGTAAGCTTTCCCTTTCTGCTGATCAAAGATCAATAGAATCCTAATTGAGTGGCTGTAGATAAACCTGGAAAATTATTCTAATTTTTTGGAATGTTTGCTCATATCCTTCTTTAACTTTGGCAAAATCTGTACGGGAACCGACCTAAAGCAACCCAAGCCTGACCCACTCCTCATCTTCTAAACAAAGAGGTCGCGCCAGATTCATGTGTTCGATGATCTGATCCGCCTGCCGGCGAAATAGTAAGGCTTGCTCCGTGTCTCCTAAGCGGTACCTATGGAGTGCCAGAATGACGTAAACCTCAGCAAAATCTGACAGATCGGTCAAATCCTTCAGGACCTCCAGGAGAATCTGACATGACTCGGCGTAGCGCCCTTGACGACCCACAGCAATGCCTGAATTACCGCGTAGCGCGGCGCGCCATTCGAGATTTCGGTAGATGGGAGGATCGGCATTGTCCAGTATATCGATGCCCTCTCGATAAAAGCGGATTGCCTGTTCAAAACTCTCCTGCTTCAGATAGATATTTCCAAGGGTATTGAAGGTATTCACGAGTCTCTCAGCCCGATTCCATCGACGAAAGACTTCCAGGGCACGAGTGGCATACATGATCGGCTCCGCCATTTCCAGGTGCTGAGCTTTATGATCGTAGGAGATTTCCCCTTGAGCCAGCCACACCTCGGCCTGCAAAAGTTCATTTCCTAAACGGGCTGCGGCAAGTTGAATACGCTCCAGCCACGCTGCGGCATAGGTAAAATTTCCATGCTCCCGGGTGGCCCGGATCAGGACCTGTAGCGACTCGGCAAGTATTTCTGGGTTATCGGTTGACTCGGCCCAGCTAGCCAGCTGTTCAGCAAGAGAGAGAAGCGACTCCCACTGACCCTGGGCGTAGAGAATCCTTCTACTCCGCTGGAAGAACCAACTGGCTTTGCTCATTTGTCCCTGGACTATCAACCAGTCGATCACACTGATAAGGTTGGGAATCTCTGGTTTGAGCGAGGGAAAGTTCATTGAATCTTCTGCCTGAGTAGCAAGTTCCCCATACCACTCGATCCAACGCTCTCTAATCCCTCTCTCAGAGCTTGGATTGGCCGTGAGTTCCGCCTGCGCTTTCACTCGCGTGAGGACCTCCAAACTGAAGCGATCGTCCTCTTTGTTCACGAGCGATAAGACCTCGAGTACGCTCAACCCCTCGTCACGATCGAAGATACCCTCTTTAAATCCCACTATAAAGCCGAGTGCATCACGTGTAGCATCCGAAGCGAAGAGCGCCAATGCCATCAAAAGCTTGTGCGCGTCTCCTCCACGTATCAGGGCGATGCTTTTCTCGAAGCAGAAATCGTAAATGGAGTTAGCCGGGTTCCCTAATTGTTGAAGTTCAGCCTCAATACTGCTCCTGTGCCAGGCCATCCGTCCGATAGTTCGCACGATTGCGAGCGCCAGACCACCAGTGCGTTGGAGGAGTTTTTCGGCTTGCTCATGGGTCACAGAAAGCTCATGCTTATGGCACTCGATACGAATGAGCTCGCGCGCCTCGGCCTCTTTGAACGCATGGAGTTGGAGGGTCACGGCGACATCGATCCGATGGCGAGTGGTGACGATAGCCTTGCTTGGAGTTGGCAGGTCGCGCAGGAAAACCATTAAGTCTGGATCGTCTATGTCCTCTAGATTATCAATCAAAAGCAGTATGCGACGTTCAGACAGGACATGGCTGACAACAATATCCCGATCTTCGGCAGTGGCGGCGCGCGTAATCGCCGGTAGACCAAGAACCTCAGCGAGCGCCCGGTAGACTCCTTCCAGGTCCGTAAAGGTGGGTCGACGTGGCATAGCCCTCTTTGGAAGGAGTTCCATTTGCTTTGCCGTTACCCAAACGATAGCCTCGAAGCGCTCGTCGGGAGGGAACATCGTGTAATGTTCATAGTAGAAATGAGCAATCTCTACTGCCAGAGCGGTTTTCCCGACGCCGGCCGCGCCGCTGAGACAAATCACGCCGAGACGATGACGCGGGGAGAGGAATTGTTTGAGCCTGGCCAGATCCTGCTCTCGTCCGACAAACTTCTCGTAGTGACGGCCAGGGAAGTTACGATGGATTATCGCCTCTATTTGTCCATTTGACGGGAAAAGTTCGCGTATCAGGGCCTCTTTATCAGGGAAGCGAGCCTGCGTAAGAAAGCGCCCGAGCCAGCTCTGGCTCTGGCCTCCGCGACGTACAGACACACGCGCGAGGTAATCGATCTTCTTTTCATCTGGTATGATACTGCCCTGGCGCCATTTTTCAATGCTGGAACGCGTGACGCCTAGCTCGGCCCCCAATAAATCTTCTAAGGTCAGGATAGGCTTATTTTCACGAGCGGCTATACTCCTCAAGCCCTGTGAGAGTAAGTCTCCAAACTCACGGTTAGACTCGGCCATAGCTTTTCTCCCCATGTTCAGCTGAGAGGGAACTATTCACTGAGTCTATCATATTCTGGAGGCGCTCTGAGAATTTAGAAATCAACTGCGAATATTCGTAACACACAGCGCTTGTTTGCCCGAATAGAAGGGAATCGCTGAAAACTATGAAAACTAATAGATGTGTTGAGAATTATACTAAGTCCGTTCAACAGTCAGAAGCTGCCATAACTCGTCCGGTGCCATATCGATCATCAAGGAAGCATGCTCGCCCCTTTCGCTTCTTAAAAGGAGCCTAATATCTTTTACAGAGGAGCAGCATCCGCAGTGGCTTTGATCGGTGTAGTGCTTGCGTTCGTCAGTACAATTGCTTATTCTGTTTGGCTCATGTCTGGTCTCATCTTGTTGGGCTTATCCTGTCTTGCTCACGCTCGCTAGGCACAAAAGGGTCTCAGCAGGTGGAGTGTTATAGGAAAGGTGATTTTTTGGGTAGGCGTTGCTGCAATTGTTGCCGGGTTTAAGTTACCTTTTTAAGCTGGTTGCGTCAGTCGAATGTATAGTAATCAACAGGATTTGATATGCAGGGCAATCGCATCTAATTTTTGGAACTGGCACTATAGGTTGCGTTACAACAAATCGGCTTTCAAAGCTCTGCCGTGCGAATGCGCTCTACAAGCCGCTTGAGAATTTAGATGCGATTGCCCTGGATGATCATATTATGAATTTGCCTGGCTTCTCTTCATGTGCTATACTACCTATAGTGCCGAGGTACTCGAAGAGGCATTATGATTGCCCCGATGCTGCTATCAGTGATTGGATTCCTCATCGCGACTAAGCGTTTGAAGAGAATGCGCACATGCCCTCGCACCCTGGGCGACGATCGAGCGGCAAGAAGAGTTCTCATCGTGATCTAGCGTTTGAAGCATCGATGCCTTACAGGAGAGATACCGCCTCGAGCGAAGTAAGCTATCCCATCGCGTCTGCGCGATCGAAACCGCTTGAACCGGCTCCTTCTCCTCACTTTTTCGTGCCTCTGCTTCGAGCAGAGTCGAAAGAGGCAGTGCAATGGAAAGCCTTCAGAAGGCTTTCCATTGCACCTATAAACCTTTCCACTGCACCCTCTGCTTATTGATAGGGCATTATGCAGGTAATGCCCCTAATATGCCGTAATGCCCCCTTCTGTCGGCAGTCACAGCCCTCACGAAGAGCCGGTGCAGCGGACCGCCGCACTCAGTGCAGTGGAAAGGTGGTCTTCACACCCAATGTGCAGAGCGTGCAGATCATCTTCAACATGTTCCGCTTCAAGCCATCCGAACAGTTCTTTGCAGCCGCCCGCGAACGCCGTGTCGGCATCCTGGCGCGGGTGCCGCTGGCCAGCGGCTTGCTGACCGGCAAGA
>WNGK01002241.1_pt1 | contig 20954 bp, 19 predicted proteins | sample 5400601 | NCBI WGS metagenome assembly WNGK01 (sample SAMN13153376, study PRJNA577476) | soil metagenome | isolation source: 60 cm soil or saprolite under Garry oak tree replicate 1 | place: USA:California | collected 2016-06-15
GGCGGGCCAGCAGCCCGCTGACTCCGGCACGGTGTCCACGGCGACCGGAGCCGGTTCCGCCATGGGCTCGGGTTCACCGATGACCGCAGGTGTCAGCACCGGACCCGGTAGTTACAGCTTGCAGCCGATGCCGACCGGCACGGTCTGGATTGGGCGCGGAGCGCACGGCCATCTGCAGGCGCGGGTGGACATGTTCGGGCTTACCCCAGGCTCCTCGCACCAGGTGAGCATCGACGGCCCGCTCGGGCATCCGGTGCGGTTCCCCGCGCTGACCGCTAACTCCGTTGGCCAGGCCGACGTCACCCTGACTTCGGTCAGCCGTGTTGCCTGGCTGCCGCCGCTCAGCCGGTTCGTCATCCGGCTCGGCGATGCCGGCGGCGACCCGCTGGCGGCGGAACCGATCGCCGAAACCAGCGTGCTGCCGGTTCGTCCCGGCCCCCGTTCAGTGTTCGCTTTCCACGCCGTCACGTTTGGCACCAACGGCGTCAGCCTGGGCCGGCCCGCCGGCCGGACTACGATCGCCTACAACGCCTCGGCCCAGACCCTGACCGTCAGCGTTACCGCATCCGGGCTGAACCCCGGGCCGCACGCTGCGCACATCCACCTGGGTAGCTGCCAGAACCAGGGCGCAGTCAAGTACATGCTGGCCGACTTCATCGCCGACGGGAACGGCGACATCATCAACCAGACCCGCGTCGTCACAGGAGTCACCAGCGTCCCCGGGCCCGGCAACTGGTACCTCAACCTGCATCAGGGCGGGATGAACCAGATCCTGGCCAACGGTGTGCCGACGCTGAGCTTCCGGCCCATGCTCTGCACCGACATCACCAGCTTCGCGGTGACCGGCGGCAAAGCTTCCGTGACCGGCGGCACCCCGACGGCTTCACCGACTGGCTCGCCGACTGTGTCGCCATCTGTTTCACCGACTCTCCCCGCACCGACCAGCACTCCTTCCATGACCATGCCCACCAGCAGCCCGAGTCCGACTAGCAGCCCCTCCGGCAATCCCAGCGGTCAGCCGACTCACTACTGATAAGTACGGCTGGGAGGTTTGGTCCGGCCGCGGTCAGATGCCTAGCCGGTCGAGCAGCCGCTCGTGATATACGGCCGGACCGCCGAACAGCAGCTCAGCGGACTTGGCGCGGCGGAAGTACAGGTGGGCGGGGTGTTCCCAGGTGAACCCGATGCCACCGTGCACCTGGATGTTCTCGGCGGCGGCGAACAGGTAAGCCCGGGAGCAGCAGATGTGCGCCGTCGCCGCGGCGACTCCGAAGTCCGCCGCGGCCTCATCCGCCAGACGGGCCGCCTCGCGGGCCGTCGCTTCCGCGAGTTCCACCCGGACCAGCATGTCCGCGCACTTGTGCTTGACGGCCTGGAAGGAGCCGATGGGACGGCCGAACTGGTACCGGGTCCTGGCGTACCCGGCGCTCATCTCCAGGCACCTCCTGGCCCCGCCGGCCTGCTCGGCGGCCAGCGCGACGCAGGCCAGGTCGAGCACCCGGCTCATCAGCCGGCCCGCCTGGCCTTCGGCGCCGATGAGGACCGCGGGCACCCGGTCGAAGGTCAGCGTGGCCATCGCCCGGGTGGGATCGAGCGTGGTCATCGGCTCGGCGCGCAGTCCGGGCGCCCCCCGGTCCACCGCGAACAGGGTCGGTCCGGCGGTGCTGCGCGCCACGACCAGGACCAGGTCCGCGATCGCCCCGTCGATGACGAAGCTCTTCTTCCCGCTCAGTGTCCACCCCCCGGCCGCCCGTTCGGCCCGGGTTGAGACCATGGCCGGGTCCCACGACGCGTTGCCTTCCGCCGCGGCCAGCGTGGCGATGGTCTGTCCGGCGGCGATGCCGGGCAGGTACCGCGCGCAGGCCGCCTCGTCGGCCGAGGCGAGCAGCGCCTGGGCGGCGAGCACCACCGTGGCGAAGAAAGGCGAGCACAGCAGCGCGGCGCCCATCTCCTCCAGCACCACCTCGAGCTCGGTCAGGCCGAACCCGTCACCGCCGTAGTCGCCGGGCAGCGCCAGTCCAGGCAGCCTGAGCTGGCGGGCCATCTGATCCCACACCGCCGGGTCATATCCGGTCTCGGCGGCGGCGCGGACCGCGCTTTCCGGGGACTTGGCCGCCAGGAACTCGCGGACGGCCTCGCGCAGTTCGTCCAGCTCTTCCTGGCCCTCGCTCATGCCGCGCCGCCCGACCGGGGTAGCTCGCGGAACGGTGAGGTGGTGTCGATGCCGGGCTCCTTCGGCAGCCCGAGAACCCGCTCGGCCAGGATGTTCTTCATGATCTCCTCGGTGCCGCCGAGGATCCGCAGGGCGGGCGTGGCCAGCAGCAGCTCCGCCCAGGCGTAGGTGCCCCATTCCCCGGTGTCGGCGATGATCCGCGGCCCGAGGACGCGGGACACGAAGTCCGCGGCTCGGGTCAGGTTCTGCGCGTACATCAGCTTGGCCACCGACATCTCCGGCCCCGGCGCCACGCCGGCCTGCATCCGGCGGAAGGCCCGCGCGTTCAGGTGCCCGGCCGCGATCATGTCGGTCAGCAGCTCGCTCAGGTCACGGCGCAGCGCCCGGTCGTCCCACGTCCAGGTGGCCCGCATGAGCGCGCTGAGCCGCTCAGGTGACAGGGCCTCGGCGACCGGCCCGCTGCCCTCGCTGCCCACGGTGGCGCGCTCGTTCATCAGCGTCGTGAGGGCGACCCGCCAGCCGCCGTTGACCTCACCGAGCCGGTGGTCGTCCGGCACCCGGACGCCGGACAGGAAGACCTCGTTGAAGTCGCTGCCCCCGGTCATCTGGCGCAGCGGCCGAACGTCTACCCCCGGTGCGCTCATGTCGACCAGGAACGCGGTGATGCCCTTGTGCTTCGGCGCGTCCGGGTCGGTCCGGCACAGCGCCATGCCGATCTGGCTGTGCTGCGCCACCGAGGTCCATACCTTCTGTCCGTCCAGGATCCACGTGGCTCCGCTGGCGACGGCGCGGGTGCGCAGGCTGGCCAGGTCGGACCCGGCGTCCGGCTCGCTGAACAGCTGGCAGGCGATCACGTCGCCGCGGTACATGGCCGGCAGGTAACGGTCTTTGACGGGCTGCTGACCGTGGACCAGGATGGTCGGCCCGATCATGCCCAGCCCGATCACGCTGAGCGTGCCGGTGTCCGGGACGTCGTACTGCGACTCGATGCTGTCGTAGACCAGCTCGTGGACCGGTGTGAGGCCGCGGCCGCCGTACTCGGGCGGCCCGGAGATCCAGCCGAACCCATTGGAGTACCGGGTCCGCTGCCAGTCCCGGGCGGCCCGCAGCTTCCGCTCCTCTACCTCCGGCGGGTCCGCGCCGAAGTAGGCCACCCGGTCGTCGCCTTCGCCCCAGCGGAACGCGGCGCGTTCGGCCGCCCGGGAGGCGTGGGCATCGAGGAACTCGCGGACCTCCCGGGTGAACTCCTGCATCTCTTCAGGCATCGGATCCCACCTCAGGTGGACAGGATGGTCACCGCGGACACGCCGGGGGCGCCGTACAGGTGGGCGTAGCCGACCGCGGGCTCCCCTGGCACCTGCCGCGCTCCCGCCGTGCCGCGCAGCTGCAGCACCAGCTCATGGATCTGGCGCAGCCCGGAGGCGCCGATCGGCTCGCCGTTGCCGATCAGGCCGCCGTCGGTGTTGACCGGCAGCCTGCCCCCGATCTCGGTCTCGCCGTCGGCGATCATCCGCTCCTGCTCGCCGTCCTTACACAGCCCGTTCTCGGCCAGGTGGATGATCTCCGAGCCGGCGTCGGTGTCCTGGAGCTGCGCCACGGCCACGTCCTGCGGCCCGATCCCGGCGATCTCATAGGCCTCCCGCGAGGCGTCCACGGTGGGGCTGGGTGCCTGCTCCCCGGCCGGGACCGAGGGGCTCTGCACCTCGAACGCGCCAACCCGGCGGCTGCGAAGCGCGCTGGCCCGGACCCGGATCGGCCGCCCGGCGTACTTATGCGCCTGGTCGGCGCGGCACAGCACGACGGCCGCGGCACCCTCGTCCGGGCCGCAGTACATGAACTGGCGGAGCGGGTAGTTCAGCACCGGGGAGGCGAGGATCTCCGCCTCCGACAGCGGAGTGCGCCGCCACGCCTTGTCGTTACCGGACGCATTGCGGAAGTTCTTGGCCGCCACCTTGGCCAGCGTCGGGTGGGTGATGCCGTGGTCGTGCATGTAGCGGTTGATCTTCATGCCGAAGAAATGCGTGGTCAGGAACATGCCGGTCTGGCCGTACCAGGCGGGCAGGCCGGCCACCGACGGATCGGCCGCGAACGCGCCCCGGGGGTGCTTGTCCATCCCGATCGCGATCGTCAGGTCATGCTCGCCGGTCTCGATGGCCCGGGCGGCCAAGGACACCGCGGTGCCGGCCGTCGCGCAGCCGTTGAACACGCCGCGCAGCGGCACGCCGGTCAGCCCGAGCCGGCCCACGATGGCGTCCGGGTTGTACACCTCCAGGCTGCCCACGAAGCCCGCCTGGACCTGCGGCCAGCCGACCCCGCCGTCGTCGAGCGCGGCCCGGACCGCATCGGCGGCCATGTCCATCGCGGACTTGCCGGGGAACCGGCCGAACGGGTGCAGACCGACGCCGATGATCACCGCTTCCATCAGGCCTCCTCGGGCGCGTTGGCAGTGCTCTCGCCCGCAGGGGCGAACGCGAACGTCATGACCTCCGTGCCGTCCGCGCGGACGGTGTAGGGCACGATGGCCAGCCGCATCGGCTGGCCGATGGCCAGCCGGGCCGGATCAGGTTCCGTCAGCCGGGCCTCGACCATGACCTCACCGGGCAGTTCGACGTAGCCCAGCGCGTACGGCTGGAAGGTCTCGGCCGTGTCGGTGCTGTCGTGGGGAGGGCCGTCGTAGGGCGGGCTCGGCGGCCGGAAGTCCTGCGTGGTGAACGTCCAAAGCGTGCCCCGGTCGGACAGCAGCCGCTCGGTCGCCTGCGTCCCGCCGCACCGCTGGCAGGCCAGCCCGGCCGGGAACCCGACCAGCCCGCAGGCCTGGCACTGCGCCCCGATCAGCCGGGGGTCGTCGGAGGGCCAGGTAAACAGGCCTTCCGCCACTGGAACCTGCCGGGATCCGGTCATTGCCGCTCTCCTGCCTACCCTTTATACAGATAACTATGTAAACTCTTTATACCCGATGATGGCAACTAAAGACCAGTACCGAACGAGCCGGGCCGCTCGCCCGTCCGCCGGTGCGAGTGATCACGGGGTACGGTCTGACCAGGAGGACACGATGACCAAGATCTGGGCCAACTCCGCGGACTCGCACGTCCTGGAACCCGCTGACCTGTGGCTGCAGTCGCTTCCGCCCCGGCTGGCGCAGCGGGCCCCGCGCGCCGAGCGCGGCGACAAGTACGAGATCCTCTATATCGACGGCGAGCGGGTAGACCGCCAGCTGAACGACTTCATGGACGCGATACGCCCGCCGGGCGCCCGGGACCTCGACATCCGGCTGAAGGACCTCGATCAGGAAGGCGTCTGGGGCCAGCTCGCGTTCCCGTCCATGGGATTCTGGACCGTCAAGATCAAAGACCGGGAGCTGGCCCGGGAGACGGTGCGGGCCTGGAACGACTGGGCGCACGCCGAGATCCTGAGCAAGAACAAGCGGGTCATCCCCACCGCGTGCGTGTCCACGGCGGACATCGGCGACGCGGTGGCCGAGCTTGAGCGCGCCGCCGGGCTCGGCTTCCAGGCCGTGTTCCTGCCCAGCCAGACCCGCCCCGGCGAGGAGTACGCCCTGGACCAGTGGGAGCCATTCTGGACCGCCGCCGAGCGGGCAGGCCTGGTACTCGGCTTCCACATCGGCACCGGCGGGGACACGGTGGTATTCCGCGGCCCGGGCGGCGCGGTGATCAACTACATGGAGACCACCTATCCCGGCATGCGGGTGGTGTCGCACCTGGTCGCGGGCGGCGCCCTGGACCGCCACCCGGGCCTGCGCATCCTCATCGCCGAGGGCGGCGCCGCGTGGGTGCCCGCCATCGGGGACCGGATGGACGAGGCCTACCGTCAGCACGGCATGTTCGTCCGGCCCAAGCTGAGCAGGCTGCCCAGCGAGATCATCCGCCAGCAGGTCTATGCGTCCTTCCAGCACGACAAGAGCGCGGTACAGGTGGTGCCCGCGATGGGCTACCGCAACGTGCTCTGGGGGGATGACTACCCGCACCTGGAAGGCACCTACGGGCACACCCAGGAGACGCTGCGCGGCCTGTTCGCCGGCGTCAGCGACGAGGTCCGCGACCGGGTCACCAGCGGCACCTTCAACGAGCTGTTCCGGGTGCCCGTCCAGACGCCCGCGCAGGCTTCGGTATAAGTGACCCCTGTTTGACCGTACTCGGTGGGCCCCTGCGTACCTAAGAAGGTACCCAGGGGCCCACCGACTCCGCTGGGGGCCTTCGGCGGGGCGAGGTTCAGGTGGGGGGCTTGCGGGTGCCTAGGGTGTCGGCGTTGGGGGCGGCCTTGGCTACTAGGGCGGGGATGACCGCGGACAGGGCAGCCGGGTCCCAGCGGGTGTCGGCGGAGATGCTGGGGCCGTTCACCCAGCCCTCCAGCACGGTGATCGCGTTCCCCCAGACGCTGAATACCCGTCCGGTCACCTCACGGGACTCCGCCGAGCCGAGCCAGACCACCAGCGGCGAGATCGCCTCCGGGCTCAGGTCCGCGCTGGCCGCCGCGGCGCGCATCATCTCGATGTCCTCGGTCATCCGGGTCAGCGCGGTCGGCGCGATGGCGTTGACCGTCACGCCGTAGCGGTCAAGTTCCCGGGCCGCGATGATGGTCAGGCTCGCGATGCCGGCCTTGGCGGCCCCGTAGTTGGCCTGGCCCGGGTTGCCGAACAGCCCCGACGGGGAGGTCGTGTTGATCACCCGCGCGTCGTTGGCGTGGCCCTGCTTGGCCCGTTGCCGCCAGTAGGCGCCGGCATGGTGCAGTACCGCCAACGTGCCCTTGAGGTGCACGCCGAGGACCGCGTCCCAGTCCTGTTCGGTCATCGTGACGATCATGCGGTCGCGCAGGATGCCCGCGTTGTTCACCACCACGTCCAGGCCGCCGAAGGTCTCGATGGCCGCTGCGATCAGCCGCTGCGCGCCGGCCCAGGAGGAGATGTCGTCGGTGTTCGCGACGGCTTCGCCGCCGGCCGCGGCGATCTCGTCGGCGACGGCCTGGGCCGGGCCGGCCGACGCGCCGTTTCCCGACAACGCGGTGCCGTCCCTGGCGCCGCCCAGGTCGTTGACCACGACCTTGGCGCCCTGCGCGGCGAACGCCAGGGCGTGCGCCCGGCCGATCCCGTTCCCGGCGCCGGTGATGACCACGACGCGCCCCGTGCATGTTCTGGTCGGCATGTGCTCTCCTTAGATGTCAGGCCTTCGATGTCAGGCGCGGAAGTCGGCCACGAAGGGCTGATGGGCGAGCATGCCGCCGTCCACGCAGATGTTCTGTCCGGTGATGAAGGCGGATTCGTCGCAGGCCAGGAAGACGACCAGCGCGGCGATGTCCTCGGGGCGGCCGAGGCGGGGGGTGAGCGCATGCCGCAGCATGGTCGCGTGCACCGCCTCGCGGCCGGGCTTCTCGCCGATCACGATGAAGCCGGGTGATATCGCGTTGCACCGTATGCCCTGCTTGCCGAACTCCGTCGCCACGTACCGGGTCAGGCTGATCAGGGCCGCCTTGGACGCGCCGTAGGCCGGGTTGCGCAGGTCCCCGGTCAAGCCGGCACCGGAGGCCGTGTTGATGACCGAGCCGCCGCCGCGCTCGATCATGTGCGGCACCGCGGCCTGGATGGCCACCATGGCGCCGCGCAGGTTGACCCGCATGGTGGCGTCCCAGACACCCGGGTCGGCCGCGCTGACCGGCAGGTCCCTGGTGGCGGCCAGGTGGGTCGCGGCGGCGTTGTTGTGCAGGATGTCCAGCCCGCCGTAGGCGGTTACCGCCGCCTCCACCATCGCCCTTACCGAGTCCACCTCGCCCAGGTCGGCCTGGACAGCGGTGGCCTCGCCGCCCGCGGCGGCGATCTTGGCCGCGACTTCGGAGGCCCCGTCGGCGTTCAGGTCGGCGACTACCGTCCGGGCGCCCTCGGCGGCTACCCGCCGCGCGGTCGCCTGGCCGATGCCGGAGGCCGCGCCGGTGATGATCGCGATCTTGCCGTCGAGCCTGCCCATGGTCATCCCTCCTTCAACAAGGGGCGGAGCCGGGTGCAGATGGTCTGCACGTGGCGGGCGGCCAGGTCCTCCGGCAGACCCGCCACCGACGCCCCGAGCCACACTGTCTGCACCGGGGCCTCGCCGGCATGGTCCCGGATGGCCGCGGCTACGTGCTCGGGCGTGCCGAACAGGAAGTACGACATCGGGCCGGCGTCCGGGCCTTTGGCGCGCAGCCGTTCGGGGTCCACCGGGCGAGGGGCCGGGTGGCCGGTGCCCTCCACCATGTACCTGCGGTAGCTATCCTGGGCGTACGCGATGTGCGGGGCGACACGCGCCCAGTCCCGTTCGGGATCATCGGTCACGTAGGCCTGCACCCCGCCGGCCATCCGGCCGACGGCCGGATCGTGGCCGCCCTCGGCCAGGCCGTCCCGGTAGTGCGGCCAGGACGTTTCCGCCAGGGTGAGCAATCCTTCGCCCATCCGTCCGGCCCGCCGGGCGCCCTTCGGCCCCTGGTAGCCCAGCCACACCGGCAGCCTGTCCTGCACCGGCGCGGGGGTGAGCGCCGGGGTGAGACCGCCGTCGCCCCACAGCCGGCGCAGCTCGCTCACCTGCTGATCTAGGATGCGGTAGCGGGCGGTGAAGTCGGTGCCGAACAGCTCGAATTCGGGCCCGCGGTACCCGGCGCCCAGGCCGAGTTCCAGCCGGCCGCCGCTGATGATGTCCACCACCGCCGCCTCCTCGGCGAGCTGCGCGGTCTTGCGCAACGGCGCGACCAGGATGCCGGTGCCCAGGCGGACCCGGCTGGTCCGCGCGGCCACGGCGGCCGCGAAGGTTAGCGGCTGCGGCAGGTAGCCGTCCTCGAAGCCGTGGTGTTCGGAGAACCAGAGCGAGTCCGCGCCGAGTAGTTCGGCCTCCTCGCAGAGCTCGAGGGTGAACCCGTACAGCCGGGCCGGGTCCTGGCGCCAGCCGGGCGGATTGCGCAGGTCGAACCAGACGCCGATGTTCATTGTTTTGCTCCGTTCGCGGGAGCTGTGGTCAGCGTGGCGGCGCGCGCGTCGCCGTCCCAGAACCGGGCCCAGCTGGCGAACTCGGCGGGCAGCGCCGGGGCGCCGCTGCCCGCCCAGCCGGCGAATCCCTTTGATTGCGGGGTCCTGGTCACGTCGGCCGCGTACCAGTGGCGCTCGCGCCGCCGGGAGAAGAACCACTCGCCGTCCACTCGCGCGTACTCGTCGAAGTAGCAGATGGCCATCACGATCCACTCCTCGCCCACCTCGTGCTCGGCCCGGCAGTAGACCGCGCCGGTGGCGGTGTCTTTGCTGGCCAGCTCGATGCGGTGCCCGCAGATCTGGTGCACCGACCGGTAGAACCGGCGGACCATCGGGTCGATGTAGCGCCGAAGCGCCTCCCGGCCGGTGCCGTGCCGGCCCATGTCCACGTCCGGGCGGAAGCAGCCCACCCAGGCATCCAGGTCCCTGGCGTCCACGGCCATCGCGTACCGGATGGCCAGCTGCTCGATGGCCAGGTGCGCCTCGATGCGGGCCACGCGCTCGGCGAGTCCGGTGTCGGCCACGAGCTCTCTCCGTTTCTCCGATGGCGGGCGTCTGGCCCGATCGTCGTTGATTTAGAATAATAAGTCAACTGATTCTACGGTCAGTAGCTTCGCAGGCCCATGCTGCGGGCGATGCCGTTTCGCTGGATCTGGCTGGTGCCGCCGGAGATCGTGGCGACGATCGACTCCCGGTAGCGGAAGCTCATGACGGATTCGGTGGAGAAGCCGTGCCCGGCGCAGACCTGCATACCCAGCCGGGCGGCCGCGACGTAGGTCTCCGAGCCCTTGAGCTTGGCCATCGCGCCTTCCCGGCCGCATGGCTTGCCCTGGGCCAGGAGCCACGCCGCCCGGTAGGCCAGCAGCCGCGCCGAGTCGATTTCCACCTGCAGGTCAGCCATGGCGTGAGCCAGCGCCTGGAAGGTGCCGACCGGCCGGCCGAACGCGTGCCGCGTCTTGGCGAAGACGAGCATCTCATCCAGGGTCGCCTGCGCGGCCCCCAGATAGCCGCCGGTGATGATCACCTTCTCCAGCTCGATGTTGGACAGCAGTACCGACCACCCCTTGTCCTGGGGGCCGACCAGGTTCTCCCTTGGCACCACGACATCGGACAGGTACACCTCGTTGGTCCCCAGGATGTGCCGGGCGAGGGTGGGCGTGCGCCGCACCTCCACCCCGTCGGCCTGCGGGTCGATCAGGAGCAGGCTGATCCCCTCGTGCTTGGGCTCGCGCGGGCCGGTGCGGACGTAGGTGGCGATCGTGGTATCCGGGAGGCCGGCCCCGGTGCACCACATCTTCTGGCCGTTGACCACGAAGTGGTCGCCCCGCTCCTGCGCGAAGGTGCGCAGCGCCGCCGCGTCCGAACCGCTGTCCGGCTCGCTGACCGCCACCGCGAGCCGCTGCCGGCCCGTCATGACCTGCTCCCGGATGAACGCCCGCTGCGCGTCACTGCCCCAGTCGAACACGGTGATCCCCGGGATGAGGACGCCTATGTAACACATAGCCACGTCGAAGCTGGCCCGGCCGAGTTCCTCCGCGATCAGGATCAGCTCGACCGGGCTGCCGCCGTCCCCGCCATCGGTTTCGGCGAACGGCAGCGAGAACCAGCCCAGGTCCGCCATGCCCTTGAACAGTTCGGGGGGGACCGCTGACTCTTCGTCCCACTGCTTGGCTGTCTCGGCCGGGCAGACATCCGCGACGAACTGGCGTGCCGTGGCACGGAGCATCTCCTGCTCATCGGTAAGGCCGAAGTCCACCGCCTGCCCCCCTGAGGGTCTGAGGTATATAGTTAATTTATTATCCTACGTTAGCGACTAAACGCCAAGCTTCCTGACTGATTGGCCCAGATCTTGGAGGAACCGATGAAGGTCGACGGCAAGCTCGCGGCGTGGCCGGCCGGCGCGGTGACCGACGAGGCCAGGCGGCACGAGAAGGCCGGCTACGCCGGGCTGTGGTCGTCGGAGTCCGCGCATGACCCCTTCCTGCCCCTGGTGCTCGCGGCCGAGCACACCGGGCAGATGGAGCTCGGCACCGCCATCGCAGTGGCCTTTGCCCGCTCCCCCATGCAGCTCGCCTACACCGCGCATGACCTGCAGGCCTACTCGGGCGGGCGGTTCATCCTCGGCCTGGGCAGCCAGGTCAAACCGCACATCGAGCGGCGGTTCTGCATGCCCTGGAGTCATCCCGCACCGCGGATGCGGGAGTTCATCTTGGCCCTGCGGGCGATCTGGTCGGCATGGGACGACGGGACGAAGCTGAGCTTCCGCGGCGACTTCTACCAGCACACGCTGATGACCCCGTTCTTCTCGCCGCCGCCCGCGCCGGGCGGCGCGCCGAAGGTCTTCCTCGCCGCGGTCGGGGAGGCGATGACCACCGTGGCCGGCGAGGTCGCTGACGGCCTGCTGGCGCACGCGTTCTGCACCGAGCGCTACCTGCGCGAGGTGACGCTCCCCGCGCTGTCCCGGGGCCTGGCCGCGTCGGGGCGGTCGCGGGCAGACGTGGAGGTCAGCATGCTGGCGATGATCGCGACCGGGGACACCGAAGAGGAGATGGCCCGGGCGGTGGCCGGCACCCGCCAGCAGATCGCCTTCTACGGCAGTACCCCGGCCTACCGGGGAGTGCTCGAGCGGCACGGCTGGGCCGGGCTCGGCGACGAGCTCAACTCGCTGTCGAGATCGGACCGGGAGGACAAGTGGGAGGCCATGGGCGGGCTTATCGACGACCACGTGCTGCGCGCCTTCGCCGTGGTGGCCGAGCCGGCCGGCGTGGCGGCGGAGATCCAGAGTCGGTTCGGCGGCCTGATCGACCGGGTCTCGTTCTACTCCCCCTATGAGACCGGCGCAGATACTTGGGACCTCATCCTGCAGGACCTCAAGTCCCCGGCAGGGGCACGACGTCTTTGACGCGCAGAACCAACCTTTCTGTGAGCATGACCTTCTTGCCTAGCGGGCGGATCAGAATCTGGCCCGGACGCCGTCCGCCACCTCCTCCGGGCTCAGGTCGATCAATGCCTCTCCGTAGAGGCGCTCGAAATAGGTGGCGTCGCTGCGATACCAGGGCTCCGGATTGGACCGGCTGACCACCTTGAGCACGACCTGGTGCCCGTGCTCGCCGGCCTGCGGCCCGCCGCCGATCACGGCGAAGTTGAACGAGGTCAGGTTCCAGGCCCGGTAGGCGGCCAGGACCTGGGACAGCCCCTGTCCCAGCGCCTGGCTGTCCTCCTCGGTCAGTTCGGTCACATCGGCCGCCCCGCTGACCACCCCCCAGACCTCATGGAACCCGCTTGGCGCGAAGGGGGTCAGCCAGGCCACCCGGCCGATGTGCCCGGCCCAGCGGGGGCCGCCCGCCTCCTGGCCGACCAGGGCGGCCCAGTAGGACCCGTGCCGGTCGTGCCACGCTCTGGACTTCTCGGCCAGAAGCCGCTGGCCGGTCAGGCCGCAGGCGTCGTGAGCGGACTGGAGGTGCGGATGGACCAGCGAGGCGCCCGAGGGCGGAAGGTAGTTGGCGTTGATCGAACTCCACACGGCCGTGGGGTCCAGGCGCCGCACCATCCGGGCATGGCGGATCATGACGGCCAGGGCGTCCCCGACAATGGACGGCGTCAGGTCTTCCAGGTCGAGGAAGTGACGCTCGGGATCGTAGATGCCGACCGCGCTGTGCGTCGCGTACGCCATGATGTTGGGCACCACCACGGCCTGACCCTGGCGGATGCGGCCCTCGGCCGTGAGCTCGGCGGGAAACGGGACGGTGGCCGTCTCCAGGTGCTCGCTGTCGAATGGGCAGAAGGCCGGCTTGGCCGTAAGTTCGGTCAGGTCCGGCCGGGTCGGGGGCTGGAGCTTCACCCCGGTGAGGATCCGGGCGCTGGTCCCCGTCAGCGGGTCGCGCCGCCACCGCAGCAGCACCTGGGTCCAGGCCCCGCCGGCGGCCAGGTCAGGCACTTTGGCGTGAAGGTCTCGCTCTTCGAACTCAATCGCAGCCACGCCAAAAGCCTAAGGGCGATTCCCGCAGGCCGGCCGGAAAACCAGCGGCAGGACGCGGGGCGACCTGGCTAGGCTCGGCGCATGACCGGCCTGTTCCACGTCACCTCCGCGCTGAACCGGGAGTCGATCCTGGCCCACGGCCTGGACTGGACCCGCATGGGGGCAGCTCCGGGTATCGCGGGCAGCCCGGTGCCCGAGGAACAGGGCGTGTTCTTGTGCCGGAACGAGTTCGAGGCCGGCTGGTTCGTGCAGATGAACAACACCGGCAGCCCGGTGGATGTGTGGGCGGTGGCGGGCATCGACGAGGATGAGCTCATCGACGCGGGGTCCGGGTTCGGCTACTTCCCGGCCCGGATACCGCGCAGTCAGATCACCCTGGCCGACTGGCCGTCGGACGAGCCGGCCCCCGCTCCCCGCGGGCAGCACAGGAACAAGCAGCGGAAAAAGACGCCGCGAGCTGGCAAGTGAGCCGCCGCGGCGGCACCGCTCCCGGGACGCCCGCCGACTCGTGATGGCGGCTGGCCTGGGCGGGTACCCGCTCCGTTCGGTCTCCTTGATTGATTTATAAAATTTAACTATATTTACCTTATGGACGACCTGGCGCCGGAACTCGTGGTGACCGCGAAGGGACCCGTCCGGCTGATCGAGCTGAACCGGCCGGAGCAACGGAACGCCGCGAGCGAGGCGCTGCACACCGCGCTGGCCGGCGTCTGGGATCGCCTCGCCGCCGACGACCAGGTGCGGGCGGTGGTGCTTACCGGCCGGGGACGGGCGTTCAGCGCGGGCGGGGATTTTCACGTGATGACCCGGGTGCAGCGAGATGAGGCGTTCCGGGAACAGAACATCGCCGAGGCACGCCGCATCATCACCGGCATGGTGCGCTGCCCGGTGCCGGTGATCGCGGCGGTGAACGGTCCCGCCGTCGGGCTGGGCTGCAGCCTGGCCCTGCTCAGCGACATGGTGCTGATGGCGGAGGGGGCCTACCTGGCCGACCCGCATGTCCAGGTGGGGCTGGTCGCCGGGGATGGCGGCGCCATGGTGCTGCCGCTGATCGTCGGGCTGGTCCGGGCCAGGGAACTGCTGTTCCTCGGGGAGCGGGTGGGCGCGGAGGAGGCCGTTCGGCTGGGCCTGGCGAACCGGGTGGTGCCCGGCGACAAGCTGCTCGACGAGGCGATGGACCTGGCCCGCCGGCTGGCCGCGCTGCCCGCCGGGGCCCTTAGGGCTACCAAACGGGCGGTGAACCTGCACCTGGAACAGGCGATGGCCGCGGTGATGGAGACCGCGCTGGCCGCCGAGCGGGACAGCATGCACTCCCCCGAGCATGTCGCGATCGTCGCGAAGCTCATCGCGAAAAGCAGCTGAGGGCACAGTGCTCGCATACCGGGCTCGCATACCGGGCTCGCATACCGGGCTCGCATACCGGGCTCGCATACCGGGAAAAGGCGGATGCGGCGTTTCCGCGGAGACGTTTGGCAAGTACCTAACGCAATTGCAATAGAGTCCGACAGGGAGGTCGCGCGATGGCAGAGGATGAGGACCTGGTGTGCACCGAGGTCGACGCGGACGGCGTGGCGACGTTCACGCTGAACCGGCCCGAACGGCGCAACGCGTGGACCGCGGCGATGGAGAACCGGTATTTCGACGTGCTGGCCGCGGCCGACACCGATCCGGCGGTGCGGGTCGGGGTACTGACCGGCGCCGGGACGTCGTTCTGCCCGGGCATGGACATGAGCCGCCTGGCCGAGGTGGCCGGCCGGCCGGTCAACATAGCGGCCCGCCGCCCGCAGTACGCCCCGCGGCTGTTCCGCAAGCCGCTGATCGCGGCGATCAACGGCGCGTGCGCCGGGATCGGGCTGACCCAGGCGCTGATGTGCGATGTGCGGTTCGCGGCGCGGGGAGCCAGGTTCTCCACCGCCTTCGCCCGTCGCGGGCTCGGCGCCGAGTACGGCATGTCCTGGGTCCTCCCGCGGTACGTCGGCGTGGGCCACGCGCTTGACCTGCTCCTGTCCGGCCGGGTTTTCGAAGCCGACGAGGCGAAGGACCTCGGGCTGGTGAACCGGGTCCTGGAGCCCGGCGAGGTGCTGCCGGCGGCCCGGGAGTACGCCAGGGACCTGGCGCGTCACTGCTCGCCGGCCGCCATGGCCGCCATCCGCCACCAGGTGCTCGCCGACCTCGACGCCTCCTTCGAGGAGGCCTGCCGCCGCTCGTACGCGGTGATGGAGGTGCTGAACAGCGGCGCGGACTTCCGCGAAGGCGTGGACAGTTTCGTGCAGAAGCGCCCCCCGCAGTTCCGCCCGCTCCCCGATGACCTGGATCCCGAGAAGATCACCGGCGTGCTCACCCCGGGCGCCCGGATGACCGCCGCCGAACTCAGGCAACGCTGAGACCGGCTCAGCAGACGCCCGCGGCGGTGCCGAGGTAGTGCGCGAAAAGGTCGTCGCCGACGTCCTGTGACCCACCGGTGAACACCACGCTGCCCTTGTTGAGCAGGTACACGCGGTCGGCCAGGGCCAGGGCGCGGTTGACGTACTGCTCCACGAGCAGCAGCGCGGTGCCGGACGCGGCGATCTGGCCGAGGAACTCGAAGATCTTGTCCACCACGACCGGCGCCAGCCCCATCGAGGCCTCGTCCACGATGACCACCTTCGGGTCGGTGAGGTAGGCGCGAGCCAGCGACAGCATCTGCTGCTGGCCACCGGATAGCAGCCCGGCGGGCTGGCGCAGCTTCCCCCCGAGGACCGGGAAGGCCGAGGTGGCCCGGTCCAGCGCGGCGGCCTCCTCGCCCCGGCCCGCGTGCAGCACGAGGTTCTCCCGCACGGTCAGCGTCGGATAGATGCCGCGACCCTCAGGGATGTGGCAGAGCCCGCGCCTGGCGCGGGCGTACGGCCGGGCCCGCGTGACGTCCTCGGCACCGAGGAGGACCGTCCCGGCCGAGGGTCTGAGCAGGCCGGACGCGACGCGGAGCAGGGTGGTCTTACCCGCCCCGTTAGGCCCAAGGAGGGCCACCACGGTACCCGGCTGGACGGTCAGCGAGACATCGCGGAGCACGGTGTGCCCGCCGTAGCCGGCCTCGATCCCGCGCAACTCCAGCATCGTGTCTACCTCGCCATCTTGGGTTGCGGCTGGCCGGCCGGCTCGGCGCCGAGGTAGGCGGTCCGGACCGTGTCGCTGGCGCTCACCTCCGCCGTGGTGCCCTCGAAGATCTTCGTCCCGAAGTCGAGCACGTGCACGTAGTCGCAGACGCTCATCACCAGCGCCATGTCGTGCTCCACCAGCAGCACGCCGACTCCCCGCTCCGCGACGACCCGGGTGAGGACCTCGCCGAACCGCTCGGTCTCCGCCCGGTCCAGGCCGGAGGACGGCTCATCGAGCAGCAGGACGTCGAAGTCGCCGGCCAGGCAGCGGGCCAGCTCCACCAGCCGCCGCTGCCCGGTGGACAGCGCCGCTACCGGGCGGTCGGCCAGATCGGCGATCCCGGCCAGGGCCATGGCCTGCTTGGCGGCCGCGCCGCGGCGGTTCCTGTCCCTGCTGGTCTCGGCCATATGCCGCCAGGGCCGCCGGCCGGCCTGCCCGGCCTCACGGCCGAGGGAGACGTTCGCCCGCGCGGTCAGCGAGTCGAAGAGCTCCATCTTCTGGAAGGTCCGGCCAAGGCCACGCCGGGCCCGGGCCGCCGGATCCAGAGCGGCCAGGTCCGCGCCGTGCAGCCGCAGCTGGCCGCCCGCCGGCCGAACCCATCCGGACGCCACGTTGAACAAGGTCGTCTTGCCCGCGCCGTTCGGCCCGATCAATCCGGTGATGCGGCCGACCGGTGCGGTCAAGCTCACGTCGTTGACCGCGACGTGCCCTCCGTACCGCACCGTGACGTGCGCCAGGTCGAGGCCGACGGCCGCCGCTTGACGGTACTGGCCGGACCGGTGCTGGCCGGACCGGGGCTGGCCGGCCGGGGCGGGGGCAGCCGGAACCGGGGCCTCCGCGGGTTCTTGGGACGGGCTCGCCGTCGCGGGTGGCCGGCGGCGGCCCCCGATACGGTCGAGGAACCGGTGCAGCCGCTCGTTGCGCGGCGCGAAGCCGATCGCGACCTGGACCGCGGACGCGCCGAACAGCACGTTGAGCCAGTCGCCCACGGTCCCTCCGGTGGAGATCCAGGACGGGATGATCACCAGCGCGAACCCGGCGCCGAACGCATACCAGGGTTCCCGGCCCGGCATCATGACCAGCAGCGCGAGGAGGGTAAGCGAGCTGAACGCGGTGAAATCCGAGCTGGTGACGGTGTGCACCACACCGCCGAACAAGGCTCCGGAGACGGCGGCCAGGAACGCCGCGATGCAGAAGACGAGCACCCGGGTCACCACCACGCTGGTGCCGTGCGTGGCCAGGGCGACCGGCGAGTCGGCCAGCCCGGCGAGCAGCCGGCCGAGCCTGCTGCGCACCAGCCACACCACCAGCAGGCCCGCGGCCACCGCGAAGACGAGCGCGAGGTAGTAGTAGGCGATGTCACCCTGGGCGAATGACGGCCGGTTCACCGCCTGCCCCAGCGAGCTTGAGCCGAACATGATCCAGAGCGGGTAGCCCATCTGCTGCATCGTGACGCCGAACCCGAACGTGGCCAGGGCCAGGAAAACCCCGGGCAGGCGGATGGCCGGAATCGCGATGAACGCGCCGATCGGCACCGCCGCCAGGCCTGCCAGCAGCAGCGCTGCCCCCCACGGAAGCCCGAAGCCGGCCGTCAGGTGTCCCATCGTGGCGGCGCCGATTGCCGCGAACGCGGCCTGGCACAGCGATACCTGACCCGACGTCCGGACCAGCAGGCCTAGCGACAGGAACAGCACGACCTGGGTCAGCCCGTCCGACCAGTAGGGCAGCTGGCCGGCGTTGACCAGGTGCGGGACGGCCAGCAGGACCACGCCAAGCACGACGGCGCCGGCCAGCTGGACCCGGGCGGGCGCGGCATACACCGCCGCCGGGCGGGGCCGAGCCACCCGCCGGTCGGCCAGCCTGGACCGCGGCGTGAAGATCAGCACCAGGAACAGCACGATGAACGGGATGCTGGCGGGCAGCCCGGCCAGCGCGGCGCTGCCCGTGACGACGTACTTGGTCGCCACCGAGGCGATGATCCCGATGACCAGGCCGCCGGCGTAGGTGATCGGCAGGCTGCGGAACCGGCCGATCGCCGCGGCGCCGAAGGCCTGGACGACCAGCAGGGTGAGCACGGTGGCGTCCAGGTTCAGGGTCGGCGCCAGCAAGATCCCGGCCAGGGTGGCGAAGCTGGAGCCGATGATCCAGGCCCACCGCCGCACCGCGGCCGGGCTGGTGCCGCCCAGGTCGAGCAGTTCGGGGTTGTCGACCACGCCCCGCATGGCCAGGCCGAGCCTGGTTCGCCGGAAGAACAAGAATAGGGCGACGGTCGCGGCCAGCGCGATGCCGGTGATGATCATCTGGTCTTCGCCGACGAACACGCCGCCGACCTTGACCGTGTGCTGCGGCAGCCAGGCGGGGAAGGTTCGCGCCAGCGTGCCGAACGTCGCCGAGAAGAAGCCCTGGACCACCAGGACCAGGCCGATCGTGGCGACCACCTTCATGGTCGCGGACGCGTCCGCGAGCCGGCGCGCCATCGCCTCCATGCCCAGGCCGAGCACCGGGCCGAGCACGAATACGCAGATCAGCGCGGTGGGCACGGCGGGCAGATGGAGCACGTCGTCGTGCAGGATGTAGAAGACATAGGCGCCGGTGGTGGCCACCGCGCCCTGGGCGAAGTTGAAGATGCCCGACGTCTTGTAGGTGAGCACCAGGCCGGTTCCGGTCAGGCCGTAGACCGATCCGGCGGTGATGCCGAGGATCACGAACGGGAGCAGGGCATTCATCCGGTCATCTCGCTCAGTAGGTCGTCAGATCCCGGAGCGCCCGGTCTGGCCGGGCGCTCCGGGATCAGGCTCATGGGCAGATCGGCGCGGTGCCCTTGGGAGCGGTCAGCTTGCTCCCGTTGATCTGGGCCAGGAAGAAGCAGGTCACCTGGGAGGCAGGCGCGCCGGAGTGGAAGTTAAGCGGCGGCGTCAGGCCGTTCAGGGTGTCGTTCTTCGGCAGCGAATACAGCGCGGTGAACACGTCCGCCGCGGTCGGCTTGGCGGACAGCTTCGCGGCCGCCGCCCCGAACAGGACGCCGCCGGTCCAGCCGGACATCGGGTTCGGGCCGAGCGCGGTGCTCGCCTCGTACTTGGCCATGGCCTGCTGGAACTGGGCCACCGCGGGGGTGCTGTCGAACCAGAGCGCGTTCGTCGTGGGCACGTACGCGCCGTTGACCTGGGACAGCTGGAGGTAGCGGTTGTCGAACGCCCCGGACGGGATCACGTACACGGGGCTGTAACCCTGCTGTGTGCACGCGGGCGCGAACCGGGAGCCGGCCGCGTAGGAGGCGTCGACGATCAGGGCCTGTGCTCCGGCCTGCTTCGCGGCCAGGCACTGGGCGGTGTAGCTCGGCGCCGCCACGGCGATCGCCGCACTGGTGGACATGTCCAGGTGGAATGCCTTCGCATAGCCCTGCAGCGCGGGCACGGTCTGCTTGCAGGCGGCGACCTCCGCGCAGTACACGGCGCCGAACGAGGCCTTGCCCGCCGCCTTGACCGCGTACGCCTGCATCTCCAGCGAGGTGAGGACCGTGGCGCCGGACGGGAAGAACGACGTGTTGGTGAACCACACAGGAGTGTCGGCCTGGCCGCCGACCACGGCGACGTGCTGCTGCTGGACGTAGGAGGCCCAGCCGCTCTCGGTGCCTCCGGCCTCCGGGCTGACGATGGCCAGCACGTGGTCCACCTGGACGAGCTGGCGGATGTCCGCCTGCGACTTGGTCGCGTCGCCCTGGTCGTCCTCGATGACCAGCTTGACCTGGCGGCCGTTGATGCCGCCGCTGGCGTTGACCGAGTTGACCCAGGCCTGCAGCCCGGCCAGGTGCTCCGGCTGGGCGGACGGGCCGGAGAAGTTACCGATCGTGCCGATGACCAGGTCCGACCCGGATGCGGCGACGGCGGAGCCGGAGCTAGCGGTGCTGGGGCTAGTGCTGGGGCTGGTGCTACTGCTGCTGCTGCAGGCCGAGGCGAGGGCCGCGACCGCGACGCTCAGCGCGGATACCCGCAGCAGAGCGGTTCTGCGTGCCTTGTTCATTACTGGTTTGACCCCCAAAAGTCGGCCGGGAGGAGATGGTGACTGGCCGGGGCGGGCTCCGTGTCCCGGCAGCGCTGGCGTGGCCTGAGTCACGCAGACAATGACTGGACGGTAAGCGGGCGTGACCCGGATCACTAGTAGGTAGCTAAATTGTCTATCTAATTGTTATCATCTAACGAACATGACGTCTACAGGTAAGTTGAGCCGGTTTTGGCCGGGCTGCCGACCGCGACCGCGGGGAGTGGGAGGCACGAGCGCTGATGGACCTGGGCCCGTCCAGGAAGACGGCACGCCTTCAGCTCGCGTCACCGTCTGCACGGTTTAGCTCGACAAGCTCCAGGCCGAGCGACAGGATGCGGCTGAGCGCGCCGTACAGGGCCGCTTGGTCCAGGTCACCAGCCAGCACGGTGTCCGGGCCGTTGCGTTCGATATCGAAATCCATGAACGCCTCGCGACTGGCCTCACCCAGATCACCGGCAATCGTGATCCGATAGCGGTGCGTGCCCACGTGGCCTCCGATCGGACACAAGTGACTGGCGCCCGAACCATAGCCAGAACGGTTCTTAGAGTATGAGTATTACTCTTTCTTAGAGTATTACTCTAGGGAACTGCTCCACGATCGTACCCGCAGAAGATGCCGCGGG
>WNGK01003883.1_pt1 | contig 20951 bp, 21 predicted proteins | sample 5400601 | NCBI WGS metagenome assembly WNGK01 (sample SAMN13153376, study PRJNA577476) | soil metagenome | isolation source: 60 cm soil or saprolite under Garry oak tree replicate 1 | place: USA:California | collected 2016-06-15
GCCTGGGCTTCTTGCGGCCAAGGAGGCTGGCGTAAGAAGCCCTCTTGCAGAAGCGGGCTTCTCCAAGAAAGATGTCCGAGAAACCGCTCAACTTCTTGATCTTGAAGTGTGGGACAAACCAGCCATGCCCTGTCTATCATCTAGGATACCTCACGGCGAGGAGATCACTGTAGAGAAGCTATCTCAAGTTGGAGAAGCGGAATCAATTGTTAGGCGCCTGAGTGGCGCGCGAGACATAAGAGTCAGACATCATGGAGCAGTTGCGGCAATCGAAGCATCCCCGGAAGAGCTGGGATTGTTTCATCAAGACAGTTTGAGGCACCAAGTTGAGAATGAGCTGAGGCTAATAGGGTTCACAAGCATAACCCTCGGCCCGCGCAAATACCCAAACAGACAAGAGACAGTAGCACTCGGACAGGATCACCTCCTTCCAATCATTAACACCTCTAATCATTGACAAGCGCGTCAAGGACTGTTGGCGTGACAATGAATGATCGAAGGTATTTGCCTCTGTGGTCAGACCTCTCAATCGTCGCTGAAAACGTTTTTAAGCTATCAGAAACCGGTTCATCACGAATCTTTCCGTTTCTCGGAAAGCGACGATCTAACATGAAAATAACTGGACATACGACAAGTTGGAAAACCTAACAGTACTAAAGATGGGCGTTTTGAATTGACCACTACAATCGGTGTTGTTTGCAAGGACGGAGTTGTCCTTACGACAGACACAAGGGCTACGATGGGTTCCTTTGTCGCCCATAAGCATGCTAAGAAAGTCTACCGAATCGATCACCATTTAGCAATGACTATTGCGGGGACAGTAGGAGATGCGCAGGCGTTGGTGGAAATGCTTAGGGCGAATTCTTCACTGTACAGACTTGACCTCGCTAGGCCAATCCCAGTGAACTCCGCGGCTAGACTGGTTTCTAACATTCTGTTCGGCGCCAGGTACTACCCGCTTGGGGTCCAGGCACTTATCGGTGGAGTAGACGACAGTGGAGGGCACATTTACGCGCTGGATCCTCTCGGAAGCATGATGGAGGAGAAATACGTCTCAACAGGATCGGGATCCCCAGTCGCATATGGTGTCCTTGAATCGGAGTGGAAAGACTCTATGAACGTAAAGGAGTCTGTTCCCATAGTCGTGAGAGCAATCGATTCGGCCATGAAGAGAGACTCCGCAAGCGGCGACAGTTTCGACGTTGCCCTAATCACGAAGGAAGGATACAGAGAACTCTCAGAGGACGAGAAGAAGCACATCCTCCACGCCTGATACCTTCTTTCAAACCTTCCACAGATATCACAGTCGTAGAGAGAATTGACTAGAACCTACAACGATGTACACGCCAAGATACGCGAGACAATCGTAGAACATATGCCGAAGGACGCTGAGATAACCAGGATAGAATTCGAAGGACCACGGCTCGCGATTTACGTAAAGAACGTCGGACTACTGGCCGAGCAGAGCTATGTCGTTACAGAAATTGTAAACCTACTTCACAAGAGAATCGTCATCCGCTCAGATCAATCCATACGCCTCCCTGAGCGAGAAGCCGAAGCCTACATTCGCAAAATCATCCCGGCAGAAGCTGAAATTTCCTCGATCAACTTTGACCCCAGCCTCGGCGAAGTAGTAGTCGAGGCAACCAAACCCGGAGTGGCAATAGGGAAAGAAGCGGCAGTTCTCCAACAAGTTGTAAAGGAGACGAGATGGCGGCCACGAATACTCAGGGCCCCGCCCTTACACTCCAAGATCATTACGAGCACCCGGCACATCCTTCACACGGAGAGCGAAGAACGCAGCAGGATCCTGCGTGATGTAGGCGAGAGAATCTTTCGCCCCACATTTAGCAAAGCAGGCTACGTTCGACTCGTAACCCTGGGAGCTTTCCACGAGGTGGGACGAGCAGCCATGCTCATCCAAGCTGGATCCAGCAGCGTCCTGCTCGACAGCGGGATCAACCCAGGAGCACAGGACCCTACATCCGCGTACCCACGATTTGATACTGACGAATTTGATCTGGAAAAGCTGGATGCAGTTGTCATATCTCACGCCCACCTCGACCATTGCGGAATACTCCCATTCCTCTACAAGTACGGCTACGATGGACCGGTGTACTGCTCAGAACCCACGCAAACCCTGATGACACTTCACCAGTTAGACTACCTCGATGTTCACAGCAGGGAAGGCGAACACTCTCCCTACGACCAAAAAGACGTCAGGGAAGTCGTTACTCACACTATACCTCTACGCTACAACGTAGTCACTGATGTAGCTCCCGACATCAAACTCACCTTTCACAACGCCGGCCATATCCTAGGAAGCTCGATGGTCCATCTTCACATTGGCGAAGGCCTCCATAACATAGTCTATAGTGCCGACTTCAAGTTCGGACGCACGATGATGCTCGACCCGGCGACAGCGCTTTTCCCGAGAGCTGAAACGCTCATCATAGAGAGTACGTATGGGGGTCCTGACGACATCATGCCTGACAGAGAGGGAGTAGAGGGCAAACTCGTCAGCATCGTCAACGACACAGTCGAAAAGGGCGGAAAGGTGTTGATACCAGTTCCCGCTGTTGGGCGAGCTCAAGAAATAATGCTGGTCTTAGACGCGTACATGAAGAATGGCGCCCTCAGAGAATTGCCTATCTACATTGAGGGAATGGTCAACGAGGCCACTGCGATTCACACAGCATTCCCCGAATACCTAGTACGAGACATCAAGGAGCAGATCCTCCACAAAGACATCAACCCGTTCCAGTCTGAATACTTCCACCCAGTAACTCACCCGAGTGACAGGGAGGAAATCATCGCTGGTGGACCTTGCGTTATCATTGCCACATCGGGAATGCTCGAAGGCGGACCAGCGATAGACTATTTCCGACACCTTGCACCCGACCCGAGAAATACGCTTGCCTATGTTAGCTACCAGGTGGACGGTACTTTAGGAAACAGAATCAAGAATGGTCTGAAAGAAGTCTCTCTCTACGCCCACGACGGCAAAATGGAAATGGTAAAGGTGAACATGAGAGTAGAATCCATCGAAGGATTTTCAGGCCATTCAGACAGGAACCAGCTCCTAGGGTTCATCAAGAGAATGTCTCCCAAGCCAACCAAGATTATCGTTAATCACGGGGAGAGAAGGAAGTCGGATCTTTTCGCTCAGAACGTCAACCGGATATTCGGAATCAAAACAGTAGTCCCCGACGTTCTTGAATCAATAAGGCTACGATAACAAGCTGGAACGTCATCGGGTTCCAGGAACGGCTTCGTTCTCAATCGGAGCCGCAGGGATCGCTCCCTCGGACGAGGCGGCTTCTTTCCTCCAAACTCTCACACCCGCCGGTGTTATGACGATCCGCTCTTCTCCCAGACGAGCAATGTCTCCACCCAACGACTTCGTGTAGTCCGTCAACTCGGTGATTGCCAGTTTTGTCTCCTCTACGCTTTTCCGCGCCAAGGGCGTAATTCTTACGATGAGAATATTGCCCGTCCGGACCTCCCCTTTTATCGTCTCTACATCGTCCAGCTCCTGAAGAGGGAGGGCTTTCACGTAGATCGTAGAATGCTGCATGGGGAAAGATCAGGCTAGGCTCCGGGAGCTTATCATCGGGCTTGAACCCGCTTCAACTTTAAACATTTCCCTGACTATTTTCGATAGAAAGCGTCAACTCGAACTTTGTGCAGTCGGGCCCTTGGGCTTTATCACCTCCCAGATCAGGTCCCCAACATAATGGACGTTTTCAACAACCTTACCCTTCTTTGTCGCAGCCATCGGACCCGATCCCATGAGTGCTCTTCCCACTGCAAGGTATTTGCCGTGTTTCTCATCCACGACCACCAAGAATTGCCTTTCACCAAACTCTCCACTAACCCTTCGAATTCCAGGAGCCATTATATCCGCCCCTCCGACCACATGTGGAACAGCGCCCATGTCGACGACAATTCGTGGCATGCCGTCCAGCGCAGAGGTGTTGGTTAACACTGGTGCCAATTCACCTTTCCGCCTAAAGGCAATCGCCACGCCGTCGACAAATACGATCTCTGAGTCTTTGACAGTCTCTATCTCTACTCTCGCCTTGTGGGTCAGATGTTGTTGGTTCGGAAGACGTCGTAGCTCTTCAATCAGAGGCTTAGAATCCCGATCTTTGAGTATAGTTCTGACTGTCAAGACTTTTCGAAATCATCAAAGAGAGACAATCTTTAAAAGAGTACCTTCGCCGGCCAACCGCAACTCTCCGGTTGAACGATGAATGTCTGAAGTTGCAGCGAAGATCTTCGAAGAGAGCCTGAACAAAGTAGTACTCGTCCAACTTAAAGGCGGACGAAGCGTGCGAGGAAGACTCTACAGCTTCGACCAGCACATGAACCTAGTACTCGAAGATGCGGAAGACGTCACTAACGCAGAGTCAACCAAGAAACTCGGGACTATCATTGTTCGAGGAGACAACGTGGTCCTCGTGTCCCCTCCACCAAAACGATAGACGCATTCAGTTCTCTCTCTCCTAGTTTTGAAACCCGGTGGCCGGCCATTACGAGAGCTCTACGAGAGCTCTATGCTATCGTGTATAGACTTGCCGTAAGAGGAAAATGAAAAACGGTGGAGAATCCCACCAACTTAGGAAGGCAGTTCAGCAAACTCGAGTCCGATCGCGAATTTCAAATTCAAACCCAATAGATCGCGTCAATTCATGCCAACTGAAAGACGACGACTTACAAAGGTTAAATAGAATCCGCCCGGCAGTCGGCGTTTCACACCGTGAAACGTCTTGAATCGGGGGGCCTTATGCGTGATTCTCATAATTCTATCTCTGATGCCCGCCATTCCCCCAACGTTACAGACAAACCATGGCTTCTCGACCCACCCGAGGCAGACCTCAGCCTACGTGGCAGGCGGGGACCCTAACGGCACTCTTGTAGCTTTCAATGCATCCCGTGCTCAATTCGACATATACACACAACAAACTCCGGGCGAAGTCAACCCGGGAACTGGAGGGGGAACCCTCACGGGAGCACCCGTTCCAAACACCGGTTTCAACTACACCATCCAAAGCAACACCGTTGGCACTCAGAACGTGACCTGGCCCACCGTTAACATACCACACGGAAATTTCTCCTCGACCACATACCTCAAATTCGACTGGAGAGGTAACACAGGGAACGGGACCAAGGCAAGCTACCTAGTCTACAATGGAACCAGACTCACACCCACAATCAATGTCACAAAGGTCGATCAAAAAACGATCGCCGGCGGGCCACCGTCGATTACCCTAGGAACACCTCCAGTTGCCTGCGGCCCCAATGACGAATGCTTGGATGTCTCCAGGTTCATCGGATTCAATCTTACCCTGACATTCTTGTTCAACTCTAACTCGACTGGAAGGCTGAGCGTCAGAGTGAGCGGCATCGAGGTCGTATCAGCAGATAGTGCCCCAACCAGTTCGGTTTCACACTCCATGAAGCTCGACCCAACAGACTCGACCAAAGTCATCCACAACGCCGATCTGACTCTGACCTACTACGCAAATGTCACCTATCCCAAACCCAACTCTCCTACAGTGCACTTGAACCACACCTGGTCAGAGATGATCATAACTTACTACTACCCGAACTCGTACACTGGCATCACCATCACCCAGAATGGGACACCAATCTTCCCAACTATCTCGCCCGCGGTCCCGCTAGCCCAGGGAGACTGCTTATCTGCGTTTTGTACTAACGTTCACTTCGTTGGCCTGAACATGACGTTGTCGAACCCGAGTTCAGCACTGAGAGCAAGTATCAACATCATCGGAAACTCGATCAATGCCGAAGCTGGAATCGAAACCACACTGGGCGGCGTCACTACAACATATTGGGGCCCTGGAGACCTCTTGCAACTAAAGGTCAATACTCGTCAAGGAGTCAACGTCACCGGGTCCAACATAGTATCCGCAAACAGGACCGGGATAGTCAGGTTAAGTCAAACATTCGCCAATGTCAGGAGGGGAATCTCTCTCGAGAACTTCACCACTCCACTTCCACAAGATACATCCTTGCTCGGTTTGTGGACCGTGAGTGGCAATTTCACCAACGGCTACGACTACGGGTTCAACTCCACCTCGTTCACGCTCGAACAGCTCGGAGTCAGCGGATTCACATATTCCGGAAACAATCAACGCTTGACCACTAGCGGTACACTGACTCACGCGCCGACTATGTCGCCCGAACCGATCGTGAATGGTTATGTCTTTGCAATAGACAGCGGATCCGGAGCGGCTCCATTATCGACCCCGACAACAACCAGCGGCACTGGAATGTACATTTCCAACATCACATTACTCAACGGAGTCTTCACATCGGGCCAAGCACTGATAATGACGTTCACACTAGTCAACCCGACCGGAGTCGCGATGAACGCCACCCTTACTATAGACCATGAATGGGTCGCCAATACGACACATGATTCGAACGCCACAGTTACGATCCCCTCAGGAGACCGTCCCTTCTTGCTTAGAACAAATTACGTCTACAAACTCAGCGCAACATTAACACCCGCCGGCATCGACATAATAGTCACAGGACTTTCTAGTGGTAACAGCGTTTCCGCGAATCTGCCACCAGGCAACCCTCCGGTAACAAGCCTAAGACAACAGTCGGGGCTGTTCAAACTAACCATCACGAGTAACCCCGCCTCCAGCTCGACGACTTCCCCCTGCGTCCCGCAGTGCAAGAACGGCTTGGAATCCCCAGCATACGCTTACGTCTTGGTGAACCCGCCGGTTCCGGGGAGGCTTCTCGCGTCTGCTAGTTTCATGTCAACAGCAAGTGGAGCTTTCTCTGCGCCAATTACTTCGGGCAAGATACTTGGGGCTACGAAGTTGATATTCTTGTCTTTGGGAAGGGACGTTAATGGTCTCGCGATTACAGTGCAAGACAAGTCGACACAGGAGTCTACGATCCTTCAATCAAGCATTGGAAACGTTCCAACCGCGACCGAGAATCAACCGGCGAGCATAACTCTTCATCTGACAAGTAATTCGACAATCATAGACATGAATATCACGATCAGCTTGAACCTTCAAGGGATTGGAGTGGTCCAAAGCCAATCTGGAATCTACATCCCGCACGGTGCGTCAAAGGACGTGACCTTCGACTTCAACGCCCCAGCTTCGGCTGGAGTGTATACACTGACATTCTTCTCTCCAGACTACGGTGCCCCGCTGATCACCGGTACATTACAAGTATCTGTTTTGCAGAGCTCTCTCCAGATCATTATCCCTGCAATTATCGGACTCGCCGCTGCGATCATCATCCTCCTATTTTTCTTGTTCCGGAAAAAACCACTCGCCGAAGCCCAATCAACCGAGAAAGAGAAGACCAAGCCAACGAAACCTCCTAAATCAAATCCTAGCTCTTCGACCTCGAAATCCTTAACTTAAAGCGAGAGCGTCTTAATGAGATTCTTGGTTTAGCGTTATGGAGTCTGGTCCTGAAGAACCCCTAGGAGAATCGTTACCACCAGAAGCTCCGCCCCGAGAACGAAATCCGGGCGGGCTCATTTATGAATGCATAAACTGCGGGTCGAAATTGACGGCTGACCAGCTTGCCATGACACCGGAGATCAAATGCCCTTTCTGCGGTTACAGGATTCTTCGAAAGGTAAGACCTCCAATCGTAAAGCATGTGAAGGCCAGATAACAAGGCCAACCGCGTCCGTTCGGAAAGCGGATATAGCGACATGCTCTACGATGGTTGAAACCTGAGTCGGGAACCCTTGCAGCAACAAATCAAAGACAAACACAAGCTTTTGTCCGAGACCGCTCGGCGGAGAGGATTCTTCTGGGGCTCATTCGAAATCTATGGAGGCCTCAGCGGATTTCTGGATCTAGGCCCTCTCGGCGTCGGACTCAAGAGACAGATAGAAGATACGTGGCGAGAATTCTTCCTCCGACGTCATGGGTTTGTCGAGGTCTCGACGCCAATAATTACCCCTCACAAGGTGTTGGAAGCGTCAGGTCACGTTGAGAACTTCAAAGACCCCATGACCGAGTGCAGTAATTGCAAGAGAAGATTCCGAGCAGACCAACTGGTTAAGGAAGCCACCGGCCTCGAAACCGAAGGAATGAATCTGGAACAACTCGGCGCGCTGCTGAAGGAAAGACACGTGAAATGCCCTGAGTGCGGCGGAGAACTAGGGCCCCCCCAATACTTCATGACAATGTTCAAGACTAGCATAGGCCCGTACGGCGAGGACCCTGCCTACGGCCGCCCGGAAGCCGCTCAAGGAATATTCGTCAACTTCCGCCGAATCTTCGAGACTATGAGGGAGAAGTTTCCAATAGGAATAGCCCAAGTGGGAACAGTCCTTCGCAACGAAATATCCCCTAGACAGGGTCCCATACGACTGCGAGAGTTCACGATAATGGATTTCGAACTCTTCTTCAACCCGGAAGAGCCCGACTGCCCATACCTAGACGAAGTCGCGTCCGAAGAGTTATCGATCGTTACAGAAGAAACTAGAAAGAAAGGCACGGAAAATGCAACCAAGGTCAAGGTAGGCGAAGCCGTCAAGAGACAAATGATCAAGGCACCCTGGGCAGCATACTTCATGGCCCTCTCGAAGCGGTTTCTAAATCAACTCGGCGTCGATGGTCAACATCAAAGATTCTTCGAAAAACTTCCAACCGAAAGGGCTCACTATTCGGCCCAGACATTTGACCACGAAGTTGAACTGGACCGCTGGGGCTGGACTGAGGTAGCGGGTTTTGCGTATAGAACAGACTACGACTTGCGAAAACATATGGAAGCGACAGGAGAGGACTTGCGAGTGTTCAAACCCCATCAAACACCTCACCTCCGAAAGGTCAAATCGATCAGGCCAAACCACCAAAACATCAGAAAAATATTTCGAGAAGAAACGGGAAGAGTCGCTGATCTCATATCCAAAGACGACCCCGAAAGATTGCTCCGGGCCAAGAAAGCTGGAGAGTCAGTGAGAATTGGAGAGTACACTGTTGCCCCAGACTGTTTTGACGTAGTTGAGGAAGAGGTAAAGGACACTGGGACCCGTTTCGTACCTCATGTAATCGAGCCAAGTTTCGGAGTGGAACGTCTTCTCTACACGACCCTTGAATACAACCTTACAATGAAGGAGGATAGACTCATTCTAGGTCTGCCATTCAGCCTCGCTCCCATTCAAGCGTTGGTCTTTCCTTTGGTAAACAAAGATGGGTTACAAAAGAAGGCCACGGTCGTGTACGAAGCTCTCATCGCCGACGGGTTGAGGGTAGAGTATGATGAGTCAGGCTCCATTGGAAGGAGATACGCCAGGGCTGATGAAGCAGGCGTACCCCTCGGAATCACTATCGATTATGACACCCTCAAAGACGACACGGTCACAATTCGAGATCGCGATAGCTGGAGCCAAATGAGAGCCCCTATTGAAGCGCTGGCGTCGAGAATCCATAGCATAGTAAAAGAAGGGTTCAACGCTCCAAATTGACCTAGATTAAACTGCTGCTAGTTTTTTATGGCAAGGATAGCATCACTTTGCGAGACGGTGCTACTTGATGACCTTTCCAGTCGAAACCGAAGCGAACATACGACGGAGAATCCTCGACATATGTAGAGAACAGACTAGGAACGTGGTAGAGATAACCCGCGAACTAGCCCTCATGACCGACAACGTTTCGGACGGCAAAGGGAAAGAAGCGAAGGAACACTACCAGAACATGTTGAAGATTCTGGGAGACTTCGAAGGAACCAAGAAGAAACTCCTGGAAGAGGTCGCTTCGTTCGGGACCCTCCTTAGCAACCGGGAGGATTTCATTAGGCTGATTTTCAAGATAGGTGAAGTTGCCGACTATGCCCAGGGCATTGGTTACCGGCTGTCCGCTGTGATCGACCGGAATTGGAAGGTCGACAAGAAATATACCAAGCGGCTTGCGGAACTGAACGCCCTAGTTCTTGAGGAGATGTCAAAGATAAGAGAGACTGTAATGTCCCTCGGGTTCAACCCAACTAAAGCCATGGAGTTGTCCAGAGGAGTCGAGGAAACAGAAAGGAAAGTTGACATGGCCTATCGATCTCTCGACCTCGAAGTACTAGATGAGAAGATTCCTTTACGAACTCTCCTTCTGGTGAGAGATCTTAGTGCTCACATGGAGAACATGGCCGACCTGGGGGTGGACGTTGTAGACCTGATCAGGGTAATTGCCCTGACCGCCTAGAAGAATCATGAACCCCACGACGCTTCAAGGCGAAGCTGAGCTTATCGGAACCCGGCTAATAGTATGGGACGCCAAAAAGGGGCTCGACATTTACCGCTCGGGCTTCTTTGGAAAGCCCGTTGGGATACCAAAACCCAAGCCAGACCAAGACTTCGACGTTCCATTGCTGCTCGACCTCATGGAAGGACTGTATCTTCTAGAGCATCACCGGATATCCGTGATTGATGGAAGAACCAAGGAACCAGTTCGTAGATCTCTCTTACTGAGAGAGGCGAGAGAGACGTATCGTGGGTTCAGTCAAGCGTATCAAGTCTACAAGGATTTGAGAAACAAGGGTTACATCGTTACGCCCGGAATAAAGTTCGGAGCAGACTTTGCAGTGTACGAGCACGGACCTGGGATAGATCATGCTCCCTTCATAGTCTCAGTCGAAGATCCTAAGTCCATAATGGGACCTTTCGAGGTAGTTCGGGCTGGAAGACTAGCAACAACCGTCAGGAAGCAATTCATCATAGCGATTCCAGACACGAAGCTGGACGAGATCAGATACCTAGTTTTTAGCTGGTTCAAAGCCTAACTCGAGCCCTCATGTCGGCCTCTCGCCGCTCGTCTGAGCACTCCTTAGGAAGGAAAGAGCGAAGTCACGCGCGTGTCGCTCAGTCCCTCTGTGTTTCCCGCCTACATATCTCAAGTGATGGTAAAATTCATGGATCAACACGTATGGATCAAACATGTATTCCTCACTCGACATGTAGATAGTCCGCTCCCTAGGCACGTAGCATCCGAGCGCCCTTTTCTCCCCCTTAGGTAGACCGATCCTCAGCGCAGGCCTCTCTACGCGGTAATGCGCGCAAAGGGCATCGAGCGCTTCCTCGGGCTTCCTCTCTATTGTGATAAGGTGTACAATCTTTCCCTGGAAGTTGGCCTCGTCAAACCCAGTTCTTGGCCCTAGCTGCGATGGGCTTAAAACCCATCAACTACAGCCACAACAACCTTTACCCCACGTGCTAGCGCCAAAGTCGTCGAGGCTTTCTCCACGCAACTCTTTAAGGTTCTTCGAAAAGAGGGCTCTCTACCTTTAATGTGGGGGAGAATCCGGGCTCTGTTTGAGTCTCGCCCTGAACGGCTGCAAGTTGCTAAGTTCCTATTGCAGAATGAACTCTCAGTCAAGGGCGACAAGATTTACGTCAATAATGTAGAGGTCCCAACTCTCAAAGTAGCTAGATCAGTCGGAGTCGATCGCCAGACCGTGAACGAGACGATCCGAGCGATGAGCGTTGATGTGGAAATCAAGATGATTTTTTCGAAACTAGAGTCAGCTGGACCATCGCTCCACGCCGTAGCCAAGGAGATGAGGTTGGGAGTCGTTGAGATAATAGCAGACGATCCGAACAAGATTGGAATTCTTGCGAATGCCTCGAGAATCTTGGCGGATCATGGAATTAGCATTTGACAGGCATTGGTCGACGACCTTGAACTGAAGCCCGATCCCAAGCTTACCCTAATAGGGGACAGAGTTATCCCGGAAAGGCCATTCCGCTAATTCTGAAGATTCCAGGAGTCGCTAGGGTGTCAGTCTACTAGTCACCGAGACTCTCACTGTTACTAAAGGTAACATTTATAGCATGATTCTGTTACCTGAAGTAACGAAAAAGGGTCTTTCGGTTGAAACTACGGCTAAGATTGTCTGCAGAAACTCAACGCGTATCTCCTCAAGACATTCTTGACTACAAGATCTTCGCTCGCAATCACCAAAATCCAACGGAAAAGAATGAGCTCAGGCAATTCGAACGATTTCATGCCGCGAGACATCTGATTTCCCAAGAAATGGACACGTACGTCGATGCAGAACTTACCGCCGACGACCCCTCCAGAGCGCTGACTGTCGATGTATGCGGAGTCAAGAACGGAATCCTAACAGCGGTGTTTTGTCAGACTGCAGGTCTGGACGACCTCCTTGCGAAATCCATCGAAACAATCAACGAATCCCAGAATGCAAGCGCGGTAATTCTTCTGCCGCGGGAATTGGATCAGCCCGCTCTGAAGGAATCGATGCGCGTTGCCCTTGAGAGAGGGAAGGCTACACTGGAGATTCTCGGCTGGTTCGGCGACACGTTTGAAGAGACGTTTCGGGAAACACTAGGGCTCATAGAACTCTTGGGAAATGAAACCAGAATGCGAATGCTAGCGCCACTCCTTGAGAAGTCAGGGGCAAAAAAAGACTATCGGACCAGGATAAATCCGAAGCTCGTCTACCACAACATATCCGCGCTTTCCGACGCTGGTCTCCTCGACGAGAACAACGAAGGAACATACGAATTGAGTCAATTCGGAAAGACAGTCCTCGCGGAATTCATCACCTTTCTTGAGAAGACTCGGAAGACCCTTGATGAGTCGAAGACAAAGGAGGTGAAAAATGATTGAGTGAAGATGAATTCTTTTCCAATTGGCTGCGGCGTCGATGGCGATTCCCGACGGCCAACCTCTTTGACGAGCTCGAGCAGGACTTTGAGGAGATGTTCAAGGACCTGGAGCTTCCAAAGGATCTCATCAGAGAGCGAAAGCTTCCTGACGGCGGCACCGTGAGAGAAATGGGTCCATTCGTCTACGGATACTCCTTCAGCATGGGCCCCGACGGGAAACCAGTGATCAGAGAATTCGGCAATGTCAAACCTTCCCTGAAAGGAGGACCCTTAGGCGCGGTTAAGCCTCGACTTGACGTGAAAGAAGATCGAGAGCCTCTAGTTGACACAATAGTCAATCCCGATACGGTGAAGGTCGTGGCCGAACTTCCAGGTGTCGAAAAGCCGGACATCTCCCTCGAATGCGACGGACAAAAGCTGACGCTGAAGGTGGACACGGACAAACGGCGCTACTACAAGGAGCTAGAACTTCCGGTCGAAGTAGATCCTGATACCTCAAAAGCGTCCTACAAGAACGGCGTGCTGGAGCTACTCCTTACGAGGAGGAAGTCAGGGTCCAAGGCCAAGCAGATAGCCATCGACTGATCTGGGAGTACCACTCCCACCCTTTTTTTTTCGGGCGAGACTCTCGCTCAATCCTTCAGAGTAAGGAATAGTTTGGTGCGCGAGTGAAACCGTCAGGCATGGACCCAAATCTTAACCACTGATGATCGCAATCCAATCGTATGGTCTCAGGCGACTTGATCATCAGCCAGTCAGAGCACAAGTCTAGGATCAAAAGAATCCGGGAACAATTGAAGAAGTCTAGGTGCGCGGCGCTCTATCTTACGAATCCCACCCGAATTCTCTACTCTACCGGATTTAGCCACATCTCTACGGAAAGACCTCTAGCGCTAGTCATCCCCCAAGACGGTACTATCTTCATGATGGGCCCTCATCTAGAAGAGGACCACGTGGAACAGGATTCCACTCTCATCGAGGAGTTCTTCAGCTATCCTGATTACCCAGGCACAACCCATCCGATTCGACATTTTGTTAAGATACTGAGACAAAAAGGACTGACAGGATCGAAAATGGCAACGGATTCTGTTGACGGAGCAGCCGGAGGGTGGGGCTACCGCGGTCCTTCATTGCGAGACTTACTGCAGCAATCCAGGATGGTTGATGGAAGAGATCTGGTGGACAGCCTTAGATGGGTAAAATCTGAACAGGAGATACACTTGTTGAGAGAGAGTGCTCGTTGGGCGGAGAAGGCTCACGACCTTCTGATGGAAAACATCGCACCAGGAGTACATGATGCTCTAATTGGGATGAGGGCTAGTTATGAGGCTTTGACAAGAATGATGAGGAAGCTGGGGACCAGATATCACCAATTAAGGTGGGGCCTTTCGCCGGTAGTTGTCGGCTGCAGGGGACAGGTCGGACCCGGGTCGGCCGTGCCACACGCCGTCTTCTCAAAACGCAAGATCCGGAGGGGGGACGTACTGGTTACTGAGGCCGGAGTTGAGGTTGGAGGGTACACCAGCGAGCTGGAGCGGACAGTTATCGTCGGAAGGGCTGGGACGAGAGAAAAGAAATACTTCGAAGCTATGCTGAGGGCTCAGGACGCTGCGTTGGGATCATTCAAGGCCGGTACGCCCTGTTTTCAGATTGATTCTGCGGCAAGAAAGGCAGTTGAAGGTGCAGGTTTAGCGGGCGACCTTCGCCATCACGTGGGCCACGGCATTGGGATTGATGGCCATGAACCGCCATGGCTCGACCCAGGAGAGAAGACGATCATGAAGACTGGGATGGTGTTTTCGTGCGAGCCAGGGCTCTACGTTCCTGGCTTTGCTGGGTTTCGACATTCAGACACGATAGAGATCACCAAACATGGTATGGAATTCATAACTCAGTACCCCCGTAGCCTGGAAGAATTGACCGTCTAGAAGACCAAACAGGCAGAACCTGAAGCTATGTCCATAGAGCGTTGGGCAGAGCCTTCTCCACCGGTGGAGAGATTTGATGATCGCGGTAGGTCTCCCCGCAGTGTGGACATTTGAGACTCCTTCTCCACATGCGGTAGATTAGCTTGAGCCCAACGTAGGTCAAAGCGAAAACAACGATGCCTGCGATAGCCGACGCGATAGCGGAGTCAACGTTCATGATGAAGATGAAATAATGAATGTCGACCAATTCAGCGGGCCCCCAATACGGCGCGAGCGAGGTGTGGACAGTGGAGTGGACGAGGTTTGGCGCGCATACGCTATATTGCGGAACTGACGGTATAAACCTACCTCGGATGAAAGCGTGCAGATTGGAGCAAGAGGTATCTGTTTATTGAAAAGTATATCCTGCCAAGTTCGGGGACGGTTGGAATGTTGCGAGTGACTGTCAGGGCTGACTGGTTGGTGTCGTAGCCTGCACGGGTTTCAAGACCTCGTCCGCGTGAGTGATCTTGACCAGCCCCTTGAGGAGGAGCCGATTAGTTATCTTCGCGCAGACATCACAGTCTTTCCCCGGACAATATCCTTTTAGAAAGTTCTCGCACTTCCAGCGATAGTTCTCTATCTCAACGGTGGACATACAAGTGGAGCCTTTGTCGATTGGCCCTACGGCCTGAAATCGACTAAAGTATCGCGTAACTTCACGCAAAAGCAAGCGGTAACATCAGGAAGGTCGGCCCATTTCCTTGTAGACCTCTCTTTGGATGATGTATCTCATGATCTCGCTGGTGCCTCCTCCAATCATCATGAACCTCGCATCCCTGAAGTAGCGTTCTACCGGAAGATCCTTCGTATAGCCGATACCTCCATGGACTTGCAAAGACTCGTGCGCCACCTCGAACGCGGCTTCAGACGAGTATGGTTTGGCGACGGCCCCTCCTTCTGACTGTTTCTCCCCGATCAAGGGCTCGAGCCGCGTGTAGAATGAGGAGTCGAGAAGCTGCAAGTTTGACAGCCATATCGGCGATTTTGAAACTCACTCCTTCGAAGTCTCTGATCGGACGTCCAAACTGCTGCCTAGTAGATGAGTATCTGACGGCTTGCTCAAAGGATGAGCGAGCAATCCCCATCATTCCGGCAGCAACGGCCGGACGCTCCCTGTCCAGTTCGTCCAGGATAATCGAGAAACCGCGGTTGAGACCGCCTACGAGATTTTCTCCCGGGACACCAACGTTTCGAAGCCGCAGATGGGCGACACTGGCGCCCCTCATGCCTAGCAGACTGTAGGCCTTCACGACGTCAAGACCCTTTGAATTCCTTGGATCACGAACGCGCTGATCGCGGACCGAGCAGGTTTGCTGGGGTCAGTGACAGCGAAAAGGAAGAGATAGTCGGCGACGCCTCCATTGGTTATGAACCGCTTCTCTACGTTGAGAATGAAGTCTCTGCCCTTCCGCCTTGCTCGGGTCTTGATCGAACCTGCGTCAGACCCTGCCTGAGGCTCCGTCAAGGCTAGAGCACCCACTTTCTCCCCTGAAAGAACTGAGCGGAGGAACCCCTTTTTCTGGACCCTATTTCCGAAATATGCAAGCGGCGCAGAGTACAGCGCCGCCGAAGCTAGTCTAGCCATTTCCGCCGCGGCGCTGACAGCAGAAACCTCTTCGGCCACAATTGTCTCGCAAACCCAGCCCAGGCCGAGACCGCCATCAGATCTCGAGAAGGGAGCTCCCAGAAATCTGTTTCTGCCGAGCGCACGAAGAAAATCTCCAGGGAAATATCCCTCGGCTTCTATCTTGGCAGCCAATGGTTTGAGGTGTTTTTCGTAAACGCCTTTACCCTTTTTTGAAAGCTCAGCTCCTGCCTGGTAAGAGCCAGACTCATAACGAGTCTCGTGAGAAACTAATTGTTTAAGCTAGTCCGGTAATGTTACGATCAGCTTAAGCGTACTGCGTTGGCGCAACGGCGATTGGCTTCGGCTTGGAAACTACCGCCACCGCCTCTCTGAATACCGGCCGGTAAGCGATTCCATAGAGGATCAGTCCGTCCTTTCCCTCGTAATCGAGCCTTCGGATGACCCCCTCCAGTCGGACTCCCGGTTTCAAATCAGAGACATCAGCATCGACGAACAGTACCTTGTTGTTTTCAAGGAGCTCGAAATTTGAGGTCCATCTCTTCTTGAAGGGAAGCTTTGAGACGTTCTTCAGCTTCGCAAATCTCGGAAACCGTTTCTTCTCCATCGGTCCTGGACAATCTGAAGCAAGACATGTCTCTCTCGCGGGATAGTAGATCCTATTGCACCCCTTGCAGAGAGAGAGTGAGAAATAGCTCCCGTTGACAGGTTCAATTTCGCCGACCATTCGCGGAATCTCCAACCTTCTCTTGATTCTTGATAATCGTTCGCGAATCAAATCGTGATATGTATCGATTCTAATCTCAGATTTCCGCTCCACGTAATCCATAACAGTAGGAACTCGCCCTCTCTTCTCCTCGATCCCGTCCTGAACTTCAAACCAGGTTGCGTTTGAATAAGCTCCTGATCCGTAGGACACCGCCAGAACCTGGTCGCCGGGCTTAGCCTTGTCAAAGAGTGATGCGAGAGATATCATAGTAGAGGCGGCGTAGGTGTTTCCTGTGTCTAGCACTCTAAGCCACGGTTTGATCTTTTTCTCGATGTCTTGCTCGGTAAGTCTCATTCGTCGAGCGATGGATGAATCGCCAACGTACGGGATCTCGTCCTGGGTGAGGGCATTGCATGTTTTCATGGGAAGATAGCCTGATGGCTGGTGAAATGTTATCCAATCAAAGTCGGATAAAGAAAGTTCTGGGTGTTTGCGGAACAGGTTGGCGATAGCACCGATAATGTGAGATTTGTAAGCTTCAACGGTTGTCCTACCAAAGTGCTTCGGAACTGCGGATTCCTCGCGTCTCCAAAAATCCATGAAAAGGCTAGAATACGGCGCAATGTCCTCGATACTCGCTATTAGATCGCTTTTTCCCAGCACGAAGGCTCCGGCACCCGCTCCGGCGGAGTATTCTAACGGGTCCCCGCGCTCAGCCTGAGCAACATCCGACCCAATTGCAAGACCGTATTTTATTCGCCCGCTACGAATCTCAGCGTCTATGAAGCTAACCCCTTGCATTCCAGAATTGCAAGCGCCCTCAAGGTCGGCAATGAACACGTTTTCGCCGACACCGACGAACGATGCGACGTGTCGTGCTATCGTCCCGACTGCGTAAGGCTTGGACTCCGACCCGGCAGTAACGCTCCCTATCTCTCCGGGTGAGATACCGGCCATGCGGATAGCATTTTCTGCCGCCTCGGTGGCGATGGTCATCGTGTCTTCGGTGTGCCCTGCAACTGCTTTTTCACGGAGAAGAAGTCCATGCCTGACCTTCTCCAGAACCTTTTCGAGTTCCTTCCCTCGCTTCTTTTCTCTTTCCCTGACGATCTTCGCGGTCTCAATGCGCTCTCGGGGGATGTAAACCCCGTAACCAACAATTCCAACTTTACTGTGACTCATGCGAAGACCCTCGGAGACATCCGATATGTGAAGAAGCTTTTCTTAGCCAACACGGTATTTAAGACTACGTAGAACGCGCTTCGACGACCCGACTCAATCATATCCATCGTTGGTCGCAAGAAAGGACTCTTCCATCCCTCGCCCCTCCCATAGCAGTTTTTTCAATCCTTCTGAAACTCGGAGAGTAGTCACTAGGTTACAGTCTGCTTTTGACGCTAGAGACCAGCCCCGGTTCAGTAATAGCTTCTCGAAGGATCCGAGATGGTATTTCGCTTTACAACGAGTGCGATTCTTGCACTGATTATCCTATCCTTCTCAGCAGGAGCGGTGAATGTTCTTCACCATGAGGAGACCGATAAGGGGGTTGCCCCGAATCATTTACCCCTTGCAGCGGTGAATGGTCCTCAGCGAACCATCGTCATTACAGTCCAGTTTCCCGATAAGAGAAACACTTCTTCTCCCGGGCAGATTCTGACAATGCTCTCAAACCTCAACAACTATTACAACGAAGACTCCTATGGAACCGTTTCATTTCAGACCAGCATGACGCCTGCCGCTACCTCTTCGTGGTATGCTTTGCCTAGCGCCATGACGTATTATGGGGCAGATACCGTATCGAGTGACAACCAACTAGTCTCCGATTCACTCCAAGCCGCGTACAACGCAGGAGTGGATCTCGCAAGCTACAAGCTTGCGATGATAGTGCATTCAGGCAACGACGAGGCAATGACTCACGTAGCCTCAGATATTCACTCCTTTACGATTCCAGGTTACGTGTTCAATCCCGCGCCCTTGATCTCATACAAGATCTCAACGTCAGTAGTGGCCGAATCTGACCCGACAGGAGTTTACTGCCACGAGGCAGGCCATCTATTGGGACTCCCCGATCTTTACGATCTGACCGGTCAAATCGACCCGTCGAATAACTTTCTAGGCTACTGGGAAATAATGGCCTTGGGAGAATGGAACCCGAACAATGGCAACCTACTCCAACCGAGGCCGGGTACATACCCGTCTCATCATTCGATCTGGTCGAAGATCCAACTCGGCTTTGTTCCGAGCTCAAGAATAGCCGTAATTCAACCGGGTCAAAGCGCGAACGTCACGCTGCAAAACTTAGAATCCTCTACTGTGGGCAACCAATCAATCAAGATTCCTATCGCCGCAAATCATGATGGATCCCTGACCTACTACCTGGCCGAGATGAGGGCGAAAATCGGCACCTACGACCAATACTTGCCTTTCCCATCGGACTATCCCGGGGCGGGTATTCTGATTTACAAAGTAAACGAGAGCATATCGGCGGGGCATGGCAGTATTCGTCTGGTAGACGCCCATCCTGGCGGAGACCTCAACGATGCACCGTTTGGACCCTGCAATTCTCCATGCGTCAGCAACAACACGTTCTGGGACCAGGCGAACTTCGTAAAGGTGATAGTGACCACGACCAGCGCAACATCATACTCCGTTCTGGTCGACCGAACAAGCGCTCCCCGGCTCCTATTACAAATAAACACGCCATCCCAAGGCGTTGAAATCACCATCGACGGGGCTAACTGGACTTCGGACGCCACGAACCAGCTGAGACTGCCCGTACGCTACGGCCCCCACAAAGTGTTCATTCAACCCCAAATCCCAGTAGCAGTTGGATCAACAACTATCCAACTCGGATTGACAGACAGTTTTGCCGCATGGGACGATGGAAATACGATGAACCCTCGATGGGTTTCAGTTATCACGGATAGTGTTCTATCCGCGAGCTACCGAGTTGTAATTGAGCCATCGTTCGCTACAGCAATTACGGCGGCGACGATCCTCGGAGTCGTTGTGCTTGCGGTGACTCTTCATCGACGGCGACATCATGCTGTCGGCAAGGCCGTAGCCTCCCCGTTGCCGTCATCGGTCGGACCGGGTGTGACACAACCGCAGATCCCATTGCTTCAGGGATCACTCCCAAGGGATAATGGTCTTTCTGGAGAATCCATAAAGGGCGACAGCGAGACCAAGGGCACCTAGGCCGAGACCTGCTGTATTCGCGCTTCCATCCCGCGCTACTAACACCTGCTCAGTAGTTCCGGAGACTCGGGCTGAAATGTCAATGCTCAATGTTTGAGAACTTTGGTTGTCGAATACGAAGCAGTAAGTCCCTGTTGCATTCAACGGAATATTGAACGATTGATTGGACACAAGCTGGTCGATAAGGACGACGGGAGGTCGTGACGATGGAGAACATGATTGAGAATTGTTGATGCCCAAGAGCTCGAAGTGAATGGAGGAGGGTACTCCATGTGGCTCAGAAACGGTGAGGTTGGCCCACAGTTCATTGTTCATGCCGGAAAAAATTGTGATGTTCTTTCGCTGTCCGACGAGGCCGCCTGCCTGAACTGGAAGCCCATTTTGGACCCAAACGTTCTGTACGTTAACAACAGGAGTTGTGTGGACAGCGGGGATGGACGCGTAAGTGACGAGACCAATTAGCAGTAAAGCTATCCCGAAAGCTACGAGTTTGAACTGCATACTAACGATCCTCCATGTCCCGCAGTTTCTGAAACTCCCTTATCTCGCCTAACCGATGCCGCATTATGCTGGCCTCAAGCTCAGACTGCAGCAACGAAAAAATGTCCTTGTGGATGCTGACGAAATCTGATGCGGTCGGGCTTCTCGGCCGAAGCAATTCAATAGGTACTATGCTTTTCACTCGGGCGGGTCGAGCGGAGAGAACCAATATCCTATCGGCAAGTTCAATCGCCTCGGGAAGGTTGTGGGTAACGAGCAGGAAAGTCTTCTGAGTCTCAGCGTGGATCTCTGCGACCTCTTCCCGGAGCGCCTCTGCCGTAAACTCATCGATGGCGCTGAAGGCCTCGTCCA
>WNGK01002553.1_pt1 | contig 20945 bp, 18 predicted proteins | sample 5400601 | NCBI WGS metagenome assembly WNGK01 (sample SAMN13153376, study PRJNA577476) | soil metagenome | isolation source: 60 cm soil or saprolite under Garry oak tree replicate 1 | place: USA:California | collected 2016-06-15
GTGCAGCGACACCCAGAACGGCGACAGCTTGGTCAGCACCACGATTCCGCCGATGACCGCCTGGGCCGCGATCCCGGCCGGCTGCGCGGAGGCGAGCCAGACCAGGTCCCGCCGCCGGCCGCCGCGGCCCGTTCCGGCTCCGTCACGGAACCGCCAAGCAGCAACGAAGACCGCGATGGCGATAACGAAAATCAGCGCGGTGACCATGCGGTTGCCGAACTCGATCCACCGGTGGATCAGCGGGTCGCCGCTTGCCCCTGACGCGACCAGGCTGGCTGCCGTGCACTTGGGCCAGTCGGTGCAGCCGAGGCCGGACTGGCTCAGCCGGACGGCGGCGCCGGTCGGGATGATGGCGACCGACGCGAGCACGCCGGCGACCGCCATCCTGCGCATGACCAGCGGAGATGGTCGGAGCAGCAGCCCGGCCCACTGCCTGGCCGTAGCCAGCCAGGACCGGGAGGCAGCCATACCGGGAGCTGGCGCGGAAGCTGGCTCGACGGACACGGACTCTATCGTATGGCTGCGCCGGGAGACCTGACCCGCGCACCGGCCGGGATTATGCCTGCGGTGCTGTCGCCGCCAGGCTGGCCCCCAGCGCGGCTCCGGCGCTCGCGACGATCACGCAGCCGATCGCGATCCACTGCGGCACCGACAGGGCCTGGCTCAGCATCACGACTCCGACCAGCGCGGCGACGGCCGGCTCCAGGCTCATCCAGATGCCGAACACCCGGGGCGGCACGCGGCGGAGGGTCTCGAGCTCGAACCGGTAGGGGATCACCGAGGACAGCAGGCCGATCACCAGGCCGGCTGCCAGCACGGCCGGCCTGAGCAGGGTGCGACCCGCGCTGGTCACGGCCGCCGGGGCGACGACGATCGACGCGACTGCCATCGCGAGCACCAGTCCGGTCGAGCCGCTGAACCGCCTGCCGGTGGCGGCCGACAGCAGGATGTAGCAGGCCCAGGCGGCGGCCGCGGTGAGGGCGAAGAGCACGCCGGCCAGGACGGTCCGGGAGTCCGATGCGCCCGGGACGCCGCCTGTCTTCGCCACGCTGACGCCGGCCGTGCCGAGCAGCGTCACGCCTGTTCCCGCCAGCACCACCCACACCACGTCGATCAGGCGCCGTGAGGACGCTACCGCCACGGCCAGCGGGCCGAGGAACTCGATGGTGACCGCGATGCCGAGCGGGATCCGCGCGAACGCCTGGTAGATGGAGAAGTTCATGATGCCGAGCGTGGCGCCGAACGCGATGACGACCGCCGCGTCCCGCCAGGCCCGGTCGGCGATGACGCCGCGGAACGCCCTGATCGTCGGTCTGGCGCCCAGGGCCACGAGCAGCAGCGTCGCCATCCACAGCCGCAGCCCGGTGAGCCCAGCGGCCGAGACGGTGCCGAACATCCGGGCCGCCAGCCCCGCACCGATCTGCACGCTCAGGATTCCGGCGCCGAGCAGAACCGGCGGCGGCACCCGGCGGAGCGGGTCCTGCCCGGCCTGGCCCAGCGGCGCCGTCCGCGCCGCGGCCGTTGGCTCGGAGGCTGACGGCACGCTTACTCCCAGCGGAAGAAGCGCGCCGCCAGCCCGATCCCGGCGATCGCCCAGACCGCGAGGACGATGAGATCCCTGGCCGGGAACCCGCTCCCGTATCGCAGGACGGCGCGCAGGCCGTCCGACAGCGCACCCGAGGGCAGCAGCCGCAGCGCCGGCCTGACCGCGGCGGGGAACTTGGTGAGCGGGAAGACGACCCCGCCGACGCCGAGCAGCACCAGGTAGACCAGGTTGGCGGCGGCCAGGGTCGCCTCGGCTCGCAGCGTTCCGGCCATCAGCAGAGCCAGGCCGCTGAACGCGGCGCTGCCGGCCATGATCACCAGCAGCGCCGACACCACGCTGACCGCGCTGACCACCGGGTGCCAGCCGAGCAGCAGGCTGACGACCACGATCAGAGCCACCTGGCCGAGCTCGACGGTCAGCACCGTCACGGCCTTGGCGGCGATCAGGCCGCCGCGGGACAGCGGGGTCGCTCCCAGCCGCTTCAGGACCCCGTACCGGCGCTCGAACGCCGTGCCGATGGCCAGGCTGGTGAACGAGGTGGACATGACGGCGAGCGCCAGGATGCCCGGCGCGATGAAGCCGATCCGGCTGCCGCGGCCGACGCTGATCAGCGCCTCGGAGCTGAACACGACGAGCAGCAGCACCGGGATGATCAGCGTCAGCAGCAGCTGCTCGCCATTGCGGACCAGGGTGCGCAGTTCCAGGCCCGCCTGGGCGGCGACCATCTTGGGCAGTGGCGCCGAGCCTGGGGCGGGCGACGGCCAGGTTGCCTCGGTCACGATCGCAGCTCCCGCCCGGTCAGCTCGAGGAAGACGTCTTCCAGGGTCCGGCTCTCGATCTGCAGGTTCTTGGCCAGCACGCCCTGCTCGGCGCACCACGCGGTGACCGTGGCCACGACCTGGGGGTCGACTCCCGATGGCAGGTCGATCAGGTAGGCCCCGGCCGGGGATTCCTTCACCATCGCACCCGGCGCCAGGGCGCCGAGCAGCCCCGACGTGTCGAGTCCTGACTCGGCCCGGAACCGCAGCTGCCCCTGGCTCCCGGTCAGCTCGGCAGGCGAGCCCTGGGTGACCAGGCCCCCGTGATCGACGATCACGACGTAATCGGCCAGGCGCTCGGCTTCCTCCAGATAGTGCGTGGTCAAGATGACCGTGCCGCCGGAGGCTCTGAGGCTGGCCACCAGGTCCCAGGTCGCGCGTCTGGCCTGCGGGTCAAGGCCCGCCGTCGGCTCGTCGAGAAAGACCAGCTCAGGACGGCCGATGATGGCCGCCGCGAGCGATAGCCGCTGCTGCTGGCCGCCGGACAGACGCCGGAACGGCGTACGCGCCGATCCGGCCAGCCCGAGCCGGTCGAGCAACACGCCCGGCTCGATCGGATGGGCGTAGAAGCGGGCCAGCACATTCAGGTAATCGGCCGCCCTGGCGGTCGTCGGGATGCCGCCTGACTGGAGCATGACGCCGATTCTCGGGCGCAGCCGTCTGGTATCGCGCACCGGGTCGAGGCCGAGCACCCGCACGGTGCCGGAATCGGCGCGCCGGTACCCCTCGCAGACCTCGATCGTGGTGGTCTTGCCTGCTCCGTTCGGTCCGAGCACGGCCGTTACCTGGCCCCGCTCGGCGCGCATGGACAGGCCAGCCACAGCCGTGGTCCGGCCGTAGTTCTTGACCAGGCCGCTGATCTCGACGGCCGGCGCATCGTTCACGCTGGCGAGTCTAGGGGCCAGCGGGCGCGGCCGGTCCTAGCGCCCTGGGCAGGTACCGAGCCGAACGGTGTACGGGTCAGCCCGGCCGGGCACCCAGACGCGGACCGGAACGCACCGCGCTCCGCGTCCCCGGGTTGATCAACGCCAGTTTCGGCTTCGAGCCCGTCTGGACGCAGGAGGATGGAGTCCCGTCCTCATGATCATGGCGGATTGACCGTGCAATGACAGGGCAACCCGCCATGATCATGAAAAGCAGCGGACGAGTCCGTCGGGATCCCCGCCTCGACAGATCCGTGCCCACCGGCGGTAGGCCCGCTCCAGCACTCCGCGAGCAGATCCTCGGCCTCGGCGCGGTGCTGGCCGCACAGCAGCACCGCCATCGTGAACAGCCGGGCCGTCGAGGCGGCGACGAACTCTTCGAATGGCAGGTCGGAGGCAGCGCAGTTGGCCTCCGGGCCATGGGTCACGCCGGCCGCTGTGTCCCGCATACCTATTTGCACGATCGCGCGGCGGGAAAGGTTGCCGGGCCGATCGAATTACCTGGCTTCCAGGCGGGCGAAGACCGGCACCGGGGCAGGAAGCCGCCCATCGGCTACCGTGCACTGCCGCGTGATCCTGGCCGCAGCGTCCGGCAGGAAGGGCTCCAGCTGGTCGCTCAGCTCCCGGCAGACGCGGATCAGCCCCGCCAGTATCGCGTCAAGCTGCTGGCCGGCTTGCCGGTCACCGCGTCGCTCCGCGTCGGCCAGCTGCCACGGCCTGGCCTGGCTGATGAAGCGGTTGGCGCCGTCGGCGATCGCCCAGACGGCCGCGGTCGCCGACCGGAAGTCGCCGACCGACAGCGCCGCGTCGACCGCCGCCGCCGTCCCGCGGCCAGCACTAGCCAGCCCGGCGCCAGCCAGCCCGGCCTCGGTCGCTGCGGGACCCGCCGGGACTAGCCCGTCCCGGTACCTGGCCACCATCGCGACGACCCGGTTCACCAGATTGCCGATGCCGTTGGCCAGCTCGTCGTTGGCCCTGGCGATCAGCCGGGCGACAGTGAAGTCCGTGTCGCCGACCCGCGGCACGTCACGCAGCAGCCACCAGCGGACCGCGTCCGTGCCGTACGCCGCCGCCAGCGCCGCCGGGTCGACGGCGGCGGCGGTACTGGAGGTACTGGCGGACTTGCTGATCCTCCGGCCGTCGATCGTGAGGTAGTCGTGCACCAGGAGGTCCGTCGGCAGCGGCAGGCCGGCCGATGCCAGCATGGCTGGCCAGTAGACGGCGTGGAACCTGAGCACGCCCTTGCCCAGCAGGTGGACGCGGCGGCCGGCCCCGGTCCACCAGCTGGCCACGTTTGCGTCCGCAGTGCCGTACCCCAGCGCGGTGAGGTAGTTGCCGAGCGCGTCCCACCAGACATAGATCACCTGGCCGGGATCTCCGGGCACCGGAATGCCCCAGCCGTGCGCGCGGACCGCCGATCGGGAAATGGAGAAATCAGCCAGGCCGCCCCGGATGAAAGACAGCACCTCGTTGCGGCGATTGGCGGGCTCGATCCTGAGCCGGCCCGTCGCAATCTGGTCGTGCAGCAGCCCTGCATACCTGGACAGCCGGAAGAACCAGTTCTCCTCGCTGATCAGCTGGGGCACCGTGCCGTGCTCGTGGCAGCAGCCGCCGACGAGCTCGTCCGGTGCGTAGAACTGCTCGCAGCCGACGCAGTACAGACCCTCGTAGTGCTTGCGGTACAGGTCGCCGGCGTCGGCGCACGCCTGCCAGAGCAGCTCGACGCCCGGCCGGTGCCGCGGGTCACAGCTTGTCCTGATCACGTCGTCGACGCTGAGCGAGAGCGGGCCGGCCAGCGCGATGAAGGCCGCGGCATTGCCGTCGACGAACTCCTGCACGCTGATCCCGGCGGCCCCGGCAGCCAGAACGTTCTTCAGCGAGTTGTCGTCGGTACCGGTCTGGAACCTGACGTCGTGACCGCGGCGACGGTAATGGCGGGCGAGAACGTCGGCCTGGACAAGCTCGAGCGCGAAGCCCAGGTGCGGTCTGGCGTTCACGTAGGGAATCGTGGTGGTGAGGTAGACAGCATCGTTCATCGGAACCTCCGGGCGGGGTCCCGATCAGCGGACAAGAACGAGGCCCCAATAGCAGGGCCTCGGGAATTGATCATCCGTGCACGTCAGCGGCCCCGCGAGCGGGGCATCATCTCCTGGTGTCCGGACTTTGTCATATGGCCATGATAGCTTCTCCCGGCTCGCCTGATCGCTGACAGCGGGCCGGCCCGATAATAGGACAGAATGCTGACATGCCTTCCGTGGGCGGCGCGAGGAGCCTGGATGACACAGACGGTGTGGGATGTCGGCGGCGACGTGCGCCAGGCGCTCAGGTCGATCGTCGGTGACCCCCAGCTCGGGACCGATGTCCTCACCGACCCGCACGTCATGACCAACCTGCTCAAGGACCTGCTGCCCGACCTGCCGAGGGAGTCCGCGCTGCTGGTCGCCGCGGCGCAGTGCGACCTGGTCGGCGTGCTATCCGGGCACCTCCACCAGGGCCTGGACCTGGGCACGTCTTCCCGCCTGGCCGCGGGCTGGTTCGCCGAGCGGATGCCGTTCACCGACGACGCGTGCGGCTGGGTCGTCGCCGAGCTGGCCATCGCGCTGGGCGCGGACCCGTCGGCGGTGGTCGGCACGACGCTGCCCGACACGGTCCCGGCCGGGCCCACGGAATTGTTCGAGGCCACCGCGGGCATGGGGAACGTCATCGCGTGGGGGGACAGCGACGAGGGCGAGGCCGACGTGCCGGCCGGCCTGCACCGGGTGGTCGCGGTCGCGGCTGGGTGGTACCACAGCCTGGCCGTCACCTCGGCCGGCCAGGTCATCGCCTGGGGCAGCAGCGCCGACGGCATGACCGACGTCCCCCACGGCCTGGGCGGCGTGACGGCGATCGCCGCCGGGCGGCTGCACAGCCTGGCCCTGACCATCGCCGGGACGGTAGCCGGCTGGGGCAGCAACGGGTTCGGCCAGGCCCGGGTGCCCACGGGCCTGGGCGGCGTGACGTCGGTCTCCGCGGGAGCCGAGCACAGCCTCGCGGTGGCCGACGGCCGGGTCATCGCCTGGGGCGGCAACGGATGCGGCCAGGCTGACGTCCCGCGAGGCCTGCCGGAGATAGCCGCCGTGGCGGCGGGAGCCGAGCACAGCCTGGCGCTGACCAGTGACGGGCGGGTCATCGCCTGGGGGCTGCCCGACTTTGGCGAGACGACGGTTCCGCCCGGCCTGGACGAGGTCATCGCGATCGCGGCCGGCGTCAACCACAGCGCGGCGCTCACCGCGGACGGCCGCGTCGTGGCCTGGGGCCGCAGCGACAACTTCGAGACGGCCGTACCGCCCGAGTTGTCGGCCGTTATAGCGATCTCCGGCACCGGCACGCACTGCCTCGCGCTGACCGCGGCCGGGACCGTCGTCGGATGGGGCAGCAACGACTGCGGCGAGTGCGACGTGCCGCCGCGGCTGTCCGGCGTGACCGCGGTCGCCGCCGGCTACGGGCACAGCCTGGTCGTGGTTAGCCAGCCCCGTGGTTAGCCAGCCCCGTGGTTAGCTAACACTGACGAACGCGGCCAGCCGCTCGGACTGGTCGAGCCGGCTCGGCTCGTGCATATACATCATGTGACCGGCCTCGTAGTAAGCGAACTCGATGTTGGCAGCCAGCTCGGCCGGGATTGCCAGGTGGGCGATGTCGGTCTCGGCCGCGAAGTACGGGGTGGCGGCGTCGTAGTATCCGCACGCGACGTGCAGCCGCAGGTGCGGGTTGACCCGCATCGCCTCGGCCAGCTTGTCCAGCACGTACAGATGCTGCGCCTCGAACTCCTTGTACGACCACGGATGCACGCGGTCGGTGAGCACCTCGTACGGCAGGTCGCTGGCGTAGCCGAGCTCGGCCCTGACGTAGTGGTTGAGCGCCGCCGCGTAGGGGCCGATGATCGCGTCGATCGACGGGTCGGTCGTCCACCGCTCCCGGCCGTAGTCCGCGTCCCAGCCGGCGAAGCGGCCGTCGATCCTGCCCACCGTGCGCCGCTGGTCGCGCAGCAGCTCGGTCAGGAACCTGACGTGCTCGGGCCGCAGGTCGACCCGGTCGACGTAATCCTCGGACAGCCCGGTCAGCGCGGCGATCCTGGTGACCGCCGCGGCCCGTTCCGCGTCGCCGAGCCGCGAGCCGAGCGCTAGCACCCGCGGATACTCGCTGGCCGCGTACTCGTGCGCCTCGTCGAGTACCTCGCGCAGCGGCCGGTCCCCGTGCTTGCCGTGGTAATGGGCGATGGCCGCGTAGGTCGGCAGGTAGCTCACGTAAGGATCGTCGTTGCCGCCGGTGAACATCACCGAGCCGCCGTTGAGGAAGCACGAGATCAGGATCAGGCCATTGAGGTACATGCCGTAGCGTTCCTGCAGGTGCCTGGCTAGCGCGGCGGCCCTGGTCGTGCCGTACGACTCGCCGCACAGGTACTTCGGTGACATCCACCGGTCGTTGCGCGAGGTCCAGAGCCTGATCACCTCGCCGACCGAGGAGATGTCACCGGCGAACCCGTGGAACTCCCCTGACTTCTCGCCCTTGACCGCGCGCGAGAAGCCGGTCGAGACCGGGTCGATGAAAACCAGGTCACTGTGGCGCAGCAGGGTCTGCTCATTGTCGGTGAGCCCGTACGGCGGCGGCAGCAGATTGCCGGCGTCACCCATCAGCACCCGGCGCGGCCCGAGCACGCCGAGGTGCAGCCAGATGCTCGACGACCCAGGTCCGCCGTTGAAGGCGAACGTCACCGGCCGCCTGGCCGCCGCCGCCTCGTCGACGTCCGCGGTGTAGGCGACCATGAAGATCTCGGCCTTGGCCTGCGGGCCGTCGAACTTGTCATCGGTGTGCGCCTCGGTGCGCAGCACGACCCGGCCGGCGGTCGCGGTGTACCGCAGTTCCGCGCCGTCGACGGTGATCGTGTGCGAGGTTGTCACCAGGTCATCGGCTGGCTCGCCGGCAGCGTGGCCGGTCTCGCCGGTGCCTTCCGCTGTTTCCTTCGATTCGGCTGCGTCAGCCTCGCCTGGCATGTCCGACTCCTCGGGTGTGGGGGGCGCACACAGGCTAACGCGCCCGCATCCGGCTAGCCGGCTGAGGGCTTCGCATTCGCCCGGCCCGCCTCGACCAGGGCCAGGAACAGCGCCGGATCATCGCCGGCCTCGGGATGCCACTGCACGCCGAGCACGAACGGAGCGTCGAGCTCGATCGCCTCGACGGTGCCGTCCTCCGCCCACGCGGTGGCCGCGAGTCCATCCCCGAGCCGGCCGGTGCCCTGATGATGGTGGGTCGGCACGATGTGGGTGCCCGCGCCGAGTATCCGGGCCAGCCGTGACCCCGACCAGGACGGCTCGACCGTCACCTGGTGCGTGCCCATCGAGCCGGGCGTGGGGGAGTGCTCCTCGTGGCCGACGACGTCGGGCAGGTGCTGGATCAGCGTCCCGCCGAGCGCCACGTTTATCAGCTGCATTCCGCGGCAGATGCCCAGGACCGGCACTCCCGCTTCGAGCGCGGCGTTCAGCAGCGCGAGCTCGGCGGCGTCCCGGCCGGGACGCATAACGGTGGTCAGCGGTCCGGTCCGCTCGCCGTACCTGGCCGGCTCGATGTCGGGGCCGCCCGAGAGGATCAGCCCGTCCAGCCGGCTGACGGCGGCTTCGACTCCCGGCACCGGCGGCAGCAGCACTGGCGCGCCGCCGGCGGCCGCCACCTGGTCGACGTAGTTCTGCGGCAGCAGGCTGGCGGGCAGGTCCCACCGGCCCCACCGGGCCTGTTCGCTGTAGGCACTGATTCCGATCAGCGGCCGCGTCGCTGCCCGAGCCCCGCCCGCGTGCCCGCTCACAGCGGCGTCACGTACGCGCCGGTGATGCCGCCGTCCACGAGGAACTGCGCGGCCGTGATGAACGAGGCATCGTCGCTGGCCAGGAAGGCCACGGCGGCGGCGATCTCCTCCGGCTCGGCGAACCTCCCGACCGGCACGTGCACGAGCCGCCGCAAAGCCCGCTCCGGGTCCGTCGCGAACAGCTCGCGCAGCAGCGGCGTGTTCACCGGGCCGGGGCAGAGCGCGTTCACCCTGATCCCTTCCCTGGCGAACTGCACGCCGAGCTCCCTGCTCATCGCGAGTACGCCGCCCTTGGACGCGGTGTAGGAGATCTGCGAGGTGGCCGCGCCGAGCACGGCCACGAACGAGGCCGTGTTGATGATCGAGCCCTTGCGCTGGCGCTGCATGTGCGGGATCACGTACTTGCAGCACAGGTAGACCGAGGTGAGGTTGATCTCCTGGACCCGGTGCCAGGCGTCGATGCCGGTGGTCAGGATCGAGTCGTCCTCCGGCGGCGAGATCCCGGCATTGTTGAACGCGATGTCGATCCGGCCGAACTCGCCGGCTACCTCGTCGAAGACCCGCCTGACGTCCTCCTCGCTGGAGACATCAGCGGCGATGAACATGCCGCCGGTCTCGTCCGCGGCGGCGTGCCCGGCGGCCTTGTCGATGTCAACGGCGACCACCTTGGCGCCCTCGGCCGCCATCCGGCGGGCACTAGCCAGGCCGATACCGCTGCCAGCTCCGGTGATGACGGCGATCCGGTCCTGCAAGCGCTGCATTGCGCGACTCCTGATTATCTGCCGGCCAGTTCAGTGTGGGCCAATTCAAGCCTGGGTGGAAATGAATACGTTCTTAGTGTCGGTGAACGCGTCGAGTGCATCGGGGCCAAGCTCGCGGCCGAGGCCCGACTGCTTGAACCCGCCGAACGGTGTCCAGTACCGCACCGAGGAGTGCGAGTTGACCGACAGGTTGCCGGCCTCCACGGCCCGCGAAACCCGGAAGGCGCGGCCGACATCACCGGTCCAGATCGATCCGGACAGCCCGTAGGGCGTGTCGTTGGCGATCCGGATAGCCTCGGCCTCGTCCTCGAACGGCGTCACCGTCACCACCGGGCCGAACACCTCGTCGGTGTACGCGGGAGCGTCGAAGCCAACCGGCGCGAGCACCGTGGGCGGGAACCAGTAGCCGGGTCCGTCCGGCGCGCTGCCGCGGAAGGCCACCGGGGCGTCATCAAGTACGTAGCTGGCCACGCGGGCTCGGTGGCTAGCCGAGATGAGCGGGCCCATCTCCGTCTGCGCCACGGCCGGATCACCGACCCTGACACCCTTGACGGCAGGCTCGAGCAGGTCCATGAATCGGTCAAGAACCGACGCCTGGACCAGGATCCGCGATCGTGCGCAGCAGTCCTGGCCGGCGTTGTCGAACACGGCGTACGGTGCGGTCGCCGCGGCCTGCTCGAGATCGGAATCGGCGAACACGATGTTGGCGCTCTTGCCGCCCAGTTCCAGCGTCAGCCGCTTCACGTGCTTCGCGCAGCCGGCCATGATCTGCTGGCCGACCTCGGTCGACCCGGTAAAGACGATCTTGCGGACCGCGGGATGATCGACCAGCCGCTGCCCGACTACCGAGCCCTTCCCTGGCAGCACCTGGAGTACGCCATCGGGCAGCCCGGCATCGAGCGCGAGCTCGCCGATCCTGATCGCGGTCAGCGGCGTCATCTCGGCCGGCTTGGCGATCACCGCGTTTCCCGCCGCCAGGGCGGGGGCCATTCCCCAGGACAAGATCGGCATCGGGAAGTTCCACGGCACGATGAGCCCGACAACGCCGATCGGCTCGGCGAACGTCACGTTGAGGCCGCCCGCCACGGGGATCTGTTTGCCGGTCAGCCGCTCGGGCGCGGCCGCGTAGTACTGGATCACGTCGCGGATCTGGCCGGCCTCCCAGCGGGCGGCACCAACGGGATGCCCGGAGTTCGCCACTTCGAGCTGCGCGAGCTCCTCGCCGTGCGCGTCCACCTCGGCCGCGAACCTGCGCAGCAGGTTCGCCCGGTCGCCGGGCGCGACCGACCGCCAGGACCGCTGGGCGATCTCGGCGCGGGCGATCGCCGCGTCAGTCTCCTCCGCCGATGTGCCCTGGACGGTCGTGACCGGACGCTCGGTGGCCGGATTCAGGATGGTGTACGAGGTCATTTCCGGGATAGCCATATCAGTTACAACCGCTCGAAGCAGCGCCGCAGTTCCCAGTCGGTCACCGCCGCATCGAACGCCGCTAGCTCAACCCGTGCGTAGTTCGCGTAATGGCTGACGACATCGCCGCCGAAGGACTGTTTCGCCAGATCGCTGTTCTCCCACAGATCAAGTGCGTCACGCAGCGTGTGCGGGACCTTCGGCCCGGAGTCGAGATAGGCATTCCCGGCGAAGGCGTCCTGGAGCGGAAGCTCGCTGTCGATGCCGTGCAGCCCGGCCGCGATCATGCCGGCGACCGCGAGGTAGGGGTTCACGTCACCGCCGGGAGTCCGGTTCTCCACCCGGAGCGACTGGCCGTGGCCGACCAGCCGGAGCGCGCAGGTCCGGTTGTCCACGCCCCAGCGGACCGCCGTCGGCGCGAAGCTGCCGGGCACGAACCGCTTGTAGGAGTTGATGTTGGGCGCGTACAGCAGGGTCAGCTCCCGCATCGCGGCCAGCTGGCCGGCCAGGTAGTGCTCGCCGATCGGCGACAGGCCGTACGGCCCGTCGCCGGCCAGGAACGGGGCGCCGCCCAGGCCCGGCTTGCCGCCGGGTCCAGGGCGGGGGTCCTGCTCTCGCAGCGACAGGTGGATGTGGCAGGAGTTTCCCTCGCGCTGGTTCGGCTTGGCCATGAAGGTCAGCGACATGCCGTCCTGGGCGGCGATCTCCTTCGCGCCGGTCTTGTAGATGGAGTGGTTGTCGCAGGTGGTGACCGCATCGGCGTAGCGGAACGCGATCTCGTGCTGGCCGAAGTTGCACTCGCCCTTCGCCGACTCGACGTACAGGCCGGCCCCCGACATGCCGGTGGTGATCCGGCGCAGCAGCGGGTCGATCCTGGAGGTGCCGAGGATGGAGTAGTCGACGTTGTACTGGTTGGCCGGGACCAGATTCGCGTAGCCCTTGTCGGCCGCCTGCTCGAAGCTGTCGCGGTAGACGATGAACTCGAGCTCGGTGCCGGCCAGGGCCACCCAGCCGCGCTCGGCCAGCCGCGCGGTCTGGGCCCGCAGGATCTGGCGCGGCGAGGCGATCACGGGCGTCCCGTCAAGCCAGGTCAGGTCGGCCAGGACAAGTGCGGTGGCCGGCAGCCACGGCAGGCGGCGCATGGTCGTCAGGTCGGGCTTGAGCACGAAATCGCCGTAGCCGCGCTCCCAGGAGGACATCGCGTACCCGCCGACGGTGTTCATGTCCACGTCCACCGCGAGCAGGTAGTTACAGCCCTCCGCGTAGTGCTCGGCTACCTCGTCGAGGAAGTACTCCGCCGACAGGCGCTTGCCCGCCAGCCGGCCCTGCATGTCGGTGAAGGCGAGCGTGACCGTGTCGATCTCGCCCGTCCCCGCCGCCGCCCGCAGCTGGGCCAAGCTCAGCATTCCCGGCCTGGTGGCCGCGCCGCCGCCGTGACTGTCCGTCATGAACCGTCCTTACCTGCGCTCGTTTGGGCCGGGCGTGTCTTGGTCAGACCACCTCGAGCTCGTGCTCGATCGCGGCCAGTTCCTCTGACGTGCCCTGAACCTTAGGCCCGGTGAACCAGTTCTTGGCCGAGACCAGCCACCAGATGCCGGCGAAGCCCATGACCACGATGACCGCGACGACCGCGTAGTTGAACGTGTTCAAGTCGAGCGTGCCCCCGCTGGTCACCGGGCCGAACTGCGGCAGCATGAACAGGATCGTGATCAAGACCACCCAGACTACGGCGGTCCAGCCGATCGGGGCGCTCCACCGGCCCAGGTTCCACGGGCCCGCCTGGAAGCTCGCGCCCTGGCGTCGCCGCAGGAACGTCGGGATCACGTAGGCGATGTAAAGGCCGATCACGGCGATGGAGGTCACGGCCGCGTAGGCGACGCCGTTCCACAGGTACGGCAGGCCAAGGATCAGCGCGCCCGTAGCGCCGAGCCAGATCGCGTTGGTCGGCGTCCTCGTCCGCTTGTTGACCTTGTGCCAGATCCGCGAGCCGGGCAGCGCGCCGTCCCTGGAGAATGCGTAGATCATCCGGGAGTTCGCGGTGATCGAGGACATCCCGCAGAAGAGCTGGGCCCCGATAGCGATCAGCAGCAGCAGCTTGGCACCGGTGAGCCCGATCGCGTCCGTCCAGATCTGGGCCGGGGCGGACGTACCCTGCAGCGCCTCGTTCAGGTAGAGCTTGCCGCCGATCGGGCCCTGTAGCGCGTAGGTCATGCCCAGGAGCAGTACGAAACCCGCGCCAAGCGAGACGACAATCGACATGACGATGCCGCGTGGTCCGGCCGTGGCGGCCGAGTGCGTTTCCTCGGTCAGGTGTGCCGATGCGTCATACCCGGTGAAGGTGTACTGCGCCATCAGCAGCCCGACCGGGATGATGTACCACCAGCCGAGGTGCAGGCCGCTGTTGTTGAACAAGCCGGTAAAGACATCCTTGGTCGGCAGGTGATGCGCGGGCGCGAACGCCAGCACCGCGACAACGATGAGCACGCCGAATATGTGCCACCACACGCTGATGTCGTTCAGCCTGGCGACCAGCCGGATGCCGAACTGGTTCAGCCCGCCATGTACCCCGAGGACGATCGCGAAGATCATGATCGTTTCCCAGTGCCCGAAGCCGAGGCCGAACTGCAGGTTCAGGAATGCGTTGATGAAGAAAGCTGCGCCGAAGTCGATCCCGGCAGTCACCGCGACCTGGCCGATGAAGTTGAACCAGCCGGTGAACCAGGACCAGGCCGGGCCGTTCTTCGGCGCGAGCTTGGCCGCCCAGTAGTACAGGCCGCCCGCCGTCGGGTAGCTAGAGCAGACCTCGGCCATGGCCAGGCCGACGATGAGCGTCATCACGCCGACGCCGAGCCAGCCCCAGATGATGACCGCCGGGCCGCCAAGATCCATGCCGAAGAAGTACAGGGTCAGGCAGCCCGACAGGATCGAGATGATGGTGAACGAGACGGCGAAATTCGAGAAGCCCGACATCCGCCGGACGAGTTCCTGGGCGTAGCCGAGCTTGTGCAGCTCTTCCTCGTCGCTCAGCGTCGCTGAGGGCGCTTGATTGTTGACCGACACGACTAGCTCCTTGGGGGTGCGGCCTGGGTTCGGCCTGGGTCGGTGGAAACCCCTGCGTTGGGGTCTGGCGGCGGCGGAGATTTAATGGTCTAATAACAGACCAATTGAGGGTCTAGCTGGAGCGAATGTCAAGAGTTCGGGCCAGAAAGATCAGCTGGCGCCCAAAGACTCCGGCACGCGGGCAAGGGGAGGCCCGCGTGCCGGGCTTGGCGCGCCCATCAACGACGAGGCGGTACCCGTGAGCACCGGCGTTGACCTGGGCGGGGCGCTTCGCCCGGTGCGCGAGGGCAACGCCTTCGAGGAGACCGTCGAGCGGCTGCTGACCGTGATCAAGCTCGGTGTCGTCGGCCCGGGTGAGCGATTCCCGCCCGAGCGTGAGCTGGCCGCTCAGCTGGGCATCAGCCGGCCCACGCTGCGCGAGGCGATCCGCGAGCTGGCGCAGGCCGGGTACGTCGAATCCCGGCGCGGCCGGCTTGGCGGCACGTTCATCACCTACAGCAGGCCGACTCCGAACGTCAGCGAGCTGCGCAGGCTGGCCAAGCAGAGCGGGCAGAAGCTGACCGACGCCCTGACCTTCAGGTTCGCCGTCGAGACCGGCGCGGCCGACATGCTCGCGCAGCAGCTGGCCGCGATCGCGGCCTCGGGCCCGGTGGCGGGCCCGCCGCCGTCGCAGCGCGACGTGCTGCTCGCCCGGCTGGCCGACGTGAACGGCGCGGGCCCGCAGGACTACCGCCGGATGGATACCCTGTTCCACCTGGCGATCGCCGAGCTGACCGGGTCGAGCCTGCTGTCGACCGCCTGCGCGGAAGCTCGGATGCAGCTGAACGATCTGCTCAACGCCATCCCGGTGCTGAAGCTGAATATCACCCACGCCGCAATCCAGCACGCCGCGATCGTCGACGCGATCCTGACCGGGGACCCCGAGGGGGCACGCACCGCCGTGGCCGAGCACCTGGCGGGAACCGGCTCGCTGCTGCGCGGCTTTCTCGGGTAGGTCAGGTCCCGGTGTTCAGCGGATGGTGGCAGGCGGCCTGATGACCCTCGGTGCCGTGCGGCATCAGCTGAGGCTCGGCCTCGGAGCAGATCTCGGTCGCGTACCGGCAGCGCGGGTGGAACCGGCAGCCGGACGGCGGCACGATCGGGCTCGGCACGTCACCCTCGAGCACAATCTGCTCGCGCTGGGCCGTGATGACCGGGTCGGGGATCGGAACGGCCGAGAGCAGCGCCTCGGTGTACGGATGGACCGGGCGCTGATAGAGTTCCTCGGCCGGCGAGATCTCGACGATCTTGCCCAGGTACATGACCGCGATCCGGTCCGAGACGTGCCGGACTACGCCCAGGTCATGAGCGATGAAGATGTAGGTCAGGCCGAGTTCGTCCTGCAAGTCATCGAGCAGGTTGATCACCTGCGCGCGGATCGACACGTCCAGCGCCGAGACCGGCTCGTCGGCGATGATCAGCTTAGGATGCAGCGCCAGCGCGCGGGCCACGCCGATCCGCTGCCGCTGGCCGCCGGAGAACTCATGCGGGTACCTGTTGACGTGCTCCGGCGACAGGCCGACGAGCTTGAGCAGCTCGCGCACCCGTTCCCTGATCTGCTTGCGGCTGGAATGGCCGTGGATCCGGAGCGGATCACCGATGATCGTTCCCACCCGCTTGCGCGGGTTGAGCGAGGCGTACGGGTCCTGGAAGACCATCTGCACCTCGCCGCGGACCGGCCGGAGCGCGCGCCGGGACAGCCGGGAGATGTCCCGCCCGTCGAACGTGACCGAGCCGCTGGTCAGCTCCTGGAGCCTGATGATGCACCGGCCGAGCGTGGACTTACCGCAGCCGGACTCGCCCACCAGGCCGAGCGTCTCGCCGGCCAGGACCTCGAGGCTGACATCGTCGACCGCGTGCACCCGGCCGATCTCCCGCTTGAAGACGATCCCCCGCCGGATCGGGAAGTATTTCTTCAGGTGCTCGACCCGCAGCAGCACCCGCCCGTCCGCGTCAGCCACGTTCGCGCCCTGGTCCTGCGCCGCGCTCACCTTCTCGTCAGGCCCGGCGCTCATGTCTCCCGCCTCACTGCGCTCCCTCGACCAGTTCCGGGTGGATCGTGAAGTCCCTCCTGGCCCGCTTCAGTGCCGGGTCCAGATGGCAGGCGTCGGTGTGGTCGAAGGCGGCCCTGCTCGCGAGCTCAGGCATGGTGTCGCACAGGTCGAACCGCTGCGGGCAGCGGTCGCCGAACGCGCACCCGGCCGGCAGGTTGATCAGGGACGGGGGCAAGCCGCGGATGGCGGTCAGCCGCCTCGGCTTCGGCCGGTCGATCCGCGCGATTGAGCCGAGCAGGCCCCAGGTATACGGGTGCTGGGCGTCGTAGAAGACGTCGTGCTTGGTGCCGTGCTCGATGATTCGCCCGGCGTACATCACCGCGACCTGGTCGGCGACATCGGCCACCACGCCCATGTCGTGAGTGATCAGGACCACGGCCGAGCCGAAGTCGTCCTTCAGCTTCTTGATCAGCTTGAGGATCTGGGCCTGGATGGTCACGTCGAGCGCGGTGGTCGGCTCGTCGGCGATCAGCAGGCTCGGGCTGCACGACAGCGCCATCGCGATCATCACCCGCTGCCGCATGCCGCCGGAGAACTGATGCGGGAAATCGTCGACCCGCTCGGCCGGATGCGGGATGCCCACGGCCGTGAGCAGCTCGACGGTCCGGCTCCGGGCAGCTTGCCGGGAGATCTGTTCGTGTGCCCTGATCTGCTCCCCGATCTGCCAGCCGACCCGGTACACGGGATTGAGCGAGGTCATCGGGTCCTGGAAGATCATGGCGATCTCGGAGCCGCGCACCCGCCGCAGGTCGGCCTGGTTCAGCGACATCAGGTCACGGCCCTTGTAGAGCACCTCGCCCTCGAACCTGGCGTTGGGATCGATGATCAGCCGCATGACCGACATCATCGTGACGCTCTTGCCCGAGCCCGACTCGCCGACGATGCCCAGCGTCTCGCCCTCCGACACCGTGAAGGACACGCCATCGACGGCCCTGACAATCCCGTCTTCGGTGCGGAAGCTCACCTTGAGGTCGCGCACCTCCAGCAGCGGCTCTGCCATTACCTGGTCCCCGCCATCAGGTCGGCCGCACTCGCGGATCGAGCCCGGCATAGGCGATGTCGACGAGCGTGTTGGCCAGCACGATGAAGAACGCGCCGTAGATGACGGTGGCCATGATCACGGGAAGATCCAGGTTGGTCAGCGACTGGAAGGTCAGGAAGCCGACGCCGTGGATGGCGAACACGACTTCGGTCAGCAGCGCGCCGCCGCCGACCAGGACGCCGAAGTCGAGGCCGAACAGGCTGACGAACGTGATCATCGAGTTCCGCAGCGTGTGGCGGAGCAGTACCCGCCGCTCGGTCAGGCCCTTGGCACGCGCGGTCCTGATGTAGTCCTCATTCTGGATCTCGAGCAGGTTCGCCCGGAGGACTCTGGCATAGAAGCCGATGTACAGGATCGAGAGCGTGATCCACGGGAAGACCAGTCCCTTGAACCAGAGCACCGGGTCCTGCGTGATCGGCGTGTACCCGAGCGGCGGCACCCAGCTGAACAGGAACGAATGATGCAAGCGGCTCTGGGTGACGAGGTTGACGACCTCGCCGAGCCAGAACACGGGCATGGATATCCCGATCAGCGCGATGATCATCAGCAGCGGATCGAGGATGGTGCCGCGCAGGACCGCCGCCGCGACGCCCATCGCGATCGCCGTCACCACCCAGATCAGCGCTGCGCCGAAGACCAGCGACAGCGTCGCCGGCGCCGCGGTGACGATCTCGGGCACGACCTTCTCGCCCTGGTTGGAGTAGGAGACCAGGTCCCGGGTAATGAAGATCTTCTTCATCATCAGGCCGTACTGGACCGGGAACGGGCGGTCGAGGCCGAACTGATGCCGGATCTCCGCCATCACCTGGGGGCTCGGGTTGCGGCCCGCGATCTGCCTGGCCGGATCGATCCCTGGCGTCTTGAAGAAGATGACGAACACCAGCACGGTGATCGCGAACATCACGAGCACGGTCCACAGGACGCGCCGCACGATGAAGGTCAGCATCAGCCCTCCGAGCGCAGCTTGGCGCGCGGATCGAGCGCGTCCCGGACTCCGTCGCCGAGCACGTTCAGCGCGAGCACCGTCAGCACGATCATGATGCCGGGGGCGATGGCCACCCAGGGCCTGGTATACAGCAGGTCCTGGCCGTCGCTGATGATCGTGCCCCAGCTGGCATTCGGCGGCTGCACGCCGATCGACAGGAACGACAGCGCCGACTCGGTCAGGATCGTCGTGGCGATCATCAGCGGCAGCAGCACGATGACGACCGAGACGACGTTGGGCAGGATGTCGGAGAAGATCAGGCGCAGATCTGAGGCACCCTGGGCGATGCCGGCCTGGACGAACTCCTTCTCGGAGACCGAGAGCACGTGGCCGCGGATCGGCCGGTAGACATACGGCAGGTAGATGAAGGCGATGATGATGGTGGGCAGCCACAAGCTCGTCGCCACCAGGTGCACGGGACCGACGGACAGGCCGCTCGACTGGGTCAGCAGCACGGTGGAGATCGATATCGCCAGCAGGTAGACGGGAAATGCCCAGATCACGTCCATCAGCCGGGAAAGCACCGCGTCGACGAAGCCGCCGAAATAGCCGGCGATCAGCGCGATGACGGTAGCGATCACGCAGCAGATGACCGCCGAGCCGACGCCGATCTCCAGCGAGCTGCGGCCACCGTAGAGAATCCTGGCCATGACATCGCGGCCATCTTGATCGGCGCCGAGGAAGTAGTTGGCCAGGTTCCAGGTCGGCCCGATCGGGGTCTCGCCCAGCTTGAGGATGCCGCCGCCCTGCTTCAGGAGCGGCACGCGGTGCCCGTGGACGATGGTGGTGCCGTTGAGGTTATTGACGAACGGGTTCTCCTTCGCCACGTCATGCGCGTACAGCGGCGCCGCGAAGCTGACCGCGACGATCAGCAGGAACAGCACGAGCGCGGCCATCGCGATCCAGTTGCGCCAGAGGCGGCGCCCGGCCAGTGCCCAGGGACTGCGCCCGCTGATCTCCGGCCGCAGGTGATCAGGATCCTGCGCCGGAGGCTCAGCGGACTCGGTGAGCGCTATCGCCATCAGCGGCCACCGAAGTGGCCGCCGATGGCAATCACGCGGCTAGTTAGCTGACCCACTGCTGATCGATGAGGATGTACCACTGCGGATTCCACTGGTACCCCTGCACCCGCTTGGACAGGAAGTCGATCTGCTTGGGGTTGTACAGGTCGACCCACGGCGCCTGGTCGGTCATCGCGTGATCGACCTGAGCCCAGATGTTGTTGGCGGCGGCCGTCCGGAATATCGGTGTTGACCACGACCTTCATCCCTGCGGTGCCAGAAGCCTTCACCAGCGCCTTGGCCTTGACCAGGTCGGGGCCGGTCCACTTGCTGGTGCCGCCGCCCGCCGTATAGGGGCAGTACGGCTTGTAGCCGGGGAAGTTCGGCGGCAGGACCTGGCAGGTCGGCACGGCCAGGGACGGCCCGCCGCCGATCTTGACGTAGGCGTTCCTGTCGGCCGCGAAGTTGACCGCCTGGCGGGCCTTGAGGTTGTTGAACGGCGGCTGCTTGGTGTTGAACGCGAAGTACCAATCGGCCGTCAGCGGGTTCACGTGCACCTGCTTGGCGTACTGCGCGCCGTTGAGCTCGTTCAGCCGGTCGGCCGGGATCACGTCGCCGTCGAAGACCTCGTCGGCCTGACCGTTCTCGACCGCTGTGACCTCGTCCGAGACGGTCTGCCCGTACTTCTCGACGATCTTGTCGGGATACCCCGCTGGCTGAGCTTGCTTGCTCCAGAGGTGGAAGTACTTGTTGCGGACGAGGACGGCCGCGGTGTTCGGGTTGTACGACTGCCACATGTACGGGCCGGTACCCGGCGGCACGTTGTTACCGGTGAGCTTCAGTGAGGTGCTGCCCGGCACCACGTAGGCGAACGGCAGCGCGAGCTTGTCAAGGAACTCGGGGTCGGGAGCGGTCAGGTGGATCGTCAGCGTGTAGTTCTTGTCGTCAGCGACGACGCCCTTGCTCAGGTCGCAGCCCTTGGCATTGCACGCGGAGGCGCCCAAGATGCCCGAGTAGAACGTCGTGGGCCCCGGTACGGTGAACTGCCGCTCGAAGGTCTTGACGAAGTCGCTCGGCTTCATGACCTGGCCGTTGGAGAACTTGATCCCGGTCCTGACGTGGAAGACGTACGTCTTGCCGCCCTCAGTAGGCGCGGGGATCGCGGTGGCCAGGTCGGGCACGATCTTGGTGCCCGCCACGCCGCCGACCCGCTCGAACTGGACGAGCCCGTCATGGGTGTCGATGAGCAGCTGCCATTCTTCCAGCGTGTAATTCTGAGCCGGGTCGGCCACGCCGAACGCGGAGCTGGCCAGGATCGTGTAGGTCCCTCCGGCGTGCCCGGCCGCCGGGCTCGAGCCTGGGCCGGACGGGGGAGAGGCGGCACTGCTGCAAGCAGCCGCTGCAAGGGCCAGCGCGGTCATGGCCGCGGCCGCGGCCCCGGTCCGGCGGAACATCCGGCCCGCTCGTGAGCCG
>WNGK01003544.1_pt1 | contig 20935 bp, 20 predicted proteins | sample 5400601 | NCBI WGS metagenome assembly WNGK01 (sample SAMN13153376, study PRJNA577476) | soil metagenome | isolation source: 60 cm soil or saprolite under Garry oak tree replicate 1 | place: USA:California | collected 2016-06-15
TCCAAACTTGCCTCGGAAAGAAACCCTCGATCTTTCCATGATAGCAGACCGCGTCAATCCACAAACATGGTCTCTCTTCCAAGCACTCAGAACCCGTATGCGACAATTGAAAGGCGTCTCAATGAAAGTCCTCTACGAGAAACACAGCAGCGAATCCACCCCAGCATTCTTCTATGAAGGCCGCCAACTCTACCATCTCCACCTGAGAGGAGGCGAGATGAGCGCAACATTCCATACCGACTTCAAGTCCAGGCTCCGTCTCACAGAAAACCAGACGATCGACTGGCGCTTGCGCGACGAAATCAGAAAGCGGACTTGGGCAGGCTTCGCCTTCCAGTCCTCGAAGGATTTGGGACCCTTCATGGAACTCGTCAAGGCAAAATACCGGATCATTGCTGAAGAGGCCGGTGGCAAACCGCGAGAGGAACGACCGATCGCCTTCTAGAATCCCTAGGGACACAGACCCATGCCGAACTCTCCTTACCGTCAATGAATGAAGCAGCAACTACAGTGTGCTAGGCTTTTGCCCCACCCAGACCTGAGTCCAAACCTCCTCAATCTAAAGAACAAACTCGGGTCAATTAATCGATCAAACGACGGGGACCACGTTGAGGCTGTGGTTGCGATTCTTCTCTGGGACGAGCTTGGAAGAGGGCTGCAGACACTCCTAGTACAGAGGGCGGAAAGAGAGGGGGACCCGTGGTCGGGCCAGATTGGACTCCCAGGCGGTCGAGTCAAACAAGGCGCCGAAACGCCTAGAACCGCCCTTCATCGGGAGGTCGATGAAGAAGTTGGAATCAAGCTCGAAGAAGTCGGTGTGGAACTCGGCAGCCTCTCGGTCGGTCATCCTATGAGGCGAATGGAAATGAGGGTTCAGCCCTGGGTCTACGGTTTGAGGATAATGCCTAGGATCAGTATCGGTTCGGAAATTGCCAGCTCTTTCTGGGCGAACCTAGCACATCTACCTTCCACGAAGAAAATGAGCGAAATTACAATCAGAAACCAACCTTGGAGTGTGGAGTCCTTTGTTGTCGAAGGAAAGATCGTCTGGGGTTTTACATACCGGGTCCTTACTGAGCTGCTTCCAATTCTAGAAATCCCGCTCTAAGCAGGAAGCTCAGGAATGACTGAGTTTATCCCCTGCATCTTGCACGCCTCGCATATTTCGAATGTCGTTGGCTCTCCGCAGGACTTGCAAGGTTGCAGATGAGATGGCGCGAGATTTGGTTCGGCGAGGGTTCGAAGCCGGAGCATCGCCCGGTAAGCAGAGAATGTTACACCTGGATGAGCCAGTTCCAGTTTGTTCAGAACGGAGCGGAGTTCGTTTCGCAAAGCTTCGGTCATGTAGGGACAAGAGGCTGTTTGAAACTGCAGGTCCTCAGCATAGCCGTACATGACAATCTCTCTCTCAGGAATCTCGCACAGCGGCTTCACCCGGGTTAGGAAGAGGCCGCGGGGATCTTTGAGAACTGGGCTGAACCGGACGAATCGCTCAGCATCGCCTTGGAACAAGTTCAGCATGTAGGTCTGCACAATATCATCAAGATTGTGGGCTGTCGCAATTTTGTTTGCTCCCACTTTCCTTGCAGCTAGGTTGATGGCCTTTCTGCGAAAAACACCGCAGTAGGAACAAGCGGTCATCCTCTCCTGCTTGCTCTTCAGAAAGTCATCTAGCCCGTACCCGTAGAGATCTTCGAACGAAACGACCTCATGCTCAATCCCGAGATCTTTACAGTACTTCGTCGCAAGATCAACTGCCTCCTCTCGATAGCCCGCAATGCCTTCATCAACGGTGACCGCGGTAATACGGGTGCGGGGGAATCGCATCTCGAGCTTGTGGAGAATCATGAGAAGTGTGAGGCTGTCCTTGCCTCCCGACACTGCCACAGCAACATGGTCATCGGGGCTGAACATGTCCCAGTGACTAATAGTTCGACGGACTTTTCGTTCCAACGAGTCTCTAAAGCAGCTCTTGCATAGAATATTCCCCTCGTACTCTCTTCGGAAATACGCAGGGTTTCGTTTGCACACTGTGCAGGATCTGAGATCCATCGGATCTATCTCGGAAATATTGTACCGAACAAGATGTAGGACAGAATTATGTTGGAGCCTAAAAGACCGAGAGAGATAACACTGGCGACTGTCCGTACGTTCTTGGTATTCTTCAGTCCCAGACTGGCGACTGTCCGTACGTTCTTGGTATTCTTCAGTCCCAGAACCCCCAGCAGGGTATCCAGATATCGATCGCCGTCAAACGGAAAGAGAGGTAGCATATTGACCAGGGCAACCCCAAGCAGAATAAGCTGCATCCAACTAAACGCAGTGAGAAGCTGGTATGTTGAGGTAACTGGTAGAAATTGGTATCTGAGCGGAACGTAGTTCGCGGTCTGCACCCCGAGTATTGCTCTGGTCGCGTTAGTCTCGGACTTTCCCGTGGTCACCGTTAGGGTCTGTGAAGGATTGCTCAGATGAACAGTGACGACCGCTCCAGGAGCTAGACTCGCCAAGTAGGCCCCTAGGTGTTGAACATCAGGGGTCGTATTGTTGTTAACTTGAGTGATTATGGACCACTGTGGCATACCCTGGGCTTGTGCCGGGCTTCCATTCGTGAATCCTGTAACAAGGACGCCTGTGGGGGAGGACTGAAACAAAGCCACGAGCAGCAGCAACACTAGTGCCCAAGTAGCAACATTGGTGAATGATCCTGCCGCAAACACCCTCAGCTTTGTTCTGGCCTTGCGTTTGGCCAGATTTTCCTCGTCAATTTCCACGAACCCCCCGGGTAGGAATATGGCCATGAAGACCCCCGAGGATTTCAGGGGAACTTTGTCAAGGACACTGGCTATTCCGTGGGCCACTTCGTGCGGAATCAGGAGAACGGCTATTGCTAGAAGGATGTACGGAAAGATATCCCATCCGATTGTCAAACCAGGGAGCGGAATTATCAGAAGAGTCGGTCCAGCGCTTGAACTGTGTCTGAACAACCCAACTGCGTTATTGATGAAACCGTAGATGACGAATGCTAGGAGACCGATTCCCATTGCCGCACCGATGTCGAAGAAGGCGAGCCAGCCCCTCCGAAATCGGCTGCCTATCTTCTCTATCCAGCTGTTGAAAACTATTGTTTTCAGCATGATATAGTAGGGCTTGGCTATGATCCCGTGCTTGTCGGCCTTCAACAGCACTGCCAGAGCATAAATGACAGCCCAAACGGCGAGGTAGAAGAGTAACGGGATGTAGGGGTCGAGTAGACTCAAGAAGCTCTTCTCTTAGTGTCGGGGAATTAGGCTCGGCTCAAGCGGGTTTCATATTACCTTTTTCAGCTTCTACCTCGGAGCGTTCGTCGCAGCGCCGGATCTGAATCCGAACGCGTTTGAAGTACTTCATCGAAGGACTCTCCTTCTCGGACAGGAATCCTAAGGTACATTCCGGTTCTGCCGACAGTGTCTCTGCGAGTTAGGACCCGTACTCGTTCGACAACGATTGCAACGCTTACTCCGAGCAATCTCGCGACTTCGCTCTCTCTACCAACGACGGGGGATTCAAAATGGCCCTCGGGAGTGGGCTCGATTAGGAGCAGTTTCTTGGTGCAACCTGGACGCCGAAATTTCTGGCCTAGTTGCGGGAGCGTTACTGTTCCTCCAAAGGAGTAGAACTCCAGCTCTAACGAACGGAAAGGCGTCAGCGGTACCGTGACCGATGTTGTCTGTTCAGGGTCCAAATGCATATGAGCTTTAGGAGAATGAGATGGGGTAGCTTGGGCGATTTCTTTTGAAAAGATGGTGAAGCCAGCGTTTTCTAAGGCGGCCTCTACGAGTTGCGTGTTTACATTGGAGGGAATTAACACGTCGACATCGCTCTTGTCATCTACGTCTCCCCTGGCGACGCTACCATGGGTCAGAGCGATTTGACTCCATGCAGCCAGAGCGTTGATGACGCGGACAGCCCCGTCTCTCAGAGACTCTAGTTTTGCCCACTGAGAGGTGGGATAGGCGACGCGGACCCTGTCAGTGGTTCTGCTCGGCTTTGACCCCGAGCCTCGTCTTTTCACAGGGTCCCCTTGAACAGGTCTTCTCGGGCGGGTCCAGTGAGGTCAGAACTCTTCGCTTGGTTCTGGAATCGAACTCTCTTCAATCCTCGGACAATAGCCCGCAATTGATATCCAAACAGATCTCTTTGACCTCTATAGTCAGCGTGAGGTTTCAGGCCAGCGATTCCGATAGTCTCTTCGACCTGTCCCAATCTGAAAGGTCGACTATGAGTGTCGGTCACTATGACGCCTATGTTCTTGCCCGTGAGGCGTCTTATTCTGTTTCTGATCTTCCTCGCGGAAGCGTCTGGGTTTGTGGGAAGTAATGCATAGTTCTGATCGCCTTTCACGTTCGACTTGTCAACGCCAGCGTTGAGACACGTCCAGCCATGTTTTGTTGTGACTATCAAAGCCATTTTGTCAGCTCTAACAACTTTCTTTGAATCGTTGAGGACTATCTGAACGAACTCGGGTTTTCGTCCAGTTTCTCTCGCGATGACCAACGCCTTCGTTGACGGCTGAACAGAGCCAAGGTTGACGAGTCTACCTTCGGCCTTGGAAACTGCTTTCTGACCTACAACTAGTACATCTTTTTCTCGAATTCCCCATCCAACTTTGCGGGCTGTTTCAACTATCAACCTGGGCAAGTCATCTCCTGGTTTGATTAGTGGAAGCCCACTCACCGGAAGTATCCGCACCATGCCAGGCATAGCGAGCCGGATTGTTGCACGTGGTATTCAAACTAGGTTTTAGGAGAGAATTACGTTTCTTGTCCCCCGACCATGAAAGCATGTTTATATTCTGAAGCGTCCCCTTTTCTATCGTCAGGTTGACTGGCCGGAGATCGTCCGGTAGCCGTTAGTAACGACTGCTGCTTTCTCCCGTAGCAACCGAACGAACGGAAGAAACGATGAACGGAGGTGGAAGATGCTATGGGTTATGAACGTAGAGGCTATGGCGGTGGTGCAGGTGCGAACAGATTCGGACCGAAACCGGTCGAAGAAGGCAAAGAATACGATGTCGACATCAAGGAGATCAGTCGCCGCGGTGAAGGAATCGCGCGCGTCGAAGGTCTTGTTGTCTTCGTACCGAACACCAAACCCGGAGATCACATCAAGATAAAGATCACACGGGTTTCGAACCGCTTCGCTTCAGGCGAAGTCATCCAATAAGGATGCCCAATAAGAGGTAGGGAGAAACCGTGTTTCTCCCAAATCCCCTATTTCTCATTTCTACGAAAGCCTAAAGGCACTATTGCCCATTAGGGGAACGAGTTTCCTATGACAGACGGGAAGCCGGGCCGCACACGTTGGACCGAAATCCGATCCTTCATCGAAAGACGACCCTGGTCTTTCTTATCTTGGTCAGCTGGCCTGACAGCGCTGGCTTTCATCGTATTCTACGGGCTACAGGCAACAACGAACCCCCAGGTAGGAATACAGTTTGTCCAGTCAGAATGGCCTGATCCCTCGATCTTTCCTTACTTCTATGCCAAACCCATAACCTGGTTCGCGTACTTCAGCTTCGTATACTGGGCGGCGGGCCTCGAATCCAACAAGGAACATTTCCTCAAGCTTTCCCCGAGAGCCCGAAACATGCTCTTCCTCGGCACAGCCCTGGTTGCGTTCGCCTCGTTCTACGAGATCTTCTATAACTTCATGGTCTGGTTGGCGCTCGAAGTTCTAACGACTAATTGCCTACCCTTCCCGTGCAACCCCGATAAAGTGGCAAGCATTTTCGACCTCAAGAGCCCTCTCAATCTGGTTTTCGCGACAAAGATCGTTACAACGGCCTTCGGCTTGTCTATGTACTCGCTATGGTTCCTTCACCGGGTCGATGTGGAGACGGAAAGGCGAAATCAGACCACGACGACAGTCGACACCAATGTGAAGACGCCTTTGGCTATTCCGCCAAGGAAACATATAGAAATCGAGGCTGGCCTTGCTGCCCAGCAACCGATAGACCCAACTAGAGACAAAGCCGGAGTCAATGTTTTAGGAAAAATGGATCTTTGGAATCTTATGATGTAGCCGTTATCGGAGCTGGTCCTGCAGGGGTAATGGCTGCTTGGAAAGCGGCGGAGTCGCACGCGAGGACCGTTCTGATAGAGCGTGAACCCTCTCCGGGGAAGAAGGTTTGTGCCGAGGGAGTACTCGCCGATGCTCTTGTGGACGCGGAGCTCAAGCCTTCGAGCGAGTTTGTATCGAACTACATATCCGGCGCTGTTCTCTATGCCCCCGATGAACAGAAGAAAGTAAACGTGGGCGGCGAAGGCTACATTCTTGACAAGCCCGCTTTTCTTCGAGTCCTATCTGACCGCGCTGAGAAGGCGGGGTCTGAAACAAGATTCGAGACGTCCGTGGAAAATGTCGAGCGAAAAGACGGGTTAATCGAAATTCAGACGAAAAACGGCGGGGAGTCCAGCTCGGTTAGAGCGAGGATTGTCATAGGATGCGATGGCACTGGGTCGATCCTGGCAAGACGATTTTTCCTCCGAAAGAACTACCAAGCGATTACAGCCTTACAATATTCGATGACAGATTGTGTTGTGGAGGATGAGTCAAAGCTCGAAATTTACGTTGGGCATGAAAAGGCGCCGGCTGGGTACATCTGGGTGTTCCCGAAGGGAAAAGGCGATGCAAATGTCGGGATTGGCGTGAAAGGGGCTGGAGCGAAAGTGCTTCTCGACAAGTTCATCGAGAACCACCCGCGAGCCTTTGGATCTGCTAAGATAGAGCGGACCCTTGCCGCCCCCGTCCCAGTTGGAGGAGAGGCTGAGAGTTACATTGCTGACAACATGATGCTATGCGGCGATGCCGCGAGCCAAGTCATACCCCTCACGGGAGCCGGCATACACACTGGTTTAGTCGCGGGAAAGATTGCAGGCGAAGAAGCAGCGATCTCGGCTCTCAAAGGGAACGTGTCTGCGGAGAATTTGCAACGCTACAGAGATAGATTTGACAAGTTGTGGGGAGACCGAATATCCAACAGTTTGAGAGCCTTGGATTCGTTCGAAAGATTCTCTGATAGCGAGTTGAATATCATAACAGGCTTGTTGGAGGGACAGGATCTGGTTGATATGGCGAATGGTTTCAGTCCCACGAAGGCAGTCGGGTTGATGGCGCGACACCCGCTTCTAGCGATGAAGGTCGCCTATCAGCTATTGACAGGATAGAAAGCGGAAAAAATGGGACCCGTCGAAGCTTCTCTCCTTTCAGCGATCAAGGAACAAGGCTGCATTCACTTATCATTGATCGACCCTGAGAAGTTTACAGGACGACTATCGAGGTCACTGGAAGATCTCGAAAGTTGGGGGACTGCCGCGATAATGGTCGGAGGCTCAACTGTCAGGTCAGTTGATCAACTCGACGGGACTGTGAAGAAGATCAAGGAGCTAACCGATCTCCCGATTATTCTCTTTCCGAATGGGCCGGCTGGCGTGAGCCGTTTTGCTGATGCGATATTCTTCATGTCTCTACTCAACTCCTCAACTCCGCGATTTCTGATTCGCGCTCAAGCGACGGGTGCTCCGTCAGTCAAGCGGTTCAAGCTCGAACCGATTCCCCTAGGATACTTGGTAGTGGGAGACTCGAAGAGCGCTGTGAGCTCTGTCGGAAGAGCGAACAGAATCCCATATTCCAAACCAGAGTTAGCAGCCGCATATGCCCTCGCGGCTCAATATCTCGGGATGCGATTCGTCTATCTTGAAGCAGGGAGCGGAGCCGAACACCCGGTAGAAACGAGCATGGTCCACAAGGTCTCATCCGACTTGGACACTCCTGTAATTGTGGGAGGAGGTATTCGAACGCCGGACCAGGCGCGGGCCTTGGCGAAGGCTGGAGCCTCCGCCATCGTCACGGGGACCCTTCTCGAGCAACAAGGACCTGGTCCAGTGAAGAGTATCGTATCCGCCATGAGACGCGTTTAGTGGATGCGTCGTGGCTCAAGAGGCGACTGGAGGCGTAGGTGGTACCGTTAGCGCGTTCAATTTCATTCGAAGAGTAGGCTTTCCCTCGACGCCCGAAGTTGTTTCTGTTCTGCTGACGTTGGCTGTCCTCGCATCTGTTCTCTCCCTTCCATTAGCGGGGATTAGTATTCAAGGTGCGTTCTACTTCCCGCTGGTTGCGGTTGTGATTCCGTCCCTGATTGGCGAGGCGCTAAACTCGACAATGATTCTTCATGGAGACAAGGTTCTGAACTTTCGAAGGCTGATTGGACTTGAGATCCTATCGTGGTTCTTGCTCATAGCGGCATTGCCGCTGGGGGCAATCGCCGGGGTGGCCGTTTCCAATCCAACGTTATGGGTTGACGGATTCTTCACAGTACTGGTCATTTCTTTGCCGGTACGGTTTCTCACAGTTACCTCGATTTCATCGGCCCCGTCTCGGAAGAAATTCTCGGCGTCGGCGTTGCCTCCAACTCTCGCGATTTTGTCCCTTTCGGCATTCGGGCCTGGTATCGGTCTTACAAATTTTGTCAACGCTGTTGCGATACGTGGGATAACCGCTTTCGTCGTGGGCATCGTCCTTTCGGCTGCCGGCGTCTCAAGGATCACGCGGGACGTGGAACGTTTGGGTTCTCCGGAGGTTCGCGATTCTCCTCTAACTCTCTTCAGGGTGTTTCTTCAGCACTGGTTAAGGTCGGATCCTGAGCCTTTAGAAAATCGACTCGGCGCGCTCGGGACGCATGGAATAATCGAGGGCTCGATTCTTGACTTCTCAGGCATCAAAGGTGCTATTGGTAGCGTTGTTGTCTCGAATTTTCATCCGGGCCCTTATCGGGATCTCGGTAGCGGAGGCCTGCCCTCTCGGTTGAAAGCCTCGCTTGAAAGGTCGAAAGGAGGGGTCGTCCAGGTCCCACATGGGATCTCAAATCATCAATTGAACATCGTTTCGCAAAAGGATGTGCAGCGAGTCATAGAGAAGGTTGCAGCCCAATATCCTGTGGGTGCTACGGTTCACGAATCTAGCGCCATGGTTAGGTCCGTGGTAGGCGAGGCTAAAGCATCCGGCCAGGTCTTTGGTAACGTTGCGTTTCTCACATTGACGCTCTCGCCATTGGACATGGAGGACTTGCCTTCCGAGGTTGCTCTTGAGGTCGAACGGGAGGCGCAAGCACGAGGCCTGGAGGCCGTTGTCGCGGATGCTCACAATAGTCTGTCGAATCAAACCTCAATAACCTCTGAACAGGCACGAAAGCTCGTTGAGGCCTCAGTCAAAGTGCTGGACCAGTTGGCTCTCGCCCGCAGATCGCCATTCTGGGCAGGGTCTGCTGCGGACCCTCTAAAGGAGTTTCAGCTTGAAGATGGGATTGGCCCTGGAGGGCTTTCCTCGCTGGTGGTGCGGAATGGAAATCAGGTTGTTGCCTATCTGACCATTGACGGGAATAACATGCATACAGGAACTCGAGAGGCGATACTGGAAGACCTTGAAACGATCGGAATGGCTGATGGCGAGGTAATGACAACTGACACGCATCTCGTGACTGGACTGGTCAGGTCTACTCTCGGATATTACCCGGTTGGCGCCCATCTAGACGTTGGGTTGTTGAAGCAGAAGGCGAGGGAGACCGTTCAGCGTGCGATATCTTCGATGGAAGAATCTACTGCGGGCTTCTCGAAATTCTCGATCGAAGTACGAGTTCTTGGATCAGAGACATTTCAGACCATCACGAGTTTCGTTGGCCGCATTGCAAGACGTATCGGGCGTCAGTTCTTCAGGCTTGAAGCCCTGACTCTTGTTGTGACTCTGATTATCCTGTTCTTCCCGTGAATATCATGGAAGTCGACGAGTCTCTACACTACATGCAGCTTCCACGAGAGGTTATCGTGGGTAAGAATGTTCTCGGCCGAGTTGGAGAGGTTTGCGCACGACTCGGCTTCACTGGCACTGCGCTTGTTGTATCGGGACCCGTAACCTATCCTCTCGCAGGCGAGCCCGTCGCGAAATCAGTTACAAAGGCCGGGTTGAAGGTCGACCATGTCATTGTCAAAGAATCAACCGAGCAAGTTGCGAATCATGTCGTAGAGACGATCAAAAAAGTCAAGGCCTCACTGGTCCTTGGCGTCGGTGGAGGCAAGGATATCGATCTGGCAAAGCTCTCCTCTGCAAAGTCGAAGGTCCCGTTCATGAGCGTTCCAACGGCTGCAAGCCACGACGGCATCGCGAGTCCCTATGCTTCGATCAAGGGAGGTTCAAGGCCTTATTCGATCAGAGCGCAAGCGCCAGTGGCGATTCTTACGGACATTGATGTTATAGCCGATTCTCCCTACAACCTATTGGCCGCTGGCTGTGCTGACATCGTTGCCAAGTTCACAGCCGTTAAGGACTGGCAGCTCGCCCACAAACTGAAGAACGAATACTACGGCGACTATGCTGCCGAGCTCGCAATGATGAGTGCTGAGCTTGTTACCAAGAACGCCAAGGAAATCCTCAAGCGAAACATCGAAGGCGTCCGAACAGTAGTAGAGGCACTCATAAGCTGCGGAGTAGCAATGAGCATCGCAGGAAGCTCCCGACCCTGCAGTGGGTCCGAACACTTGTTCAGCCATGCACTCGACATTGTCGCCGGAGAAACAAGTCTACATGGTGAGAGAACAGGTGTTGGCGCAATCTTGTGCGCTTACCTCCAGGGATCCAACTGGGAAGCAATTCGAACCTTCCTGAAAGAGATTGGAGCTCCCTCAACCGCGAAGGAGCTTAACGTCTCACCTGAACAGGTGGTAAAAGCCCTGACGATGGCTCACAGTCTGCGTCCCGAACGATACACAATTCTCGGAGAGACTGGAGTGGCTGAAGGGGCTGCGGAGAAAGTCGCTCGGACTACAGGCGTCATCGGATAGTATGTTGAAGGCCTCCGCGCGAGCCTACGCGATTCAAGGGCTCGTGAAATACCACGGTCTCCGGAACGAGAAACTCCGACTACCCTTCCACGACAGCATATCTGTCTGCATGAAAGCTCTTCCCACAATCACAACAGTCGCGTTCAACCGAGAGTTGGCAGATGATCGTATCCGGATAAACGGCAAGCCGCCATCCCGGAAAGAACAGGATAGAGTGTTGGCGGTGGTTAACCGTCTCCGGCATTTGTCTCGTTTGGGGTCCTTGAAGGCAAGAATTGAGTCTAGGAACCCTGATGTCAAGGGTAAGGGACTGGGTTTCTCGGCCTCCGGGTTCGCAGCGCTGGGACTCGCAACGGCACGGGCATTGGAGCTGGAGGTCAAGACGCAAGAGTTGTCCGAAGTTGTTAGATTGGGCGCTGGCTCTGCTTCACGGAGCTTGACCGGAGCCTTCTCCATCTGGTACGCGAACAGAAACGGTCGTTCTTATGCGGAGGAGCTTGCATCTGCCAGCTCAATCAAACTAAGAACGATAATTGTTCCGATAGAGTCAGAGATCAAAACGGATAGAGCTCATGCTGACGCTGTCAAGTCTCCATTTTTCAAGCCCAGGCTAGCTTACCTTCGAAGTATTCTTCCACGGATGAAACGGGCGATTTCACGGAAGGACGTGGATTCCATTGGACGATTAGCTGAGGAGGATACACTCAACCTACATGCAGTCACGATGACGGGTAGAGAGGGGCTGATTCTTCTCAGTCCACTCTCCATAGAAATCATCAGAGAAGTAAGAAGGCTCCGAATCGAAGAGGATCTTCCAGCATGGTTCTCTCTAGACACTGGTCCATCGGTTTTTGTCAACACTACTCGAGACGCTGCCAAGTCAGTACGAAGGAGTCTCAGCAAGATTACAGACAACGTGGTGGTCTCAGATCCAGGTGGACCAGCCGAAATCATCGACAAGCACCTTTTCTAACCACTCAATCGGTTCGAGTCCGCGAGAACTAGATAATCGAATGTCGTCGCAGAAAGGATCCATTGCTGGACTGGCGGATGCCAAAGCTCTGGCTCCGCTTCCAAACGCCGACAAGTACTCGCTGATCGTGACCCGGTTTGCCCCGAACCCCGACTTTGTGCTCCACATTGGATCTCTCCGCGCTGTCTTCCTCTCCCATGACTACGCGAGGATGTACAAAGGCAAATTCATCCTCCGGTTTGAAGATACGGACCCGAGACTGAAGAAGTCTGTTCTCGAGTATTATGGACAGATCGAGAGTGACATGAAATGGCTTGGTTGCCAGTGGGACGAGGAGTACATCATGAGCGATAGAGTCTCGATTTATTATGAGTACGCAGAGAAAGCGCTCGGACAGGGAATCGCATTTGTCTGCACGTGTGAGCCTGACCAGTTCAAGGCGATAATCGAGTCAGGTCGTGCTTGTCCGCATCGGTCGAAGAGTCCGGCCGAGAATCTTGAACAGTGGCACAAGATGCTCAGCGGAGGGCTGAAAGAAGGAGAAGCAGTGGTTCGCGTCAAGACGGAGACAACTCACCCGAATCCAGCGGTTCGAGATTGGCCAGCATTCAGAATAATTGATCCTGAGAAGTATCCACATCCGAGGGTCGGCTCGAAGTACCGGGTGTGGCCGCTGTACAACTTCTCCGCTGCGGTAGACGATCATCTCATGGGAGTTACCCACATCATACGCGGAAAGGAGCACTTGACCAACGCGGTCCGACAGACCTTCCTCTACAAGCACATGGGCTGGTCGTATCCTGAAGCGATCGAGTACGGTCGGTTGAAGATGATAGGCTTCAAGCTGAGCAAGTCAGAGATGGTGAAAGAGCTGGAAGATGGATTGGTCGATGGATTCGATGATCCCAGAATTCCGACTGTTGCATCGCTCAGGAGGAGGGGATACTCGCCTGAGGCGCTGCGAAAGATCGTCCACGAGATGGGTGCTCGTCCGGTTGACGCGACGTTGAGCTGGGACAACATCAACGCTACTAATCGAAAAGAAATCGATAAACTAGCTCACAGGTACAATTTCATCCCTAATCCTGTCCCCATGGACGTGGATCATGTCTCACAAGCGTTCGAAGCTCATCTGCCTCTTCACCCCGAACTTCCATCGCTTGGAAACCGGACGTTGAAAGTGCTACCTCGCGAGGGTATTGCTCGCATCTGGATATCTGGAACCGACCTTCAGGTGTCCGAGAAGTCGAAGATTGTGCGGCTCATGGAACTCTTCAATGTAGAAATTCATTCAACCAATCCAAACATGGTCAAGGCAACGTTTCACAGCCAGGAGTACGCGAAGGCCAGGGAGCTCAAAGCACCCCTAATCCAGTGGGTCCCAGATGAACAACACATCTCGTGTGAAGTGGTCATGCCGGACGCGACGAGGACCAAGGGGTTTGGCGAGACCAACTTGCTGGGAGAGCATGTGGGCGGTATTATTCAGATGGTTAGGTTCGGCTTCGGAAGAATCGATTCAAAGGAAGACCCGTTGACAATCTACTTCGCCCACAAGTAGGCCAGAGCAAATCTCCATTCTGCCGACTATTGTCTATGACTGGTGTTCGCTCATGCGACGCGGGACTCGGTCGCTAAGACCCCCCTATTTCTAGAACAACCGCAGTCTAGCAATGATAATAGGTGAGACAGACGATTCAGGGGATGATCCCCGCTTTAGATGGCTCCGCGAAAAACTCGATTAGCCCAGCGAATTTAGCGATGATCTTGAAGTGACCTCCCGGATTCTAGATCAGGGCTGATAATGGGAGATTTTTTCCCCCGAGCGTAAGCGTGGGTGAAGAACCAGGGAAACCATCCTTTACCTTTTCTATCCTTGAAGTAAAATTATATATACTTCCACGCTTGACGGAGTACAGAGACGTTTACTTGACCGAACCAAAAGACGACATACGAGAGGAAATCCGCGAGGAAATAAGGTCCCTCAAGGATGAGATACGCCACCAGGTATCCCAAGCCCTCGAGAGTTCCGGAACTGGGTCAATTAGGGTTGACCTCCACAAGGACGACATGGCCCAATCCGAACCCTCCTTTGTCGTAGTCAAAGACCTCGTCAGACAGATTCGCGAGAATGTGAAGTCAAGCCTGGCTACGCGAGGAGAGATCGCCGTAGACGAATTGGTCGATAACATGCCAGAGACTACGGCCGCTGACCTCCTGAAGTCACTGGCCAATACCGACAGAATCAAGATGGTGAAAATGCTCTATTCCACAAAGAAGACTTTCTCGGACTTCAAGACAGCCACAGGCCTTGAAGCGGCGTCGGTCAACAATCACTTGAAGAGCCTGTTGAACATGGGGCTAGTTTCGCACAGCGATGAGGGAGGCTACGAGCTCACTAAGAGGGGGAGATTACTCGTCAGGACTTTGGCGCTGATGAGCGAAGCACTCGGAGGAGAGCAAATTGATTGAGATAGGACGCGATTCTAGGATAGCGCAGGCGACGCGGCGAACCGCAACCACATTGGGCGGGATGTCAGCGATTCTTGCCCTGGTCTGGCTGATCCGGGGACCACTCGGAATACAACAGTATTCCGCCTCCATACTCCTCGCTGGTATAGGGCTGTTCTTCCTGGGCAGAGTCTTCCGCACAGAGACCAACTCAGGAGCGGGGAGAGCAGTTGCCAGCTTCCTCTGGAACCTCACGGCTGCGTTTGTCGGGATCATATTGTCGATCTGGATCCTGGGCTGGGTGACATCCTTGCAGTCCGACGTTTATCCAACCATCATTTCAAGCCAGGTCCCCTATCTCGCGGTTGTAGCGATCACAGCGGGTCTTGGAGTGTACGCGGTGCAAAAGCTCGGTCTCACGCGCAAGTGGACGGCAACCCCCTTCATCGTCGCCGAAGGCAAAGGGCCAACAATGGAAGGAACCAAGCTGACTGTGAAACAGGACACGGTAGGGATGCCGATCAGACGTGAGGGACGAACCATCGGATGCGTGCTATTGGGTGAGGTTTCAACCTCGTTCAAGACCCCGATGGGGATGGTCAGCGCATCACTCCCAGGTCCAGTCACTACTGTAGGAATACCATTCCAAGGGAAAACAGTGTCCAGCGACGAGGTCGAGAAGATGACCGGGAAGTCGCCAAACCAGCTGTTTGTAGAATCAAGTGGGCGGGCAGACAATCTGGATGTTGGGCGGATAAGGCTCCGCGACGGTTGCATGGGGGACCGATGGAAGATTGGTCCACTCATCTTCGACTGGGACGGGGACGGCGAGCATCACCCAAGGGAGAGATGGCTGGCGAAGGGAGCGAGTAATGACTATGTGACGACAAATGGTCACCGCGCAACGGCAAAATGGAACGGAAGCACACTCTCCGTGGGGGACGGCTCAATGGAGCTCTCTGCTGGATCCGACAGTTTCTCTTACTCTCCCAAAGAGGTGAGGACGGCATCCCCACTTCACTCGCTTCAGGTCACTGAGGACAAGATCACACTCGACGTTCGAAAGTTCACACTGAAGGTTTCAGGGGAAAGCGTCATCCTCAGAACTGAGGAAAAGACCAGCAGAACAGAATCGAAAGCATTGGCGAATGACTTGCGATCTCTACTGACTGAGACGGCTAAAAAGCAGGTGAGCGATGTTATGGAAGGGTCCCCGATCGACATTGGCGAGATGTTAAACACCACAGAGGAGGTACTTGCGAAATATGATTGAGGAAGTTCCAATGATCCCCGAATCAAAACACGTTGAGACAGGACTCATGAAAGCGATAGTTCGCGAACGATTCGGATCGCCGGACGTTCTCCAGTTGAAGGACATTGAGAAACCTGTCCCTAACGATGTTCGTGGAGTACTAGTAAAGATCTATGCATCATCCGTAAACCCAGCAGACCGGTATGACGTGAATGGGATGTCGTTGTTCTTACGACTCCTCCTGCCCCTGTTTCGAATGGGAGTCGGAGTGCGCCGGCCCAAGGAACGACAGGTCGGGACGGACATCGCCGGCAGAGTCGAAGCAGTTAGCAATAATGTGACGCAGTTCAAACCCGGAGACGAAGTGTACGGCGCCTGCATCGGCGGTTACGCGGAGTATGGAACTGCTAAGGAAAGCAGATTGGCGTTGAAACCAGGGAATCGATCTTTTGAGGAATCCGCTGCCGTCCCAATCGCAGGGTTCACCGCGCTACAGGCCCTCCGCAACCATGGGCACATCAAACCCGGACAGAAGGTATTGGTCAACGGTGCGGGTGGCGGGGTTGGAACATTCGCGGTGCAGATTGCCAAGTCTTTTGGAGCTGAAGTCACAGCGGTGACAAACACTGGGAATCTTGACTTGGCCCGGTCGATAGGCGCAGACCACGTCATCGACTATACCAAAGAAGATTTCACCAGAAAAGGCCAACGTTACGATCTGATCTGTGACATCGCCTCGAACCATTCAATATCTGACTACAAGCGCATAATGAATCCCAACGGGACCTTCGTTGTTGTCGGTTGGAAGGATAAGATCATCATGCGTCTGCTCTATTTTGCAATCCGGAGACCTTTTGCGTCAAGGGGAGACAAGAGGTTCGTGTTCTTCATAGCAAAATCAAACCAGGAAGACCTAGTTACATTGAAGGAGCTTATGGAGGAAGGAAAGATTCTGCCTGTGATCGATAGACGGTACACGTTGAGCGAAACAGCGCAAGCCATCAAGTACCTTGAAGAGGGACATACCCGAGGAAAAGTGATTATCACCATGGATCATGGCGACTCAAACATCCCGTCGAGGGAATGATCGCGATGATCCTTGTCGTCGGTGGCCTGAACGGCTTCATAGGCTCGAACACGACAGAAGCCTTGGTTGAGCATGGGGAGGACTGCGTTGTCACGCGGCACAAGAGCACCGAGGTCCCGGGTTTCCTTCAGAAGCATATTGATCATCGCCATGTGATCGTCGAGCCTGCCGACTCGACGTCAGTTGCGGACTTGCGAAAGATCGGCGACAAGCACAAGATCGATGGGATAGTTAACGTCGCAGGAGGCTTCGCTTCCGGCGACGGTCCGGTGCGGGGTCTCAAGGGATACTTCGACATGCTCGACGCCACCTTCCGAGTGGCACAGGACTGGAAGGTCGAACGAGTGACTTTTTCCAGTACAGGTGGAATGTACCTCGGGCTTCAAGGAACAGTAAACGAGGAGGCTCCCATTTCCCTCCCCAGCATGTTCCCCATTCTAGCGTATCAGAAGATTGTCGAAGTGGCCGCGGATCAGTTCGCAAAGAAGACGGGTATCAGTACTATCTGCGCTCGACTAATGGGAATGTACGGCCCATTTGACGGTAATCAGCTCGGCCTTGAGGCACGACTAGTTCATGCGGCCGTAAGCGGGAAACCGCCAAACCTTGAGAACGTGTTTTTCGGTAACGCTGAAGATACGGGAGATCTGTGTTACATCAAGGACTTGGCACGCGCGATCGCGCTGGTTCATACCGCCGAGAAGCTGCAGTATGACGTTTACAACATTGGCTCAGGCAAGCTCACTCCGAATAAGGAAGTGGTGGAAGCGGTCAAGAGAGTGGTCCCGAATTTCAAAGTAGACCTTCCCCCAGGACATTTTCCATTTCCACCACTACCTCTCATGGAGACCAAGCGGTTACAGGAGGACACTGGCTTCGCACCGAAGTTCGATATTCGGTCCGCCATCCAACACTATGTCGACTGGCTCAAGGCCGGAAACCCCAAGTAGCATCCTCATTTCAGCGGGACGGCTGAAGTGCTAACTGCACTCGCCTGTTCTTGTTGTATGGTTGGAATTGGCGCTTATCGGATCGAATCTCTGGTCTGTGAGTCTGCGAAGAGCTGGACCCTTCCACAGCTCTGACAGACGAACGCGTCAAGGTGGAGGAGACCTTCTCCGAGCTCTGCCCAGTTCCCGAAGAGGAGATGTGCAGCACCGCTGGATCCTCCTGTCCGGAATGGAATGTCCCCCATGTCAGCCATTGCCGTGTTGCAGCTTGGACAATTTATGGCAAGACGTGTTTGAGCAGTCGACTCTGACAAGATTCTCGTTGTAGAGTAACGGCTAACCGAGGCTTAAGCTTTCGTCAGTGAAGACCCAATACCCCTCATTTGAGAAATGCTAGCCCTGCCAAGCGGGGATTTCCTAGTCGCAAGAGTCATCGCTTCTTTAGCCAGTTTTCGTACTCACGTCAGCTTTCCGAGGAGAATCTCCCATGGATAGATTTCGATAGTGCGAAGCACCTCGTCGCGCATCCAGGGGTCTTCGGCAAGTCTCTTTCGGAGAATCCCTTCATTGGGCGTGTCAAGGATGAGCATGGCCCTGTGTTTACGATAATTTCCCAGCGGACCGCCCAAGATCACGAAGCGCTCGTCGGCGAGAGCTTCCATGAACACGGCATGCTCGGGCCACCCTCTCTGATCACGCATAGACCGCTTATCATCCCAACGGGGTCCCGCCTCCTCGATCACCACAAAGTAGGGCGTATTTCCTAGCCCTCCCACGGAGGAAGTTCCAGCGCGCGCTCAAAGGCGGCGCGGTTGTGCACTGGCTCGCGATCGGCGTGCGAAACGATGACTTTCTCAAACGGAAGCTTCAGCAACTCTTGCATCGCCGGCAGTGCTCGCTTCTTGTGCCACGGGGAACCCCATATCCGAAGGTCGCCTCCCCGCTCCGTTAGTCCATCTCCAAAGACTATCACCCGCTGCTCGGGCAGCCAGAGCGGTGTCTCAAGGCGTCCTCGTCCATCGTAAAGCGCGACAAAGCCCCCTGGGAGCACCATATCCGATTCGATCATCTCCAGCTTGTTCTCGGGCAAGTCATCGGGCCAGTAGAGCCTCGGACCGAATGCACGGACCCTGTAGCGACGGACAAACTCGTCGATGTCCCGCACGTGGTCAGGGATAATGACAGCGGCCATCGTTGGGGGTCGCTCGTCTAGACGCTTCCACAATTCTGCTGCGCCTGCTTTCGGGACCAGAGGGTCGATCACGAGTCTCTCGCCTCCGGAGTCGACGTACGTCGAGGTGACGATCGGCTGCCAGTCGTCGCCAGGCTTCCAGTGATGATGTTCCGCACGCCAGATCCACAAACCGGACGCTACATCTCGAAGCTCGACCTTACTGGTCACGGATTGCATAACGTGTTTCTCTATGATCGCTCATAGAGTTAACATTTACTGAAAAGATGATCTCGGGCGTGCCGATTAGCGCGAATTACTTACAACTAGGCTTCGATACAGCTAGGCGGAACCCTGCAACGAATCTGTCCATCTATTCAGATGGTTAGATTTGGCTTCGGACGAATCGATTCCAATCAGGAGCCAATGACTGCGTAGTTAGCCCATTAGCAGCCAGTTCTGACTTAGTGAGCAGTGCTCCCGAATCCAATCTGAAGGACTATTGAGTAGTGATGACCAGAAATCCAGGTTACCGCGAACGTGAAGATGTTGCCGCGTCCCGTTACGACTTCAATTGTGTATTGACTTCCGCTCGTGAAAGTGAAGGCTGAACCATGGAGAGTGCACTGTGGACAACTCGAACCGATGCTGAAAGTTGTAGTCGTAACGCCATTCGGTACTAGTAAAGGGCCGCTCCAGTTTGCGAACGTGTATTCGTTGCCGCTTGAGTCCGTGACATAGTAACTTGTTAGGGTTGCAGTTTCGGTGCCATTGTTCTGAAGATCGACAGCTACCTGCGTGGAATCCTGGAATGCAGTGGAAGTCGAAGCTATGTTTTCCACGTGAGCCCCTGGTTCAGCAAACGTGGTCGTGAACTGGTTTCCGCACGATGTCTTGACTGGAATCCATGTCTCGGAGTTAGGATCTTGGACTGTCGTGAATGTTCCGTTCTGTCCTGCCGCGATTGCTACGTCGATGCTGTACGACTGGGTCCCAATCATGTAAGACGTGAGTCTCACCGCCTCTGATTGTGCGTTATGGACTTTGACTGTGTAGGTATAGGGTGTGGTTTGGCTTGCTGTGAAGCTTCCGGCTAGAAGGTTCGAGTTTTCAGTATTGCAAGAGGGCGTGGGGGTTAGCTGAGGGCTGAGTGCTCCGGTCGAGAAGAGTGCGATTGCTCCTACCGCGATTGCGCTTACTAGTATTGCAATTGCCTTGGTATTCAGTTTTCATCCTTTTCTGGCTCATGAGCTTCACGTATTCAATCGTCATGTAACTGGGCACAGCCACCCTGTGACTCACGTCTGTCAAAAAGTCGGAGTCATTCGCCAACCGAAGAAGGATGAAGATTGGTGGAAAAGTGGACGTGTTTCCACAACCCAGTTGCTGCCTCGCGAATCTCGACTTTGCTCGTCACAGCTTGCATGATATGTTTCTCCACAATCCCTCATCGAGTTAAGATTTGCTGAAAGGATGATCCCCCAGGCACGTCGATTATCGTAAACTATTCGTACCTTTGCCTTCGATTAGCGCGAAACACGAATCAATCCTTTTTACTTCATATTCTGTTAGAAGTCTTTAGTCTCGAAGAGTTTCCGTAAATGCGTAGGCTTCCATAGCATAATCGTAATAGGACAGTCTGAATTTTCCTCGCGCATGGTCCAGCCGAATTCTCCTATCCCGCAACCAGGGGTTCAGGGGTCCAGTTGGGGTCTCTTCTTGGCATTCCTTGCTGCTGGCGGGGGCACAGTCCTAGTTGCCGACAACTTGGGCGATGTCTTCGGCGTGGCTGCGCCTGTCTTCTTCGGCCTCGCATATTATCTGATTCATCGGTCGTCTCGTCTCAGACGCTTCTCAGCCGTCACGTACGCTTTCTTTGTGTTTGCTCTCGTAATCTCGGTCCGACACCTAGTATTGGACAGCTCTCTTGTTAACGGTCTACTCCCTTCCCTTAACGGCCTCGTTGTCTACCAGGTGATTGACACCTCTGTAGTGTTCGCCCCAGTGATCCTGTTAGTTCTGGCAAACGGAGGAACCCTCAGCTCGCTCTTTCTCCAGAAGGGAAACCTGCGATTAGGCCTCGCCATCGCCGTTCCAGTCTTCCTTGTGCTCCTAATCGTATCATTTGTCATCGAACAAGCACTAGCGCCTTCGTTCGGGGTCCAGGGCGTAGGCCTTCC
>WNGK01003603.1_pt1 | contig 20932 bp, 14 predicted proteins | sample 5400601 | NCBI WGS metagenome assembly WNGK01 (sample SAMN13153376, study PRJNA577476) | soil metagenome | isolation source: 60 cm soil or saprolite under Garry oak tree replicate 1 | place: USA:California | collected 2016-06-15
ACCGTCCCCGCCCAGCTCATCCAGGCAAACTCGTGGCGGATCTCCCCGCCGCCCAACGCCGCGCGCGCGGCCTCGGCCACGTCATCAGGCATCCGCATGTCCGTCGAAGACTCCATCGCGATACCTTTACCATCGGCGACGTTGGCGGTGAACTTTCTTCTTCCGGACTCGGCCGATGCGTTCCGCGCCGCGACGTGGAGCGACATCGAGCCCTACTACCAGGAGCTCGCGGCCCGGCCGCTCGACGAAGCCACCGTCGAGCAGTGGCTCGCGGACTGGTCGCAGCTCGAGTCGTTGGTCTCGGAAGCCTCGATGCTCGCGTACTTCGCGTACACATGCAACACGGCCGACTCAGCCGCGGAGGCCGCGCAGCTGCGGTTCGGCAGCGAGATCGAACCGAAGATGGCTCAGCAGGCGTCGGGGCTGCAGAAGCGCCTGGTGGACCTCGGATACGGCCGGCCCGGGTTGAGGACCACGGTCGAGCGCTTCCGCAACCAGATCGAGCTTTTCCGCGACGAAAACGTCCCACTCGTCTCTGAGCTGTCGAAGCTGGAGACGGAGTGGTCGAAGGTCAACGGCGCGATGACTGTGGATTGGGACGGCGAGCAGAAGACCCCGCCCCAGCTACTCCCCTACCTCGAATCGCCCGACCGGGAGGTGCGCGAGCGGGCGTTCAGGCTGCGCGCGCAGCCGTACCTCCAACAGCGCGGCGTGCTGGCCGGCATCTTCGATCAGATGCTGGTTGCGCGCCAGCAGGTTGGACACAACGCCGGATTCGCGAACTACCGCGACTTCGTCCACCGCGAGAAGAATCGCTTCGACTACACGCCCGACGACTGCATGCGGTTCCATGAAGCCGTCGAGGAGACGATGCGCCCGGCCACCACGCGAATCCTCGAGCGGCGCAAGCGAGAGATGGGCGTCGGCGAGCTGCGGCCGTGGGACATCACCGTCGACCCACGCGGCCGCGCGCCGCTGCGGCCGTTCAGCGACGTGCGCGAATTCATCGAGCGCACGTCGGACGTGGTGGCCCACGTCGATCCGGACTTCCGTGGCTACATCAACGCGATGGCCGCGGCGGGCATGCTCGACCTGGAGAACCGCAAGGGCAAGGCGCCGGGCGGATACTCGGCGACCCTCAACGGCAGGAAGATGCCGCTCATCTTCATGAATGCCGTTGGCATCGATGATGACGTGAAGACGATGCTCCACGAGTCGGGCCACGCGTTCCACGGCTTCGAGGCGTCAAAGCTGCCGCTGATCTTCCAGCGTCACCCTGGCTCGGAGATGGCCGAGGTCGCGTCCATGAGCATGGAGCTGCTCACGTCCCCTTACATCACCGCCGAGCAGGGCGGCTACTACTCCGACGACGACGCGCGGCGATCCATCCGCGAGCTGCTCGAGGGCGTGATTCTTTTCTTCCCGCACTGCGCCTCCGTCGATGCGTTCCAGCACTGGATCTACACGGACGAGGCGGGCGCGGACGCCGATGCGAGAGACCAGAAATGGCTCGAGCTGCGGCGGCGGTTCGAGAGCGACACCGTCGAGTGGAGCGGGCTCGATCGCGAGCGAATCGCGCGCTGGTACCAGCAGCCGCACTTCTTCGCGAACCCCTTCTACTACATCGAGTACGGCATCGCCCAGCTCGGTGCGCTGCAGGTGTGGCGCAACAGCCTGAGCGACTCGGTGAACGCGGTCCGCAACTACCGTGGAGCGCTTGCGCTTGGCGCGACCGAGCGCCTGCCCGACCTCTACGGAGCTGCGGGGGCGCGTCTCATTTTCGACTCGGCGGGGATGCAGGAGCTCACGTCAGTGGTCGAGGAGCACCTGGACAAGCTCTACAACTAAGAGGCGCGGCCGGAATCCCTCGCCGGATCTTCGGCGCCCATGCGACCCATCTGCGGGCTCAGCTCCTGCGCTGCTCGCTCACGCAGTTCTCCAATGCGCTCGCTCCGCTGCTCGTCGCTTCGCCCGCATCTGGGCCACCTGGATCGCCGAATCTCTCGCCGAGGTTTCCGACCGCGCCTCTCAGCTGCGCGCGATGTCGCGCAGCGGCATGCGCGGTCCGAAGCGAGGCGCCGACGCGCCGATCAGCAGGAGCAGCCGCAGGACCCTGGCGCGATGCGGACGGAACGCCTCGAGGATCTCCAGCATCCGCTCGTCGGTCGAGCGCGCCGTGCCGTCGAACGCGTTGCCGACCATGTGCGGCAGGTGGTAGTCGCCGACGGGCACCGCGTCCGCGTCGCCCAGGGCCACGAGCGCGACCTTGGCCGCGGCCCACGGACCGACGCCCGGGAATGCCTGCAGGCGCCGCCATGCGTCGGGCACCGACATCGCGGTTGTTTCCTCCAGGCGTCGCGCGCTGCGCGCCGCGCGGATGATCACATCTGCACGTCGGCGCTCGATGCCGAACCGATGGAATGTCCAGTACGGCGTAGCGGCAAGCACCGCGGCCGGCGGCGCCACGCGCAGATTTGCCGGGCCCGGCGCGATGGTGCCGAGCTCGTAGACGAGCTTTCTGTAGGACTCGTGGGCGGCGTCGGTGGCCACCTTCTGGCCGATCACCGTGGGCACGAGCACCTCGAAAACCGCGCGGGTTTTCGGAATCCGCATGCCCGGATGGCGGCGCTTCGCGTCCGCCAGCGCCGGCTCGCGCGGCTTGAAGCCTGAGTCGTCATCCTCCTCACCACACAGCGCGGGCGCATTCTCGGCAGCCCACGCCGCGCCGGGGCCCCAGGCATCGACGTCGACCACGCCATCCGCCATCACCAGGCGCAGCGTGGCCGGTCCTTGCGGCGTGTGCGTCGCGCGCCAGGCCTCGGTCACGCGCAAGCGCATCGACGGCCCGGGCCCGATGGCGCCGAGGGTCAGCGCGAGGTTGAGAGGCTTGTGCGGCCGGAACCGCGATCGAACGTCAGGCGCCGCGTCGTCAGTCGGAATTCAGCGGGATCTCCAGCGTGAATGTGCTGCCCTTTCCGGGCTCGGATTCGACGGTGAGATCTCCATCATGCATGCGCGCGATCTCGCGCGAAAGCCACAGCCCGAGGCCAGCGCCGGCGGTGTGCGCGGTCGCCGCAGACTCGATACGGCCGAAGCGCTTGAACAGGTTGCGCTGGTCGTCCTTGTCGATGCCGATGCCCTTGTCCATCACGGCGACCAGTGCGCGGTAGTCGCGCCGCGCGATCGTGATCGCGATCGGCGAGCCGGCCGGCGAGTACTTGGCCGCGTTGCTGACCAGGTTGCGGACGACGATCTGCAGCCGGTCTGGGTCCACGTCGGCCCACAGCGGCTCGGGCGGACGGTCGATGTCGAGCTCGTGCTCGGAGACGAGCGGCCCAAGGTTTTCAATGGCGTCCTCGGTGAGACCCGCAATGTCGCTGCGCTCCCTCCTCAGCGCGAGGCGTCCCTCCTCCAGGCGCGACGTCTCGATCATCTGCTCGAGCATCGAGTTCACCTCATCGGCTTTTGCCACGAGAAGGGGCACGACCGAAGCCGCTTTCGGCGGCATATCGCCAAGCGATCCGGCCGCGATCATCGTGAGGTAGCCCTTGATGACGGTGATGGGCCCGCGCAGCTCGTGCGACGCGAAGTCGAGGAAGTCGGTCTTGGCCTTCTCGAGGGCCGCGATGCGCGCGGTCAGCGAGACGCGGTCCAGACCTGCGGTGATGCTGACAGCGAAACCGCGCAAGCGCGAGATCTCCCATTCGCCGAACAGCGGCGTGAACGGCCCGGCGAGGATCGTCATCTTGCCCTGGCCTCGAGTCAGGTCGAGCGGTATGCGCAGCATCGAGCGTGAAGTGCCCGGCTTGGCGGCGAGAGCAGCAGCTTCCTTCTGTGTCAGGCCATGGGCCGCGAGGATGGAACCGTCCGAGTCTTCGATGAACCCGGCAGGCGCGCCTACCATGCGCGCGCCCCCGGCGAGCGCGCGGGTCGCGAGGGTGGCGCGGTCGGGGCTGTACAGCAGCAGCTCATGCAGCGCGCTGCGCAGCTCCTCCTCCTCAGGACGGCTCCAGAGCTGGCGCAGCCACAGCGGCGGCGCGAAGCTCGCGTACATCAACGGCACGATGACGAGCACGATCGAGTCGATGACGACGGCAGCGGTCGTGCTCTGCAGCGCGGGTCCGGCCACCGTGGATGCGATGATCACCGCCACCAGACCCGCGTAGCCGAGGCTGAGCGAGCGCAGGCGTGAACCCTCGACGGACGGACGGCCGATGGACGCAAGACCGAGCCGGAAGATGGGCTCGATCACGCAGAGCACCCAGGTGACGAGGATCAGTCCAACCGTCACGAGCTGGAAAGGCGATCGCTCAGCCTGCGGATTCGAGGACAGGTCGGCGGCCACTCCGATGATCGCAACCAGCGCGGTCCATACCGTTATGGCGGCTGCCAGGCTCCTGCCGAGGGGAATGAGCGAGTTTCGGAACATCAGAAGCGCGTATCCGGAAAGCACGAACAGCACGAGGGACAGGTCCGTCACCAGCTGTCCTGACAGGCCGATGACCGCCGCGGCCGGCGTCAGTACGACCAGGGCCGACAGCGAGAGCAGGGCCACCACCAGCCATACGCGCTGGCGGTCGCGGTGGCGGAGCCAGTCGGTGAGCGTGAACAGCGCGAGGCCGACGAATGCGGCCTGGACGGCGATGTCCAGCGCCTGCAGCAGCGAGGTCATCCGCAGGAGCTTACTTCATCGACGACATTTCAACGACATCGGGTGCCGGCTAGGCAGTGTACGCCTCCACAGCGTGGTTTCCGGCGGCCAGCGGGTTGCCGCCGCCGCACACCAGGAAGCGGCCGTCGGCGAGCATGCTGCCCGTGGCCAGCCAGCGAGCCACGGCCATCGGTGGCGCCGACGACCATGAGCCATGCGTTGTGTCGAAGACCTCGACGGAGTCCAGCAAGACGGGCGTGTAGCCGGTCGACTGGACGGTTGCCGGATCGTACTTCTCGACCAGGCCGCCCGCGACGATGATCCTGCCGCCGCCGGCCAGCACGCCGACGACGGGGGCGATGCGCGGAGCGATCTCCGTGGTGGACGCCCAGGCGTTGCTTCGCGAGTCGCGGATCTCCGCGGGCGCGGGATCGCGCGTGCCGCCCACAACGAAAACATCACCGTTGCCCAGCACCGCGATGGCGTGGCCGACGCGACCGACCGACATCGCCGGGCCTGGAATCCACACCTTCGTCGTGGGGTCGTAGATCTCTGTTGTCGCAAGCGGGCTACCGAAGAGCACAGACGCGTCGAGCGAGCCGCCCGTGTCCACGGACACGCCGCCGGTCACGAGCACCTTGCCGTTGGGCAGCCGCACCGCCTGCGGCCGGTCGCGCGCCGCGAGGAGGCTGCCCGTCGACGTCCAGCTGCGAAGCCCCGGATCGAAAATCTCGGCCGACGAAAGCGGCCGGCCCGGTTGCCGGCCTCCCATCACGAGCACCCTTCCATCAGCCAGCAGCACGGCCTGGTGATTGGCGCGTGGGCTGATCAGGTTGCCCGCCGGCGACCAGGTGTCGGTTCTCGGATCGTATATCTCTGAGTTGCCGCGGCCGGGCCCGAGTCCGCCGGCGACAAGCACGCGGCCGTCAGCCAGCAGCGTCGCAGTGTGTCGGGCCCTGGGGTTCGCCATCGACGCCGCGGCCGACCACGCGTTGGTCTTGGGATCGAAGATTTCGGCCGTTGCGAGCTGGTTGGCCTCCGCCTCCTGGCTGCCGCCGACGATTAGCACCCGCCCGTCGTGCAGCACGGTGGCGGTCTGGTCGATGCGGCCCGTAGCGAGGCTCGCCAGTCTCGCCCACGACCCGGCGTTGGCTATGGGCGACGGGCTTGGCGTGACCGGCGGTACAGCACCGCCCCTGGCGGGTGCCCACGTGCTGCCATCGAAGGTCCACGTGTCGTTGCGATTCCGGCCGCCGAACAAGACGATCACGTCGCGCCATTCGTCGTATGCCATCGCCGGCCGGAACGCGTTTGCCCAGCGCCCAGGCGGCGAGCACTCGGGCGCGAGCTGGCGCCAGCCGGAGTCGACCTCTGGCCGCCAGGTCCACGTCTCGCCGCCGCCACCGAACCGGACGAAGCCCACGCCTACGTTGTAGGCGACATTGCCCACGTAGCCGGTGCCCGCCGGCCATGGGACGCCAAGCGCGGACCACGCCCCGTTCCCGTACCGGTACGCACCCACGTTGCCGGCGACCAGAAGCGATCCATCCTTCGGCGAGACGATCACTGAGTGCGCCGAGCCGAATATGGGTCCCCGGTCGGGCTGGATCTCGATCCAGTCGCTTCCGTTCCACGCCCAGATGTCACTCCGATCGCTGGAGTCGGTGCCCCCGACGAGAACCACGCCTCCACGCGACGGGTCGTTCGCCATTGCAGGCTCAATGCGGGTGGGTGGCGTGTGGACGGGGTTCTGCTGGGTCCATGTGACACCGTTCCAGGTCCATGTCTGCGGGGTCGCGCCGGCCCCCGACGCCGGTTCGTACAGCACCGTGTAGTGATGCGTCAGGTCGTAGGCCATGGCCGCATATGAGGTGGCAGCCGGGCTCTGCGAGGGATCCTGCCTCGTCCAGCCCTCGACGTCCCAGGTCCATGTGTCTGCGAAGCTGCCGGCTACCTGCTGAGTGGTCCCGCCGCCGAACAGCACCATGACGCGCCGGTCGATGTCGAAGGCAAACGCTGCGTTGGAGCGCGCTGGGGGCGCTCCGCCATTGACGGCCGGCGCGAAACACCCCGACTTACTGCGCGCGCCCGAGGCGCTCGCGGTCGCGTCTCCCGGGGCAAGCTTCCCGCACGCCGTCAGGGCGACGGCAATCAGTGCAACCCATCCAAGTCTGCTGATCGAGTGCGCCATCGAAGCAGCCAACGTAACGCCGCTCGACGAGTTACGCGCTCCTTTGGCGATCCACAGACGATAGGTGGCCGCAGTGCATCACGCTCCGACCACCGCTGCTTGTGCGCGAGACTGGTGGATCGCCTCAGCCCGGCTGAGCCGTCTGGCGATGACCTCGGCGACGGAACGCGCGTCTTCGCCGACGCCTCCGATCAGGCCGGATGCCAAACGGGTCTGGAAGGGCAGTCCGACGAAGTAGAGCCCGGGCTCGCCGTCGGCAACCCCGCGGACGTGGCGAGGAAAGCCGTCAGGGCCCGCCACCGGAAACTGGATCCAGGAGTAGTCACGGCGGAAGCCGGTGCACCACACGATCGTGCTTGGCTCGATCCGCCGCCCGCCCTCGGACACGGGGACTCCGTTTTCAATCGCCGTGACCCGCGCCGCGCGTTCAACGCCTGCAGCGAGCGCATCGCGCATCTTGACGCGAATGAGCGGGGCTCCGTGCGTGAGAATCAACGGCTTCATGCGGCGCCCCATCGGTGTCCGCACCGAGGCGATGCGGTTTGCGTAGAACCAGAAAACCTTTCCGTTGAACGCGTAGGCAATCGGTGGGATTGCTCCCGTTCCCCGCCCAGCCAACACCGTGTGGTGACCCGCGCGCGCGGCCTCTATCGCGATCTCGACCCCAGAGGTGCCGGCGCCGACCACGAGTACGTCGCCGGTCAGCTGCGAGGGGTTGCGGTACTGACCCGCATTCAGCTGACTTATATCCGGCCGGATTTCGGTCGCGAACGCCGGGACATTGGGGCGCTGGTAGCCGGTAGCAATCACGACGTGCTGGGTGACGATGGTTCCAGCAGTCGTCTCCAATGTGTACGACTCCTCCCTTCGTGCCAGCGTCAACGCACGCACGCCAGTGCGGACAGGTATGCGGAAGCGGCTCGTGTACGCCTCCAGGTAATCCGCCATCTGGTCCTTCGTCGGAAAGCTGGTCGGCGGCGCCGGAAATTCCGACCCGGGCAACCCGTCATACCGCCCGGGAGTGAAGAGGCGGAGGGAATCCCAGCGGTGCCGCCATTGCTCGCCGATGCGCTCCCCAGCCTCGAGCACGAGGGGGCTCAAGCCTCGACCCGCCAGTTCGTAGGCGGTGGCAAGGCCCGCCTGGCCGCCACCAACGACAACCGCCTGAAACTTCTCGACCTCGCCCATTTCCCAGCCTCCGGTTCAGTATTGATGTAGTCAATGCAGTAATACTGCAATTAATGTGGTTGTACTGTATGCGATGGGGATGACGGAAGTCAATCCGGGTCGGGTGCCACTTCGCCAGCGTCAGGCGCTGGAGACGCGTCGCGCGATTGCGCGCGCGGCTCGAGCGCTTTTCGCCGAGCGCGGTTTCGCCGCAGCCAGCATTGATCTCGTGGCCGACGAAGCCGGAGTGGCGGCGCGGACCGTGTACGCGATATTCGGAACCAAGAAAGCGATCCTGGCCGCCATATGCGAGGAGTGGCTGATTGAGGCGGGCGTCATGGAAGCGGTGTCCCAGGGCCTTGCTGAGCGCGACCTGCGCCGCCGCCTCGCCATCGTGGCCCATTCCAGCCGGCGCCAGTGGGAGTCGGACCGCGGTGTGAGGGCAATGCTCGAGGGCGCCGCTGCTTCCGACGCGGAGGTGGCGAAGATGGTCGCCGGTTGGAAGAGCGACCGCGCCCGCTCTCTCCACTCAATCGTCGCGGGACTCGAGTCAGATCTGCGCGACGGGATCGACAGCAACCACGCTGCTGCCATCATCCGGGCAATGACGAGCGCCGAGGTCTACTCGGAATTGGTTGCTGGTGAAGGCTGGACGCCTGCCGAGTACGAAGCGTGGCTTGCCGGCGTCCTGGTCGAAGTGCTGCTTCCGCCAACATCGAAGTCAGACGTCTCGGCTTAGTTTGGCTGGGGGGAAGGATTCGAACCTTCAACCTAACGAGTTCATAGCCGCCTCGGCGTACGCGCCTTCGGGCGCTTCGATCTGCTCCTGCGCCGTCTTGGTTCTGGCGGGCATGAAGACCCCGACGGCGAGCGCGCCCACAACCATGACGGCGGCACTGACCCGCAGCACATCGGTCATGCCAACGGCATAGGCGTCGTGCGCGGCGTGAAGAAGGTTGATGCCGAGAGGACCCGGCAGGTGGCCTGCGATCAAGGTGGCTCCCGCCACGCTGCCCTCGGCCACGTCCCGCAGCCGGCCCGGTAGCCCGCTCAGCTGCTGCGTCAGCTCAGCTCGGTATGCGTTGTTGAGGATGCTGCCAAGGATTGCGACGCCGAAAGACGCGGCGAGTTGCTGGAGGGTCCGGGTCAGGGCGCTTCCAGCTCCCGTTTGAGCCTCGGGCAGGACGCCGAGGATGACGTTCAGGGAAGTGAACATCGCGAAGGCATTGCCGACTCCGATCACAGGCAAGGCGATCGCGATAAGGCTGTATCCGGTGTCGGCCCTGACCATTGACAGCAGCGCCATACCGGCGGCGCAAATGAGAAGCCCGAGCAAAAGCATGACCCGAACCCCGAGGCGGGCAACCAGCCGGTCGCTGCCAACAGCGCCCAGCACGATGCCGCCGATCAGTGGCAACAAGCGGACGCCAGTGGCCTGGGCGTCGTTGCCCTGGACGATCTGCAGGAAGGGCGTGAAGACAAAGAGAACTCCCAGCAGCGCAAAGCCCATGACCATGCCGACCAGCACTGACCAGGTGAAGCGCGGGTTCAAGAAGAGCCGCAGGTCGACCAGGGGCGAGCGCACCCGTAGCTCCCACATGCTGAATCCGGCGACCAGAATCGCGCCGGTGACGAGGCTCGCGAGCACAGTCGCGTTGGTCCAGCCGAGGGCCGGCTGCTCGATGATCCCGTAGACGAGACCGGTCACACCGCCGACCACAAGAGCAGCTCCGACCACGTCGAGGCGCGGCGCGTACGAGTCCCTGCTCTCGGGGATGAAGATCCGGGCGCCGAGCAGGGCGAGCAGCACGACCGGTCCGTTGATCAGGAAGATCGAGCCCCAGTCGTAGTGGGTCAGCAGCCAACCAGCAACAAGTGGTCCCAATGGAAGGCCGAGAAACATGCCGGCCCCGCCAATCGCGATGGCCCGTGGACGCTCCCGCTCCGAAAAGATCGTCGGCAGGATGGCCAGGGAGATCGGAAAGATGAATGCTCCCGCGATGCCCATCACCGCCCGCATCCCAATCAGCCCGTCGGCGGTAGTCGTCTGACTGGCCGCGACCGAGGAGGCTCCGAAGAGGAAGAGCGCAACCAAGAGCATCCGCCGGCGGCCGAGGCGATCGGCCAGTACCCCTGCCGGAATCATGAAGCCGGCCAGGGCCAGCGTGTAGGCGGCGGATATCCACTGCAGCTGGTCGGTGCTGGCGCCCAGCTTGGCCGAAAGGGTCGGCAGAGCCGTGACCACGATGGTGGTATCCAGCCCCAGAACCAGGGAACTCAGAACGATCGCGCCAAGTGCCGCCCACCTGCCGCTGCGGGCCGGTGCTCGGCTGTCCATGATCATTGTCACTCCTCGGCTACGCGTGGCCGATGATCGCGCCGAGGCCGGCCACGAGGAAGCCGCCCATGGTGACCTGCACCAGCGAACGGTGGAGCGGGACCTGCAGGAAGCGCCGCCGCACCCAGGCGATGGCGATGAGCTCCAGGGCCACCACGACGTAGGCGACTTTCAGCGCGGTCTGGGTGTCGCTGATCAGGAAGGGCAGGGCGTGGAAGGTGCCGCCGACAAAGGTCGCCATTCCGGTCAGGGCGCCGCGCACAAGAGAGTTACCGCGGCCGCTCAACTCACCGTCGTCGGAAAGCGCCTCGGACAGGCCCATGCTGATGGCGGCCCCGAGCGAAGCCGCCAGTCCGACCAGCAACGCGGCGTGCGAGCCGGCCAGGAAGGCGGCGGCGAAGATCGGCGCAAGCGTGGAGATGGTGCCGTCGATCAGACCGATGAGGGAGGGTTGGACAAAGCGCAGGATCTGGCTGCGCTCGCCTTGGCCGCGCCATCGCTTCAGCAGGTCGCACCGGATCGCATCGGCCGAGGTCGCCATGGACAGGGGGATTCCGATCGTCGTCAGCATTGCTCTGCGCATGCCTGGAGGATGAATTCCAGGAGTGAGCAGACCATCCACCAGGTGGTTGATCTTCCGGGCTGGTGCCTGGTTGATTTTCATGGGAGACTGTGGCCTCCTGCGAGGGGTTACGACCCATGACGCTGCCGATCCCGCTTACCCGCTTCGTCGGCCGCGAGGCCGAGCTGACTCAGGTGCGGGCTCTGCTGGCCGGCAGTCGCCTGCTCACGCTGACCGGCCCTGGGGGCGCCGGCAAGACGAGGCTGGCGGTGCAGCTGGCCTCGGCCGCCGCCTCCGACTTTCCGGACGGTGTCTGGTTCGCGGATCTTTCGCCTCTGTCAGGCGGTGAGTTCGTCTGGGACCGGGTCTCGCTGACCCTCGGCGTCAAGGAGCCAGGGCCGAGTCGAACCTGGGCCGACGCGGTCGGCCATCGCCTCGAAACCCGCCAGGCGCTGTTGGTCCTCGACAATTGCGAGCACGTCGTGGAGGCCGCCGCCGAGGTGGTGACCAGCGTGCTTGCGTCGGCCCTGGGCGCGAAGGTCGTAACCACGAGCCGGGAGCCACTGGGAGTGGCCGGGGAGGTGACATGGGCTGTGCCGCCGCTCCTTGAAGCCGACGCCGTCGAGCTCTTTACGGAGCGCGCCCGGCAGGCGCTTCCGCAGTTCACGCTCCGCGACGACGACCGAGCAGCCGTCGTCGACATCTGCCGCCGCCTCGACGGCTTGCCTCTGGCGATCGAGCTCGCTGCCGCCCGGACGCGGGCTCTGGCTCCATCGCGCATCGCGGCCGGACTGAAGCATCGGCTCGCCCTGCTGTCCACCGGTCCTCGCGGCGTGCCGCGACGGCAGACGACGCTCGAGGCCTCCTTCGACTGGAGCTACGACCTTCTCTCGGAACCCGAGCGCGCGCTGCTGCGCCAGCTCTCCGTGTTTTCAGGTGGATTCGACGTCGAGGCGGCACTGGCCGTGTGCCCGGCCGCCACGCTCGAGCTGCTGGTAGCGCTGGCTGACCGCTCGCTGATCATCGTCGAGAGCCGGGACCGCACCGAGGCTCGCTACCGGCTGCTGGAGACGGTTCGCGAGTTCGCCGCCGAGCATCTCGATGAAGCGGAAGAGGTCGAGCTCGTGCGAAACCGGCATCGCGACTACTACACCGCGATGGCGGAGAGGGCCGAGCCGGGGCTCACCAGCCCTGACGATGCGCGGTGGCAGGCTCTTCTGATGACGGAACAGGAGAACCTGCGGTCGGCCATGACCTGGAGTCGCGACCGCGGCGAGCCTGAGGCGCTCGCGCGGTTGGTGGCGTCACTGGGCATGGTCTGGGCGTACACCAATCGGCTCGCCGAGATGCAGAGATGGTTGGAACCCGCTTCGGCGCGAGCTGAGGAGGTCTCTCTCCGGCTGCGCGCCAGGTTGCGCTACTACGAATGTTTTTCCGCGCTTGCCGATAGTCGCTTGGGGGAGATGCCCGCGCTGGCCAACGAGGCGCTCGCCCTGGCCCGCGCGGCCGGCAGCAAGCGCGACGAGGCGTTGGCGTTGGCGCTCCTCGCCACGGTGGCGGGCCTCATCGGCGGCGCTGAGGCGATGCGCCCATACGCTGAGGAAGCCCTACCGGTGGCCCGTGCGGCCGGCTTTGCCTACCCCGAGGTCATGGTGCTCGAGTTTCTAGTGCTTCTGCGCATGTTCCAGTCGCGACCGGACGAGAATTGGCGGTTGATCCAGGAAGCGATCACGGTCGCAAGGTCAGGTGTGCAAAGGCACACACAGCTCACGGTGAGGTCGTTCAGCGGAATCGTCGCTCTTACGCAGGGACGCCTTGCCGAGGCCCACCAGATCTTCGCGGAGGTCGTGGCCGAGGGCCGCGAGATGGCTGACTTCAATTACCTGCACAGCCTCATCGGCGTCGGTCTCGTGGAAATGTTGCGCGGTGACTTTGCCTCCGCGCGCCGCCTCGTGGATGACGGCATGGCGGCCGCGGAGAGGTCAGAGGCCGAGGGGAGGGCGGCCTTCGGGGTCGGCCTTAATTCCAGGTTCGTGCTCGGCTGGATGCAACTGGCCGGTGGCGACGCGATTCAAGCCAGGGGCTCGATGGCAGCGGTGGTCGAGGGTATTCGCATGTCGATCGCCCGGCACATTGTTCCAATGCCACTGGTGGTCCTCGCTGAGGCCCACCTCGCTCTTGGCGCGCTGGACGAAGCGGCCGCCGCACTTGAGGAGGCGATCCCCATCGCGGAATCGCGGAAGCTGATCTGGCTCCAGGGCCGGGCGATCCTCGTCCGGGGCAAGCTGCGAGCCCGCAACGGGGACTTGCAGGGAGCGGAGTCACTGATTCACGAGGCGCTGAATCTTGGACGTGAGGCTGGAGACCGGATGGGGTTAGTCGATGCTCTCGAGCTGCTGGCCCGGCTGGCTGCGCAGCAAGACAGCAATAAGGAGGCGGTGCGGCTCTGGGCGGCGGCCGAGTCGCTTCGGAGCGAGATGGGCTATCGCTTTGGGATCGACCACGCCGCGCGGCAAGGTGCGCTCGCGAACGCCAGACAGGACCTTGGTGCTGACTTTGAGACCGCGTGGGCGGAGGGCGCGAAGCTGTCCATAGACGATGCGATCGGCTACGCCGCACGCGGGCGTGGCGAGCGCAAGCGTCCATCCACGGGGTGGGCCAGCCTCACCCCCAGCGAGTTAGAGGTGGTGCGGCTCGTGGGCGAGCACCTGAGCAACCCGGAGATCGCTGCGCGTCTGTTCGTCTCGCGCGCCACCGTCAAGACCCACCTGGTCCACATCTTCGCCAAGCTCGGCGTCGACTCCCGCTCAGAGCTGGCCGTCGAGGCGGTCAGGCGTGGGACGGCGCCGCATCCGAGCCGCCGGAGCTGACGTCAGGGCGCGGAATAGCGCCGCGTCTAAGGCCAGGACAAATTCAGCATGAATCCGCTTTGTGACAGACGCCCGCTTGTGGGGCCTCGGGTTAACTGGCCAGACCGACAACCACTGCTAATGCGCGATCGACCTCACGAAGCTCCCGAAACCCCAGCAACCCATGTGACTCGCCGAGACGACTTGGATCAACCGCGCCGAGTTGCTCGACCAGAACCCGCGTCCGCTGACCGTCGATTTCCACCTCAGGCCTAAATGAAGCAGGATGGGCGCGTGTTGATGTCGGCGCGATGATCACCGTGGACAAGCTGAGCAGTTCGTCGGACTGAAGAACTACTCCGTAACGTCGCCCGGCCTGCTCGTGTCCCGTGGTTCCTCGGGGGACACGAAGGCGAAAGACTTCACCGCGCTGCACGAAGCGATTCCATCAGATGCGCGACGCGGGCCTTTTCGGCACGATCCCCGCGGTCGTCGCTCAATATTTTCGCCTCAGCAGCTAAGTCACCGCGCCGCCCTCGCCTGGCCAGCTCGACGATTGCTTCTCGGACGGCGTCGGATTGACTTCGACCCGACCCCGTCAGTGCTCGGAGTGCTTCCTGAGCCTCTTCGTCCAGCCTGATCGAGATCGCCTTCTCCACAGGAGCGATTGTATCACAATTGTATGACGACGCCTAACGAATCCCGCCTTCAGGCGTGACCCAGTACCGCAGCGCCGATGTGCCGTCATGCTGTCACCTCGTCCCGCGACCACAGATATTCGCCGGCACCTGGCCTAGTTCCTCCATCTCCCGAGCATCCTCTTACTGCGGCGCGAGGTGGATGGCTCGAACGTTGGGATCCGCAGGGATGGCTGGGGTGGCTGGGGGAGGAAGTGGCTGGGGAGGAAGGATTCGAACCTTCAACCTTCTGATCCAGAGTCAGCTGCGCTACCGTTGCGCCACTCCCCAATTCAGGACCTTCGCCGTCTACCCGAGGCTCAGGGCTTCGAAACTGCGCTTGCTGGCCTGCCGTCAGGCTCACCTCCAGCGGGCTGAGCGTGATCACCCCATCTTGGCTCAGAACGCCACTCGCGCTGAAGGTGTGGCCGTTACCGCCGGCCCACGTGACAACGATGCTATCGCTTTGGCCCATCGGCCAGACGAATCGTCCCTCACGTACAAGCGCAGGTACACGCGACAAAACCTCAGCTGGGTAATACGTATCGGGTCGAAATTGGCACTTCACATTCCTGCCTTGGTGGCGCTTAATTAGCGTGGCTGGAAGCCGGCCGGGCCGGGCGGGCGGTCGTGAGGGTCGTCGTGGGAAGGGAGAGTTTTGATGACCTTCATGAAGCGGACGGCTGCGATGGGTTCCGTGGTCCTCCTGGGACTGCTTTCGTTTGCGGTCAACTCGCCTGTGGCCGCAGGAGGCGGCGGTGGCGGCGGACTGCCAGCCGCCGGCAACTACCAGAACAGCAACGTCTTCGCGAACGTACAGATTTTCAACCCGGAATCGCAGATGACCGTCCAGGTCACAGACACGTCCAGTGTGTCAAACCCGCTGGGTGGTCCAAGCACCTCGAGTCATGAGGTCGACGTCTATGTCCAGGCATGCGACTTCGTAAATGAGGTGTGTGGCGCGGGTTGCTTCATCGCCAGCGGAGCCAATGACTTCACGTTCAGCAGCGACATGACGTCGGCGAACCTGACCACCACATACACCGGCAGCGAAGCGCCGTGCCAGGGGAATCCAGTCGCCGGGCTGACACCGCCGTTTACGGTCATGGCGACATGGACAGGGGCGCCAGGCGGCTCATTCAGCGGAATCGGCCGCTATGCATGCGACCGCTACACGAATGAAACCTTCACGACCGGTGCCATTGGCAGCAACACCATGGCGACGGCGAGCATCTCGCTCCTTCCGAATACCGCTTTCGGACCCGCGGGAGCTGGCCTCTCATCGTTCGGCCAGACCATTCACGCGCAGGGCACACCGGTCGACAGCTGCACGCCCTTGGGCGGCAAAGGCGCTGGCCCAGGACCACAGGGCCTGGGCGATTTCACCTTCTCCTCGCAAAACGCGTTCCTCACCCTCTCCCCGCCTGGGCAACCGCAGATTGGCGTTTCGGTAACGAGTTTCACCAACGTGTTGCATCCAAGAGCTGGCACGATCACAACGCGGTCCGAGACCGATCTGATGATCTTTCAGTTCTATCCGGGCACGATCGGCGGTTGTTTCGTGCTCCCGGCAGGCGCCTTCACTTTCTCCGCCGGGAGCGGCGCTTCGCTGCAGGCGTCGATTGATCTGGCGACCGCCACTCCATGCGAGCAATCCACGCCCCAAGGTCTGCCGCAGTCTTTCACCATAAATGCCACATGGGCCGCCACTGGACCGCTCGCCACGCTGCGTAGTGACGGGACGTTCACGTGCGGCGGTCTGACCAACGTGACATCGGGTACGCAAACGAGCATCGCCGCGACCGCCAGTGGCGTATTCACCAATGTTGTCGACAGTTTCGATTCCGCTCCGGCATCGCTTTCGTCGAATGACAGCACCTTCCACTTCGTCAGGCAGCCGACCTGTTGACCTGAAAACAAGGCCGGCGCGGCAGTGTGTCGCGCCGGCTCACTCGAACTGATCTAGCCTGCGACGGGCGCGACCACGAGAAAGATCAAGCCCTGGTCGAGGTTCGGATAGGCGCGATCCAGGTCCTCGATCGCGTAGAAGAGCTGGTCGAAGCTGATGTGATAACCGTGGCCCCGAGTGATGCCTGGATCGTTGAGGATCGCGGTCTTGGCGTCGTAGCCGGCGACCACCAAGTAGTGGGACACCGACCAGGCGGGTTGCTCATGGTGGTCGTTGTAGCCCGGATAGTTGGGATTGCCCAGGCCGTGCGTGCGGACGCCGACGATGACCGGCCTCCCGAGCGCCAGCTGCTGCTTGATGTTGAGCACCGTGGCCGGGAAGACCTGCCAGCCCGATCGCCGCGCAAGTATTGGTCCACCATTACCAGGGTCGCTTCTTCGCAGTCATGTTGTGCGGACGCCCAGTCCCCGAATGGGGCTTGTGACGTGAACGGCACCGGCAGGCTGACCCGAGCTGGCAGTTGAGCCGGCGCTTCCGCCGACGATCCGAGGGCGACGAGCGGGGTGTTGGTGAAGCTCTCGGCGGGCGACGTCCCAAAGGTGAGCCACAGTCCGGCGCCGACGCCGATCGCCGCCACCAAGACGATTCCGAGCCCCAGCTTCACCCGCATGGTCGAGGCGGGCCATTCTATCCACGCGGCGGCACTCGCCCCTTATCGCCTACCGGGCTCCGGTCGCCAGCCGGCGAACTCCCGCCAGGCTCCAGGACCCGCTTACTTGCGAGTCGTGGGACCCAGCTCCAGCGAGCGCGAGGAGCGCTCGACGTAGAGGGGTGTCGCCCCCATCAGGCGGTCGAACACGTCCTCGAGCAGCACCTTGGCCTGATACAGGTTTACCGCCCAGCCGACCCCGAAAACCCGGTCGCTGAACAGCTGGTCGGACTCGGGGTTCCAGTACGCGGTCCGTATGCGTTCCCACGTAGGAGGTCGGAAGTCGTAGGGTACGAGGCCGAACACGCGACCATGCCACGTCCGCTCGGCCTCAGGCTTGGCCAGCTCGGTCGCGACGGCGGCCACCACGAGCCCCACCACCGCAAGCCGTACCGCACGGCGGATACCGCGCACAGCCCCCATACTTCAAGGAGAGCGTAGCCCACAGTAACCGTGCACGTCCTGAACACGTTGAGGCAAGCGGGGTAGATGGCCAAGAGGCTCAGATCGACGGCGGGCTGGCTGCGCTGGCTCACACCCGGGCTCGAGATCAAGCGCTGGCTGCTTTTGCTGATGCTCGCCGAGCTCGTTCTAGTGCTCGGTGCCGCGTACGCCTTGAAGGAGATCTACCAGACGACCACGCTGCCGTACCAGTTCTACTACATCACCCTGCAGTTCTGGCCGTACTGGGCGCGCGCGACGGTGTTCGGCATCCTCGGTGTCGGCCTGCTGGCGTTCAGCTACCTGAAGCTCACCCAGTCAGTGCTTGGTCCGTTCCTGCCCGGCACCAACGTGGGCAGCATCGTCGAGGTCATCCATGCGTTCCGCCTGCGCGGACGCGGCCCCCGCATCGTCGCGGTCGGCGGTGGCACTGGGATGTCCACGTTGCTGCGCGGGCTCAAGACCTACACGTCGAACCTCTCGGCCATCCTCACCGTGGCCGACGACGGCGGATCGTCGGGGCGCCTCCGAGACGAGTACCGCGTGCTGCCTCCCGGTGACTTTCGCCAGTGCCTCATCGCGCTTGCGGATGCCGAGCCTTTGATGAAGCAGCTCTTCGACCACCGCTTCAAAGAGGGATCGCTCAACGGCCACTCCTTCGGGAACCTCTTCATCATGGCCATGGCCGACGTCACCGGAAACTTCGAGCACGCGCTGCGCGAGTCCGGCAAGGTGCTCGCTGTCAAAGGCACCATCGTTCCGTCGACCTTGCAGGACGTGACGCTCGTCGCGTCAATCAACGGCAGCAACGTCGAGGGCGAGTCGAAGATCCCGAAGCAGAACGGAAAGATCAGCCAGGTCTTCCTCAAGCCCGACGGGGCTCAGGTCAACCCCGAAGCCGCGCAGGCGATCCTCAACGCCGAGCTCATCGTCATCGGCCCCGGCTCGCTCTACACATCCATCCTTCCCAACTTGCTCGTGGAAGGGATGGTCGAGGCCATCAAGGCCTCACCTGCGCTGAAGCTGCTCGTGTGCAACCTCGCGTCGCAGCAGGGCGAGACCGACGGCTACGGCGTCGACGATTACCTGCATGTCATCCGCGACCACGTCGGGTCGAACCTTTTCGACTTCGTGCTCGTGAACTCGAATCACTCGCACATGCCGACCGGCGGCCAGTCTCAGGTCGTCTTCAAGCCTGACGACGCCACGCAACATCCTGAGGTGCGGTTCATCGCCGCGGACGTGGTCAACATCCGCATCCCGTCGCACCATGACCCCGACAAGCTCGCGCGCGTGATCATGCGGAAGGTGTGGCAGGCGTAGTCGCTCTCTTGGCGCGCCACCGCGCCACCAGCTCAACGATCGCCATCGCCACCGCCACGTAGACGTAACCGTCGAGCGCATCCACCGCGTAGTGCTCGCCGAGGTAGACGATGGACAGCAGCACCGCCACGCTCCAGACGATCAGTCCGATCGCCAGCGCGCGGTATTGCGACCACGCGTACGCGGCGGCAAGGGCAGGAAACGCGGCGTGCAGTGACGGGAACGCGGCGAACCGGTTCGGGTTGAAGCTGTTGTAGATCTCCGAGACGAAGTACTGACCGTCCCAGAGGGCGCTGACGGTCTGGTTGTTGATCTTCACCACCTGGCCCGGGAACTGATACCAGGGCGGCGCGCTTGGAAAGAAGAGGTACGTGGCGAAGGCCAGGAAGCACATCAGCAGCAGCGCGGCCACAAAGCGGCGGAAGTGCTCGCGCTGGTTCCACCAGAAGACGAACCCGACGACGATCGGCAGCGGGAAGTGCATGAAGTAGAAGAACATCGCGATCACGTCTTGCGGGCTGACGACGCCGGGGTGATAAAAGGCGTGCTGCAGGATCAGCGTCGGGATCGAGCCTCCGAACACGAAGCGCTCCATCCCCGACAGGTCGTACGGCGCGAACCCGGTCTTGGACGCGAACCCCCGCATCTCCTCGTAGGCGAGGAACAGGATCAGGAAGGGGAGCCAGTCGATGATGAAGCTGCGGCCGCGCCCGAGCGCGATCGCGATGAGCAGCAGGGCGAGCACCACCCACTCGGGCTCGATCGAGATGCCCCGCCAGAGCATCACACCGAAGATCAGGACGAGGTAGGCGGCGCTGCCGGCAAGAATTAGGCGCGACCGCTGCGGGGCAGGCCGCGGATCAGTCTTTTCGGACAACCACCACCGCCGTGATCTCCACCGTCACCGAGAACGGGAGCGCGCTCGCGCCGACGGCTGCGCGCGTGTGTTTGCCAGCATCGCCGAGCACGTCGGCGATCAGCTCAGACGCCGCGTTCATCACCTTCGGTTGATCGCCGAAGTCGTCGGTCGACAGCACCCACCCGATCAGCTGCGCGACCTCGATGACGTTGTCGAGGCCGGCCGCGGCCTCGATCTGCGCCAGCACGTTGAGAGCCGCGGCCCGCGCGGCGTCCTGCGCATGCTCGATGCTCACCTCGTCCGGGCATCTGCCCGTAAGACGCGCGCCATCACGCGAGGAGACCTGTCCGGCGATGAACAGCAGCGCCCTGCCTTCGCCGACTGGCACCAGCCGCGTCGGAATGTAAGAGGCCGCCGGCGGCGGGGGTGCGGGCAGCGTCAGGCCAAGCTCACGCAGCCGGTCGTGAGGTTTGCTCACAACGAAAACGTTAGCGGCGGCGGCTTCTGATTTGCGAGACGAGCGCCAGCACGAGCACCGCGAGCGCGATGACTCCCAGCGCGATGTACGGCGCCTGAGCCGAGCTCAGCCACTTGAACAGATCGAAGCCTGAAGGCTGAGCGGTGTGCGGGCGCGCACCGCTCGCGGTGGGAGTGACGCCCACCGGCTGTTGCGGGGTGCCGCCCGTGTCGTGATAGCTCCATATGAAAACCGCATGGTCTGACGGTCGAAACGTGGCGACATAGAGGATCGGCTGCTCATCGCCCGACACCGCAAGCGCGGTCACCGACTGCAGCGGAGGTCGAAGCGAGCTGAAGTGCTGGCCGGAGTCGCCGGTCGCCCAGATTCCGCCCGACTGACCGCCGCCGCCGTCGCTGGCCACGTAGAACCGGTCGGAGTGCGCGGCCGTGAACCCGACCTGCGTGTAGTCGGTCGACGGCAGCAGCGCACCCGAGCTGAGAGACGTGCAAGTCGTGCCGTTGTCCTGGGAGATGAAAAGCCCAGTATTGGTGCCGAGCACCAGCGGGCGCACGGTGCCGTTGGGCGGCAGCGGACCGGCGGCGATCCTGGTGATGATGGTGCCGCTGATCGCCGGCTTGAGCGCCATCCAAGTCGCGCCCGCGTCGGCGCTAGTCCAGAGCGGGACGGTTCCGGAGGGACCGCTGTCACCCCCGGCGACCAGGCGCACCGGCGGGTTGACCGCGGCCACAGCGATCGCGTCGATGCTGGATGTCGAAAGTCCAAGCGAAGTCCATGT
>WNGK01003116.1_pt1 | contig 20927 bp, 14 predicted proteins | sample 5400601 | NCBI WGS metagenome assembly WNGK01 (sample SAMN13153376, study PRJNA577476) | soil metagenome | isolation source: 60 cm soil or saprolite under Garry oak tree replicate 1 | place: USA:California | collected 2016-06-15
CGTGTTTTCGCGTACACCGTTTGATATTCCTCGCCGTCGGCCGCCGTATCTTCCCTTTCGATATAAGGCGGGAGCGGAACGTGGCCGTGCGCTTCAAGGAAGTCCTCGATCGATGAGCCGGGCCGGAATCGAAGGACACGCAAGCCGTGTTCGCGCAGCTCGCCGAAGATGCCTTGAACTTCACCTTCGAAGATCACCCGGTCGCCGGCCCGGATCCGCCTGCCGGGCCGGCACAGCACTTCCCAGATGTCCGGGCCGGCCGGGCCGGCCGGCCCGGCCGGCCCGGCAAACAGGACTTCAATTTCGCGCGTCGTCTCATTGGGGCGAGCAGAAGTGCGCTCGAGCCTTCCATAGGTTCGAGCGCGAATGACGCGCGTATCATTGAGGACGAGGACATCCGGCGGCTCGAGGAACTCGGGCAAGTCGCGGAATCGCGAGTCGATCCAGGCGCCGGTCCTCCGATCGAGCATCATCATGCGCGAGAAATCCCGGGGCCGCGCCGGCTCGCGCGCGATCAACTCGGGAGGCAAGTCGTAATTGAAGTCGGATGTACGCATGAGGCTATCGAATATGGAGTCGGGCCAGATCGTCGTTCGCCGGCACGGAGCGGACCGCATCCGCCGCGGTCATCTTTGGGTCTACCGCAGCGACATTGTGAATCCCAAAGACGCCGAGCCCGGCAGCATCGTCTCCGTTCGCGATGAACGCGAAACAATTTTGGGGAAAGCGTTTTTCAGCTCGAAGTCTCAAATCTCTCTTCGTTTTCTGAGCCGCGGCGACGCTCCTATCGATGAGGCGTTCTTCCAGGAGCGTTTCGCCCTGGCCGATCGTTTGCGCGAGCGATTGGGCGTCGATCCGCTCGCGAGCCGGCGGATCTACAGCGAGGGCGACCTTCTGCCCGGTTGGGTTATCGATCGCTACGGAGACCGCCTGGTCGTTCAGAGCCTCATCCAGGCGACCGACCGCCTTCAGCCTCTTGTCACGAACATTGTCATGGACCGCTACAGGCCTCGCTCCATTCTCTTCCGGAATGATAGCAGGGTGCGCGAACTGGAAGGCCTGGAACTCAAACAGGAAGTCGCGGGGGATCCCATTCCGGACTTGCTCGTTATCAACGAGGACGGAAAAGAGATCGCGATCTCGCTAACGGCGGGCCAAAAAACCGGATCCTACCTCGACCAGCGCGATAACCGTCGCGCGGCGCGCCGCTACGCACGAGGCCGAGCGCTCGATGCGTTCAGCTATACCGGAGGATTTGCCGTTCAGATTGCCGACCGGTGCGACCACGTCGAAGCCGTTGACATTTCCCCCCAAGCCGTGGCGCTGGCCCGGTCGAACGCCGAACGCAACGGCCTCAAAAACGTGGAGTGCATAGAGGCTAACGCCTTCGACTGCCTGCGGGAGCGGCATAAAGAAGGCCGGCGGTACGATACCATCATCCTCGATCCGCCGGCCTTCGCCAAAAATAGGGAAAGCCTGGAAGCTGCCCTTCGGGGATACAAGGAAATCAACCACCGGGCCATGCGGCTTCTCCGGCCCGGCGGCATCCTTATTACATGCTCCTGTTCGCATCACGTCGGCGAGGCGATCTTTGCCGAAATGCTGGCCGAGGCCGCCAATGACGCCTCCTGCTGGCTCCGGGTCTTAGAACGGCGGACTCAAGCCGCTGATCATCCAATACTTCTGACGGTTCCGGAGACCCTTTATTTAAAGTGCTTTATTCTCGAAATTCATCATTGACACGACTACACTAAGATCTTATGATTGTATTCGACTAAGATATTCAGGAGGGTACTTAAAACCATGGCGATTGTGAGATGGGATCCTTTTCGTGACTTGAGTATGTTGCAAGACCGGATGAATCGGCTTTTTGACGATGCCGGGCGCCCCTGGCGGACCGACGAGCCTGCGGCAACCACGAGTTGGAGTCCGTCGGTGGACATTTTCGAGACCGAAGGCGAAATTGTGGTCAAGGCCGAGCTGCCGGGCATGGACCGTAAGGATATCCAGTTGAACCTCGAAAATAACGTGTTGAGCCTTCGCGGGGAGCGCAAGTTCCAGAAGGAGACGAAGGATGACAACTACCATCGGATCGAGCGCTCGTATGGAGTCTTCAGCCGTGCGTTTTCCATTCCGGCAACGGTGGACGAAGAGAGAATCCGCGCCGACTATAAGGACGGCGTGCTGAAGATCGTGCTGCCGAAGAAAGATCAGGCCAAGCCGAAGCAGATCAAGATTGCGAGCGAGTAACGGAGGGAAATAGCCACAAGAAACACAAATTTCACAAAACTTTTTGAGCCTTTTGTGCCTTTTTGTGGCTAATTCAACTGATCATGATTCGTTTTGACAAGCTGACCTTGAAGGCCCAGGAGGCGCTGCAGGCGGCACAATCACACGCCTCAGAGAAGGGGCATCCGCAGGTGGCGCCGGAGCATTTGCTCTGGGCGATGATCCAGCAGAAGGACGGCGTGGTGTTGCCGATTTTTCAGAAGCTGGGCGTGAACCTTCAGACCATCGCCCGCGATCTGGCCGATGCGGTCGCCAAGCTGCCGACGGTTTCGGGTCAGGCCGAGATTTACGTGAGTCCCGCGCTGGGCCGGATTCTGGAGGATGCGCAGAAGGAAGCAGACCGGTTCAAAGACGAATACGTCAGCACCGAGCACCTTCTGATTGCGTTGAGCAATGCCAAAGACGAGGCCGCCGGGCGGCTCCTGCAGTCGCACGGTCTCACCAAGGACGCGATCCTGAAGGTCCTGGTTTCCATCCGCGGCACGCAAAAGATCACAGACCCGAATCCGGAGGAAAAATATCAGGCGCTCGAGCGCTATTCGCGCGACCTGACGGATCTGGCTCGCAAGGGCAAGCTCGATCCGGTGATCGGGCGTGACGAGGAGATCCGGCGCGTGATGCAAATTCTGTCGCGCCGCACCAAAAACAATCCCGTCCTGATCGGCGAGCCGGGCGTTGGAAAGACCGCAATCGTCGAGGGTCTGGCGCGACGCATCGTTGCGGGTGATGTTCCCGAGTCGCTGAAGCGCAAGCGGATCGTGGCGCTCGATCTGGGCGCGATGATTGCGGGTTCGAAATATCGCGGCGAGTTCGAAGATCGTCTGAAAGCGGTTCTCAAGGAAATTGAGGAAGCGGCCGACATCGTCCTGTTTATCGACGAGCTTCACACGCTGGTCGGCGCCGGCGGCGCCGAAGGGGCGGTCGATGCCTCCAACATGCTGAAACCCGCGCTGGCGCGCGGTGATCTGCGATGCATCGGCGCAACGACGCTGAACGAATACCAGAAGTACATCGAGAAAGACAAAGCGCTCGAGCGGCGGTTTCAAAAGACCTATGTCGGAGAGCCGACCGTCGAGGACACGATCGCCATTCTGCGCGGCCTCAAGGAACGCTATGAAATTCACCACGGCGTGAAGATCAAAGATTCCGCGATCCTTGCCGCGGCGATGCTGTCGCATCGCTACATCACTGACCGTTTTCTGCCCGACAAGGCGATCGACTTGATCGATGAAGCTGCGGCGAGCCTGCGCATGCAGATCGATTCGCTGCCGGCGGATCTGGAGGCGGTGGAGCGCCAGATCATTCAACTGGAGATCGAGCGCCAGGCGTTGAGCAAGGAAGACGACCCGGCGTCTCGCGAGCGGCTGTCGCTGATCGAAAAGGAATTGAGCGAGCTTCGCGAAAAATCCACCGAGATGAAGCTGCGGTGGCAGAGCGAGAAGGAACTGATTCAATCGATCCGCGCCCTGAAGGAGCAAATTGAGCAGGCGCGAGTGGAAGAGCAGCAGGCCGAGCGTCAGGGCAATTACGCGCGGGTGGCGGAAATCCGTTATGGAAAGATCCAGGAGCTGGAACGCCAGTTGAAAAATGCGAACACTCGTCTGGACGAGGTTCAGCAGAACGAGCGGATGTTGAAAGAACAGGTCGACGAAGAGGACGTTGCAAAGATTGTCGCGAAATGGACCGGCATTCCCGTGACGAAGATGCTGGAGAGCGAGATCCAGAAGCTGGTCCGGATGGAAGAGCTGCTGGGCCGAAGAGTCGTCGGCCAGGATGCCGCATTGAATAGCGTTGCGAATGCCATCCGGCGTTCCCGCGCGGGCCTGCAGGACCGCAACCGGCCGGTCGGGGTGTTCATGTTCCTGGGTCCGACCGGCGTCGGAAAAACCGAGACGGCGCGCGCTCTCGCCGAATTTCTCTTTGACGATGACCGGGCGATGGTACGCATCGATATGTCCGAATACATGGAGAAGCATTCGGTCTCGCGCTTGATCGGCGCTCCTCCGGGATATGTCGGATACGAGGAAGGCGGTTATCTGACCGAAAGCGTCCGGCGCCGGCCCTATGCCGTCATCCTGCTGGACGAGGTCGAAAAGGCGCACCCCGACGTGTGGAACATCATGCTGCAAATCTTCGATGATGGGCGGCTGACCGACGGAAAAGGCCGAACGGTGGATTTCAAAAACACCGTGATCATCATGACGTCGAATGTGGCTACCGGTTTATCGGATTCCAACATTCGCGAGGCGCTGCGGCAGCACTTCAAACCGGAGTTCTTGAACCGTATCGACGACATCATTACGTTCAGGAGTTTGGGCAAGGAGGAAATTGCCAGAATCATCGACATCCAGCTGGAGACGCTGCGGGAATATCTGGCCGAGCGCAAGATCTCTCTGGAGCTGACTCCGGCCGCCCGGGAGGCGCTGTTCCGCGAAGGCTACGATCCGGCGTTTGGCGCGCGGCCGCTGAAACGGGCGATTCAGAAGCTGCTGGCCAATCCGCTGGCGCTGAAGATCCTGGAAGGCACCGTTGAGACCGGCGAGCACATCGTTGCCGATGTGGACCGGCGGGGCGAGTTTGAATTCCAGGCTGTGCCCGCCGTGGCCACTTGATCGTCTCTCCGAAGTTCCGCTAGAATTAGCACTCGCTTTGCGCGAGTGCTAATACTCTTGGTATCTTCACATAAAAAAACATAACGAGGAGGACACGACATGGCTGCAAAGGAACTGTTGTACCGCGAGCACGCGCGCAGCGCGATGCTTCGCGGGGTCGATGCGCTGGCCAATACGGTGAGAGTAACGCTGGGCCCGAAGGGCCGGAATGTCGTACTCAGCCGGAAGTTTGGCTCGCCGCTCGTCACCAAAGACGGTGTGACGGTTGCAAAAGACATCGAGCTGAAGGACCGTTACGAAAACATGGGAGCCCAAATGGTGCGGGAAGTCGCGAGCAAGACCAGCGATCTCGCCGGCGACGGCACGACGACCGCGACGGTTTTGGCTCAGGCGATTTATCGCGAAGGCATCAAGAATGTCGCCGCGGGCGCCAATCCCATGGATCTGAAGCGCGGCATCGAGCGCGCTGTCGAAGCGGTTGTAGAGGAGCTGAAGAAGATCTCCAAACCTGTCAAGAGCCACAAAGAGCAGGAGCAGGTCGCGACCGTTTCGGCGAATAACGATAAAAAGATCGGGTCTTTGATTGCGGAGGCGATGGAGAAAGTCGGCAAGGATGGCGTCGTCACGGTTGAAGAAGCCAAGTCGATGAAGACGGAACTGGAATTCGTCGAAGGCATGCAGTTCGACCGCGGATATCTTTCGCCCTACTTCGTCACGAACCCGGATCGCATGGAAGCCGTTCTGGAAGACCCTCTCATCCTCCTTCACGAGAAAAAGATTTCGTCGATGCGCGATCTGATTCCGGTGTTGGAACAGGTTGCTCGCGAAGGCAAGGCGTTGCTGATCATTGCCGAAGAAGTCGAAGGCGAGGCGCTGGCGACGCTGGTCGTCAATAAGATTCGTGGAACATTGAAAGTCGCCGCGGTCAAAGCGCCGGCGTTTGGCGACCGGCGCAAGGCGATCATGGAGGACATTGCGATTGTCACCGGCGGCCGGGCGATCACGGAAGATCTCGGCATCAAACTGGAAAACGTGAAGCTGGAAGATTTGGGCCGCGCAAAGAAAGTCGTCATCGACAAAGACAACACCACGGTCATCGAGGGTTCTGGTAAGAAGAATGCAATCGAGGGCCGGATCAAACAGATGCGCGTGCAAATCGAGGAAACGACTTCGGACTACGACCGCGAAAAACTTCAAGAGAGGCTTGCCAAACTCGCCGGCGGTGTGGCGGTGATCGGCGTGGGCGCTGCGACCGAAATCGAGATGAAAGAATTGAAGGCTCGAGTCGAGGATGCGCTTCATGCGACAAAGGCTGCCATCGAAGAAGGGGTCGTTCCGGGAGGCGGAACAGCGCTTCTACGCACGCAGAAGACTGTCGACAAGCTGGCGAAGTCTTTGGAAGGCGACATCAAGACCGGGGCGCTGATCATCCGAAGGTCGCTCGAGGACCCCATGCGCAGGATTGCCGAGAATGCCGGCCACGACGGCGCGATCGTTGTCGACCAGGTTCGCAACGAGAGTAATCCTTCGACGGGATTTGATGCTGAAGAGGAAAAAATTCAAGATCTGGTGGCCGCCGGCGTCATCGATCCCACGAAGGTTGTTCGCGTCGCGATCCAGAATGCCTCGTCAATTGCGGGTCTTCTGCTCACCACGGAAGCGTTGATCGCCGAACTGCCCGAAAAGAAGAAAGGCGCCGCACCCCCGATGGGCGGCGACTACGATTACGATTAGGGAGGCTGGCCGCGTCGGGATTCGGGCTATCCCGAATCCCGACTTACGCCGTCCTTGCCTTTCTTTTCTCCAAAATCGCAACCGTCAATATCCCGCCGATCATGGCAAAAAGCGAGTATGCCAGCAGGTTTGTGAAGAACGTAAATGTCAGAGTGGCCGCCGAAATTTCGCCGGAGGCGGCTCGCAAAATCCAATCACGCAGCGGCCCTTCGGCGCCGAGCTGGTTGAGGACTTGCTCGAATTGCTGCTGCTGGGATTCAAAGAGGCGCGAGGCCATCGCGCGAAACGACATTTGAACGATCGTCCCCACGACTGCTCCGAAAAGCCCGCTCAGTACTCCGGCAAACGCTCCGTCGCCGTAAGCAATTCCGGTGGGCCGCTGTTTGGTGAGCATCATCACCGCGATGCCGCCGCCAAGTAATACCCACATGCAGCAGATGCAGTTGCCGGCGCTGATGAACGGTATCGACGAGAGGAAGCCGAGAAACATGCCGCCCGTGAGGGCCGGCTGAACGAAGTCGAGTTCCGGTTTGGGACCGGCCTGGACTGGGACTGGTGAAGGCGGCTCCTCTTGGGGCGGAACTATCGAGGCTCCGCATTGAAGACAAAACCGGGCGTGATCCGGCAACTCGGTCCCGCACTGTTTACAAACGATCACCGATTTCCTCAACGCCCTGTTTCACAAAAGGCGCAGCGGCCAATCCGACCAAAACGGCGGAGAGCGAGCGAAGCAGCTCCGCATCGATCACGAAGCGCGCCACCGCAAATTCAAAAAGCATGAGCAGGAGAGAAATCCGGAGCCAGCGGACATTCGGTCGAATGCCAATCCACAGCGACGCGGTGAACGCAAAATAAATGGATGCACAGCGGATGCAAACCGGCATAGGTTCGCCGAATACGTACCAGGACCGGGCCGGGTTCTGATGGCAGATCGCCGCGAAAAACCGGTAAACGGGCGACAGATCGAAAGCCGGCGCAGCAAGGATGCTCAAACACCAGAGCGTGGCGCCGGCCAGCAGTATTCCCCTCTCTTGGCCACGCATATCTAGATGATCGTTTCAGGCCGGATGAGGCTTTGGCCGTCAATATAAGTACGAAGCGCTTCGGGAATCACGACGGTTCCGTCCTTCTGCTGATAATTTTCCATGATCGCGATCCAGGTGCGGCCGATGGCCAGACCGGATCCGTTCAATGTGTGCACAAACCGGACTTTTCCGCCGCCGCTCGGACGGTAGCGGATGTTGGCTCGCCGGGCCTGGAAGTCCTCGAAGTTGCTGCACGATGAGATTTCACGATAGCTGTTTTGGCCGGGCAGCCAAACTTCGATATCGTAGCTCTTCGAAGCAGCGAAGCTCATGTCGCCGGTCGAGTGGATCACCACGCGGTAGGCCAGCTTCAGGCGCTTTAAAATTTCTTCCGCGGCGGCAACCAATGATTCCAATTCCGCATTGGAGTCTTCGGGCCGCGTGAACTTTACCAGTTCGACCTTGTTGAACTGATGCTGCCTGAAGATCCCGCGAACATCTTTTCCATAGGACCCGGCTTCGCTTCGGAAGCACGGCGTGTAGGCGGTGAATTTGATGGGTAATCGTTCGCCGTCGATGATGTCTTCGCGATAGATGTTCGTCACCGGAACCTCGGCCGTTGGGACCAGATAGTAGTCGGTGTCCCGAACCTTGAATAAGTCCCCTTCGAATTTCGGCAACTGGCTTGTGCCGAAAAGACTGTCCGAATTGGCCATGAACGGCGGCAATACTTCTTTATAGCCGTGTTCCTTCGTATGGATATCGAGCATGAAATTGATCAGCGCCCGTTCGAGCCGTGCGCCCATGCCGGCAAGCAACGGGAAACGGGAACCGGCGATTTTCGTCGCCCGGTCCAGATCGAGTATTCCCAGCGGCGGACAGAGATCCCAGTGGGCTTTGGGAGGAAAATCGAAGCGAGGCGGATCGCCTGCGCGCCTTACTTCCACATTCTGTTCATCGGTTGGACCCACAGGAACGGCGGGATCCGGTAAGTTGGGAATCGTGGCAGCGAACTGAAATAGGTTCCCCTCCACGGTGCGGAGCGCATCTTCCTTATCTTTGATCTGCTGGGATACCAGCTTCATTTCGTTGCGCTTGTCCGTGACATCCACTTTCTCGCGGAGGAGTTTGGCGATGTCTTCCGAGGCCGAGTTCCGCCGCTGGCGCAGCCGCTCGACTTCATAGATGATGCTTTTGCGCTCACCGTCCAACCGTTGGAACGTCTCTACATCGAGTAAAAATCCCCGGCCGGCCAAACGCCGGCGGGCCGTCTCGATGTTTTCGCGCAGGTAATTCAGGTCGAGCATGGCTAGGTCTCCCGGCAAAACTCAAAACGGAATTGTAGAGCACGTTGAGAGCGGCCCAAAGCTTGTAATCGCTTGACTGTGCAATCGCTAATGCTATGATACTGAGTTGTCGATAGTTGCCGATGGGATCAGCCTAACCCCGAGGTGTTTTATGAGCCGACGAGGGATCTACATTACGCTTACTTCTTTGCTTCTTCTGACCTCCTCCTCCTGGTCTGTTGCGCAGAAGAAGAACGATCCGAAGAAAGAGGACACAAAGAAGGAGGTACCCAAAAACGTTCAGAGGTCTCGTGAACTGGAATCCGCAAGCCGGGCTCTTCGCAAGTGGCTCGACGAGGATGTGTCCTACATCATTACGAACGAGGAGCGCACCGCATTCAAAGCCCTGAAGACGGATGAAGAGCGGGAGCAATTCATCGAACAATTTTGGCTTCGCCGGGATCCCACGCCCGACACGGTAGACAACGAATTCAAGGAAGACCATTACGCGCGCATTGCGTATGCGAATGAGCGGTTCGCGTCGGGTATTCCGGGCTGGAAAACCGACCGGGGGCGCATCTACATCATTTGGGGCAAGCCGGATGAGATCGAATCCCATCCGTCGGGAGGAACCATCGATCGGCCGATCGAAGAAGGCGGCGGCCAGACCAGCACGTTTCCGTTTGAAGTCTGGCGGTATCGATACATTGAAGGCATCGGCAACGAAGTGCTGCTCGAATTCGTGGACCCGTCCATGTCGGGCGAGTACCGACTGACCATCGATCCGAACGAGAAGGATGCCCTACTGCATGTGCCCGGCGCCGGTTTAACCTTTGACGAACAGTTTTTCGGAAGGGATAAAGCCGACCGGATCAGCGGTCTCACCAATCCTACCAACACCAGCGCATTAGGCAATACTTCGCGGATGAATCCCTTCGATCGCCTGCAACTGTATGCGAACATCTTTAAACCGCCGGAGATTAAATTCAAAGATCTCGAAGCGATTGTCACGACGAAGCTTTCTTACAATTTACTACCCTTCCGCTTCCGCACCGACTTCGTGCGGGTGACGGAGGACAGTGTGCTGACGCCGATTACGATCCTGTTGCAGAACAAAGATCTCGCCTTCCAGGAGCAGCAGGGGATTCACCGGGCGATGATTCACGTTTACGGCAAGGTCACCGGGATCAACGGACGCGCTGCGCCGGGCGGTGTGTTCGAGGACACGATTTCTCAAGATATTCCGGACGCTCTCTTCAAGCAGGGGCTCGACAGCGCGTCGATCCATCAGAAGATTATCCCGCTGCGGCCGGGTCTCTATAAGCTCGACCTTGTGCTGAAAGATATCAACAGCGGGAACGTCGGTACGGTGAGTCAACGACTGCAGGTTCCGCGATTTCCCGACGACAAGCTCCAGTTGAGTTCTCTGATTCTGGCCGACCTCGTGGAGAACTTACCGCCGAGTCAGATCGGTTCGGGTTCTTTTATTCTGGGCAGCAACAAAGTGCGTCCCAACGTTAACGACGACTTCCGTCATGACCGGAGTTTGAATCTCTGGTTTCAGGTCTACAACCTGAAGCTCGATGAGGCCTCCAAGAAACCTTCGGCAACCGTGGAAACGTTGATTACGAAGAACGGTCGCGAGGTCAAAAGAGATGTGGAACAGGCTTCGGAGTTGTCCAACGCGGCCGCGCAGATGACCTTGTCGAAGACGGTTTCACTGAAGGATTTCGAACCCGGCGAGTATTCCGTGCAGGTCAAGGTGACCGATAATCTTACGAAAGACGTTATCGCCTCAGCGGAGAAGTTTACAGTCCGTTAGAACAGACAACGGACACAGGATACAAATAATGCCACAAGGATTCTCGACGAAACTTGTCCTGGGAATCGCTGCTTTGCTTCTGGTTCCGTCCATTGCGTCTGCAGGCAATGATCTCGCTACGATCAACGGCCGCGTTCACGATTCTACGGGGTTTCCCATTACAGGCGCCCTTGTGATTGTGGCTGCGGCTTCACCGATTATTCCGGAAAGGGTGGCGCTGACGGGCAATGACGGATTCTTTTCGATCCCCAACCTTTTTGCCGGCCAGTATTCAGTCAAGATTTCAATGCCTCAATTCCTGCCGGCGTTGAAACAGGGTATTCAATTGAACGCGGGCGGGACCGTTGTGCTGACGGTGAATCTGCAAAATGCAATGGACGTGGTGCGGCGCGCGGTTTCGCGACAGCAAGGGAAATCGGACGATATGGTCTGGACTCTCCGAAGTTCCCGCTCGACCCAACCTGTCTTGCGGATTGCCGACAGTACACAAAAGACTGAAGGCCCGGCGAAATCCGCTTCAGGCCCCGACTATTCCGGCTACCTGCAGGTCTATTCGAAATCGGTCGAGACCTCCTCGAGTGTGACTCAAGGAGTCGGCTCGCAATTTTCGCTGACCGTGCCGGTGGACGCAAAATCTCAGATCACCGTTCACGGCCAGTACAACGAAGCACCCATGCAGCCGCGCGGTTTTGGTGCGAGTTATGAGTTTGTGCCGGCGAGCCATCATAAAGCCGAGATCGGCATGAATCTGCGCCAGGGAGCCTTGTTCGGAGATCCGCTCGAATCCGAAGCGTCACGGGAGGTCCAGGTCCGATATGGCGAGAATTTCCAGTGGTCGGATCATTTGGTGTTCCATTACGGAGCTGAGGCCGGCCGTGCCGGAGTGATCGAGGGCACCAGCTATCTGCGGCCGCGGTTCGGTATTTCCTGGGTTCCCGACGTGCATACGACGTTCACGGTCGGGATGTCGTCGCAGGCTCCGACGGCACCTGACGACCCCATTCGAGGCAAGGAATATTTCGACCGCACCCTATATGTGCCGCCGGCGCTCGAGCGCTATTCGCACAGCGAGGCGGGACTGACGCGTATCCTTTTCGACAACACGGAGGTTTCCGCCGCGGTATTTCGCGATCGTCTGGATACGCAGGCGGTCTTCGTTGGTTCACCCGATGGACGGCCGAAGGTGCTCATTCTGGATACCAGCGACATGCCCTCTCAGGGTATTCGCGTGCACGCGACTCGGCAGTTCCGCAATTTCGAGGCGGGCATCGGCTTTACGTCCGTAACCGGTGTCGGTATGGACGCAAGTCCTCCAGAACGGATAGGAAACCAGCTCACCCTGCGCCGCTTCCAAATGGCTACAGCCCGTTTCAAGGCTAAGCTCGACATGACGCAAACCGAAATAACAACGGTTTATCGATGGACCTCGGCGGTCTCCGCGTCTCGGCTGGATCCGTATCAGCGGTTGGTCGAATATAACGATCCGACTCTCAGCGTCTCCATAGCGCAAAATCTACCGACGTTTCGCATGTTCCCCGGGAAGGTCCAGGCCATTGTCGACGCCCGCAACCTGTTGGATCAATGTCTGGGTTCCCAGCACACGCAATTCGGCCAGTATCCCAAACTGCTCAAAGGCGGGATCAATATCCGGTTCTAGGGGGATGGGAGTAGCCACGAAAAGGCACAAAAACACAAAACATTTCGGTGATTGTTGTACCTCTTTGTGCTTTTTCCCAATTCCGCTATTTTGTACACTGTTTCCAAATTTCATATTCCCTATGCACTGATATAGCTAAACTTAGCCTTATCTTTATTATTTTTTGGAAACCGGTGTGCTAACCTGATTCCAGCCAAAATGCGCAGGAAGATTTGGTCGGTCAAGTACGTCGCCACGGTATTGCTGACATTGACTGTCCTGATTTTGGGCGGCCTCAATGCGCAGCAGAAGCGCCGGTATATTCCTCCGGATGACGGGGCCGCATGGGTTGAGGGAACCGAGGGGATCCAGGCCCGGTTGGTCGTCCCGGATGGTCCGGCGGAGAAAGCCGGTATCCGCCGCGGCGATGTTCTTAGGGCGATCAACGGCCAGGCTGTGGAAAATGACCGGCATGTGACGCGACTTCTCTATGAACTCGGGGCCTGGTCGCGGGCAACCTATACAATCGATCGTGATGGCAAGGAATTCGATACGACGGTGGTCGTCGGGCCTGCCCCCGAACAGTCTCGGCGTCACCAGAAGTACCTCGAGATTATCGGACTTATTTATTTTCTTGTCGGCTGCTTCGTTTTATTGAAGCGTTCCCGTGCGCCGCATGCGCTGCACTTCTATCTGGTTTGCCTGACGTCGTTCGTTCTTTATGCGTTCCACTTTACGGGTAAACTCAACCCGTTTGACTGGACCATTTTCTGGGCGGATTTGTGTGCGAGCCTTCTTCTGCCGCCGTTGTTTCTCCATTTCTGTCTTGAATTTCCGTCACGCAACAAGACGATCGAGCGGTGGCACAGCTTGTTGTATTTGATCTATTTGCCGGCCGCTGTAATCTTCATTGCCCAGTTGGCATTCATCAACGGTATCCTGGGTTTCCAGCCGTCCCCGATCCTGCTGCGTGACGTTCTGGATACGCTTGGGGATTTTCACTTCGCCTTATATCTCGTTCTGAGCGCCGCGGTTCTCTTGAAAACGTACCGGACCGTCAAAACTCCGGAACTGCGCCAACAGATGAAATGGGTCACGCGGGGGACTGCTCTCGGCGTTGTTCCCTACTTTGTTCTACAGTCTGTGCCGAGGCTGTCGGGAACGATTGCACAGAACTATACCGATTTTTCCATCTTTCCACTCGCGCTGATCCCGATTTCATTTGGGTATGCCATACACCGGTATCGATTGATGGATGTCGATATCATTTTTAAGCGCGGCGTGACCTATACGCTCGCTACGGCGTGCGTCATCGGCCTATATGCCACAGTGATCGTTGTGGTTGGCGAACTCCTGGGAGCCGGTTTCGAGCCGTTGAGCGTCGTTGCGCGCGTGATTGCCACGATCGTGGCCGCGCTGCTGTTCGCTCCGATCAAGGATCAATTCCAGGTCTGGCTCGATAAATTTTTCTATCGCGACCGGTACGATCTGCGCCAAACGCTGATTGATTTCGGCAGAACACTGGGTTCCGAAGTTGATCTGGACAACATGCTCGATCGGATCATCGATCGTCTCGGCCGCGCGTTGTTTATTGGCCGGTCCGCAATTTTTATTGAAGATCCCTTCGACCCTTCGCGATTCCTTCCGGCAAAGACGTCGGGATTGACGATTCCGGACGGCGCCGATTTTTCCTTCCTGACACCCGTGCCGGGCAGGCCGTACATCTTTTTCGAGGCGGACCTGTACGATCTCAACTATTTCATTCCCTGCCGCGTCAAAGATCGAGTGATCGCCTACGTCGGGCTGGGGAGGACACAGAACGGGGATTATCTGACAAGCGAGGATCTGGAGCTTCTCGAGACCGTTTCGGATTATATCGGCATCGCTCTGGAAAACGCGCGGCTCTATCGGTCACTCGAGCAAAAGGCCTCGGAATATGAGAGTCTGAAGGATTTCAGCGAAAATATTATCGAATCCATCAATGTAGGAGTCGTTGTCGAGGATGTGGAAGGGCGGATCGTCGGTTGGAACAGAGCTTTGGAATCGCTGACGGGCCGCAGCCGGCTCGAAACACTGGGACACCAAACCGAAAAGGTTATCCCCGCACATTTTTTGCGGCGGCTCCATGAGAACCGGCATCTGTACAAACAGGCATGGAACAATCTGATCGTCAATTTCTCGGCGACTTCATTGGTCGATAAAGCGGGGACCACGCGAGGGACGTTGATTATTGTGGATAACATCACCGATCGCATCCGCCTGGAAGGTCAGTTGATCCAGAACGAGAAATTGACGTCGATCGGCCTGTTGGCTGCGGGTGTCGCTCACGAAGTCAATACTCCGCTAGCCGTCATTTCGAGCTATTCGCAGATGCTGAGGAAGGAAATCAGTTCCGAAGATCCTCGATACAACCTATTGGAGAAAATCACAAAACAGACGTTCCGCGCCTCGGAAATCGTGAATAACCTCCTCCATTTTTCGCGAACGAATGCCACGGAATTTGCGGACGTGGACGTCCATCAGGTGATCGCGGATACGCTATCGCTGCTCGATCACCAATTCAAAACCGCTCGCGTGCGCATCGACCGCGAGCTGCGGGCAGAGTACCCGGTGGTGTTCGCCAATGCGGGCAAATTACAGCAGGTCTTCTTGAATCTCTTCGTCAATGCGCGCGACGCGATGCCGGAGGGCGGCGAGCTGCGGATCCTCACCGATACCGTCGACTCGAAGATTGAAATCATTGTTCAGGACACGGGCGTCGGCATCAGCTCTGAAAATATCCAGAAGATCTATGATCCGTTCTTCACCACAAAAGCCGCCGGGAAAGGCACAGGACTCGGACTTTCCGTCAGCTATGGAATCGTTCAAGAGCATGGCGGCAACATCTCCGTCGACAGCAAACCGGGGATCGGAACCTCGTTCAAATTAGAGCTGCCTTTGGTAAGGAAACCAGTGAATGTCTAGACGAAAAGGAGTGGTCCTCATCATTGACGATGAGGAGGAAATCAGAGAAAGCATTGAATTGCTGCTGAACTCTGAGGGCCTTTCCACAGATACGGCCGCGAACGGCGAACAGGGCCTGAAAAAAATTGAAGAAAATTCTTATGACGCCGTTTTGCTCGACCTGATGCTGCCTGGAAAGTCCGGCATGGAAGTACAAAAGGAGATCAAGCTGATCGATCCGACCCTGCCGGTCATTATTATTACTGCAATCGGCGCTGTGGAAACTGCCGTTACGGCAACCAAAGAAGGATCCTTCGATTACATCACAAAGCCTTGGAACAATGAGAAGTTGGTCGTCATCGCTACTAACGCGATCAAGCAACGCCAATTGTTGAGCGAAAACATGCAGCTTCGCCGCGCCCTGAAGGAGCGCTTCGGCTACGACAATATTGTCGGTAAGAGCGAGAAGATACTTCGAGTGCTCGACGTCGTCAGCCAGGTGGCGGCGAGCCGCAGTACGATCCTCATCCAGGGGGAGAGCGGCACAGGCAAGGAGCTTGTGGCGAAAGCCATCCATCTCAAAAGCCCGCGGGCCGACAAAGCATTTGTCCCGGTGAACAGCGGCAGCATGCCGGTGGACCTTCTGGAAAGCACGTTGTTTGGCCATGTGCGGGGCGCATTCACAAGCGCGATCGCATCGAAGCGTGGCCTGTTTGAGGTGGCCGATCAGGGGACGATCTTTTTCGACGAAATCGGTACGATCGGCATGGAGACGCAGGCGAAACTGCTTCGCGTCATTCAAGAAAAGGAATTCATGCGCCTTGGCGGCGTCGATACGATCAAAGTCGATGCCCGCATCATCGCGGCGACAAACGTCGATTTAAAGAAACTGGTCGACGAAGGGCGTTTCCGGGAAGATCTGTATTACCGGCTGAACGTGATCAACATCCAGGTTCCGCCGCTCCGCGAGCGCAGAGAAGATATTCCTGCCCTGGTCGAATTCTTTACGAAGAAATATTGCGAAGAAAACCTGAAGCCGCTTTACAGATTCGGTTCCGAGGCGCTGAAAGTTCTGATGGACTATTATTGGCCGGGGAACGTTCGCGAGCTCGAGAATGTTGTGGAACGTGCGGTAGTTCTTTCGCAGGACGAGGTAATCGGCCGGGATCTCTTGCCGGAGGCCATCGTCTCGCCGGCTTCGAGGTTCGCCTCCCTGTCTTCGTTCCCGCTTGGAAAAGACACCTCGTTATTCGAGGTCCTCGATGCATTTGAGCGCCGTGTCATCATCGAAATGCTCGAGCAGACAGCCTGGAGCCAGACCGAAGCGGCCGATAATTTCAAAATTCCTCTCTCGACACTGAATCAGAAAATCAAACGGCACGGGATCGAAATCAAGAAGAAACGGGAGCGACCCGCAGGCGTCCCCACGACAAAGTAGCCGCCATGCCGGACATATTACGTGAGTTGCGTGAGCGCGCGTCAAAGCAGCCGAAGCGGATCGTCTATCCGGAGGCGGCCGATCCGCGCGTGATGCGTGCCGTCCGGCAAATTGTTGAAACGCGAATGGCCAGGCCGATACTGGTGGGTTCGCCCTCGGCAATCGAAAAGAAATCGCAAGAGCTTGGAATCAAGCTTCCGCATGTCGAGGTGGTCGATCCCGGCAATCCGTCGCTGCGCGACCGTTATTCGCGCTTGCTCCTTCCTGAGTGGAAATCGCGGGGCATTACCGAATTGGAAGCCGCGCAGCGTCTCGAAAATCCGATGTATTTTGCGGCCGCGATGGTAAGGGCGGGCGATGCGGATGGGTTTGTCGGAGGAGCGGCCACAACGACGGCCGAGACCGTTCGCGCCGCGATTCACTGTATCGGGCTCGGCGAGACCTCGAAAACCGTATCGAGTCTCTTTTTAATGGCGTTGCCGCACACGAATCTGGTTTTTGCGGATTGCGCCGTGATTCCAACGCCAACCATCACCCAGCTCGCCGATATCGCTGCGGACGCCGCACACCACGCGCGCATTTTTCTCGAAACCGAACCGCGCGTCGCTTTTCTTTCGTTTTCCACAAAAGGCAGCGCCGAGCATGAGTCGATTGACCGGATTCGCCAGGCGGTGGCGACGGTGAAATCCCGCCATCCGGAGCTGATCGTGGACGGCGAGCTTCAGGCGGATGCAGCTCTCGTGCCCGAAATCGCGCTGGCGAAAGCTCCGACAAGTGCTGTCAAGGGCCGCGCAAACACGCTCATCTTTCCTGATCTGCACTCGGGAAATATCGGATATAAATTGACGGAAAGGCTTGCCGGTGCAAGAGCGGTTGGGCCGATACTGCAGGGTCTTCACAAGCCGGCAAATGACCTGTCGCGAGGCTGCTCGGTTGAGGACATCGTCGACGTTACGGCGATAACCGCGCTGCAATCCTAATCCAAGGCGCAGGAGCCGGGCTGGGCGGCGCCACACCGGCCGCAGCTTCCATCAGATGCCGCGAAATCCTCTGCTGCCGATGCTGACGATCCGGCGACAGCGAAAACCGAAAGTTGTTTCTCGACGTTGCCGCTGTTGCAGTGAGCGCAGTCCACGCTGGAATCGTAACGCGGGACGATCTTTTCGAAAGCCTTTCCGCAGTCTTTACAGAGATATTCGAAAATCGGCATGACTTCCTCTCTCCTCTCTCCAACAACTACTCGCTCGACGCCGATCTGTCAACCCAATCGGCGATAAAGATATTCGTGCTGCCCTCCGTCGGCGCATTCCGGTTCGATGCCCAGATCAAATGTTTTCCGTCATTGGTAAACATCGGGAACCCGTCAAAGGCCTCGTCGAAGGTGACCTGCTCCAAGCCTGTTCCGTCCCGATTGATCAGAAACAGATCAAAATTGGGGCTTCGCGGGTTCGGATTGTTCACGTTTGAAGCGAAGATGATCTGCCGTCCATTGGGATGAAAATACGGCGCGAAATTGGCCGCGCCGTTATTGGTAATTTGGCGCTGGTCACTGCCGTCTGCGCGCATCACCATGAGTTCGAGTTTTATCGGCATGACCAGATGCTTGGCAAAAAGCTCTTTATAACGCGCAACTTCCTGCGGCGTTTTTGGCCGGCTGGCACGCCAGACAATCCACTGCCCGTCTTGCGAGTGCCATGCGCCGCCGTCGTAGCCGAGATCGTGCGTAAGGCGGCGCTGCTGGGTCCCGTCGATGTTCATGTCGTAAATTTCCAGATCGCCGTCACGTGCAGAGGTGAACACGATCTTCTTGCCGTCGGTCGAGATGGTGCCCTCGGCGTCATAGCCGTCCGCCGTGGTAAGCCGCTTCAGATCCGTTCCATCGGGCTTGGCGGAAAAGATGTCGAACGTTGGGTAAATCGGCCAGACATAGCCTTCCGATCTATCCGCAGGGGGCGGACAATCGGGTGAACCCAGATGAGTGGACGCATAGATAATCCGTTTGCCGTCGGGCGTGAAATATCCACAGCTCGTCCGGCCTTTTCCGGTACTGACCATCTTCAGATTTGAACCATCGCGGTTCATGGTGAAAATCTGATCGCACTTGATCTGGTCGTGCGTGGATTGAAAGATGATCTTCTGCCCGTCCAACGACCAGTAGGCCTCGGCGTTGTCGCCTCCGAAGGTGAGCTGGCGGATGTTGCGCAGATGGACTTCCTTTGGATGCGGCCGCAGGCTCTGCGGCTTCGCGATGTAAATGCCGCCTCCAATACTGGCCGCGATAATCGCGATGGTAATAATGCGCATGAGCTTCATTGATTATCTCCTGGCTTCCAATGTGACGTCGACTTTCACACTCTGGCTGTTGCGCTTGACAACGATGGACACAACATCGCCGGGCTTCTTCGACCGCAGGGAGTAGGTGAAATCGTTCAGATTCTCGATTGGCTTGCCGTCGAACTCCACCAGCAGATCGCCTTGCTTTAGGCCGGCTTTTGCCGCCGGACTATTGTTCTGGACGTCGGCGAAAAGGACGCCTTTCAAGTCATCGCGGAAATCCGGCACCGAACCGAAGTAGGGACCGTAACCGCCTCCGCTCCCGGCGGCTGACGGACGCGGTTGCTGTACTTCGGCGTATTCGAGCCGTCCCGCATTGGTAACGACCTTGTCCAACGTCAAATACACGAGCGAAAGGACACGGACCGCGCCATTGGCATTGATCTTGTCCGCCGTGTCGGTCGGCTTATGGTAATCGGTGTGCAGGCCCGAGAAGAAAAACAGAACCGGCAGCTTCTTCGCATTAAACGACATGTGGTCGCTTGCGCCGTAACCGGAGTCGGAATAGTCCAGGTGGAGATGGACGGAGTTGTTCAGCTCCTCCAGCCACGATCTGAAACTCGGTGAGGTGCCGACTCCGCCGATAAAGAGCCGATCGTTATTAAGCCTGCCGATCATGTCCATGTTCAGCATGGCCATCGTGTTTTTCAGAGGAATCGTCGGATGATTGGCAAAGTAGGAAGAGCCCAGCAATCCAGTCTCCTCGCCTGCGAACGTGATGAACAGAACAGATCGTTTCCATTCATTTTTATTCATCGCGGCCAGCCTGGAGAGTTCAAGCACGCCTGCCGTTCCCGATGCATTGTCGTCGGCTCCGTGGTGAATTTGACCGATTTGCGAAGGCGCAAGCGAGTTCCGATCCCCCAGTCCGAGATGATCGTAATGCGCGCCGACGATGACCCATTCGTTTTGTAACGCCGGGTCGGAGCCGGTTATCCCGGCAACAACATTTTTTACCGTTTTTCTGGTCCGAACGATGTCGGTAGCAATGTGCGCGCGCACGGGCAATTCAAACGACTGTGGCTGCAGATTCGTATCGATCTTCTTCTGAATCATTCCAAGATCTTTGCCGGCATCAACGAAAAGCTTCAGAAGAGGCGCCCGTTTGGCGTGGACTGCCGGAATTCCTAAATCGTCGGTGTCTGCTCCCCGAGTGGCGCCCCCAACTTCTTCATCCTCGTGATTGAGATCGGTAATGAAGATGATTCCACGGGCGCCGTGCTGTTTCGCGTTGATGGCTTTATTGATGAAAGTGTTGTGCTGGGAGGAATTGAACGGGCTTCGATCCTGCGTTTCCTGGGGCTGATGCCGCAACACCAGAACAATTGCTCCGGTCGCATCGATAGTTTGATAGTCATCGTATTGCAATTCGGGCGCAGTAATTCCATATCCGGCAAAGACAAGAGGGCCATCGAATACCGCTGTATTCGAGAACGGGAGGGGCACGAAATCCTGGTTCACCTTGAGACTCGTCCTGTTCACTTGAAGCTCGGTCTTCGGTCCGGCTAGCGCGCCCGTTGTGATTTCGAAGTCCTGAAAGTAGCTGTTGCTGTCGCCCATCGGCCGCAGCCCCCAAAGCCGGAACTGCGAGGCGATGTAGTCGGCGGCCTTGTCCAGCTCGGGAGAGCCGTCGCCCCGGCCTTTCATGTCGTCACTGGCGAGATACTTCACTTGCTCGAGATATCGCGCGGCGGAGAGCTCTCGAAGTGCATCGGTCGCCGGAGGCTTCTGTGGGACTGGAATGAGCGAGTAAAAAGACAGCGTGATGACTGCTGCCAGCGCGGACGTCATCAAGGCGGCGGGATAAT
>WNGK01005105.1_pt1 | contig 20924 bp, 20 predicted proteins | sample 5400601 | NCBI WGS metagenome assembly WNGK01 (sample SAMN13153376, study PRJNA577476) | soil metagenome | isolation source: 60 cm soil or saprolite under Garry oak tree replicate 1 | place: USA:California | collected 2016-06-15
CGCGTGCGCACTTCGGTTTCGAATTGCGAGCGCGAACCGTAGCCGCCGTCGGCCGTGACCGCGCGGCCTAGTTCCTTGGTCGGATCGGCGGGGGCGTCGTAATAGACCGCGCCGGGCGGCGCCTTTTGGGCGAGCGCGGCGGTCGAGCCGGCAAGGCTTGCGGCCGAACCGGCGGCAAACAAGAACTTGCGGCGGCTAGCGGGCGAGCGCGGAAACATTCCATCCTTGCAGTCGCAATCCTGCGCTTCTCGCTGCGCAAGCTGCCGCGCCTCGGCCATGACCATTTCCTCGGCCATGCGCCGCGATTTCTCGTCATAGATGACTGAGGCCACGTTTCCCTCCCTGTGATTCGACTTCTGCCGGTCGCGAGCTCGACAGAAGTATTTTCCGAAAGCTTAGCCGAAACGAGAAGGAAATCTCTGTCGTCCGGTCTATGGAGTAATTGATGCGGCCAATGGAGGAGGCGATCGTCCCCTCGCGTCGGTTTGTCAGCCGCCCGCTACGGATTCGGCTGCAGTCGAAGCGGCCCTTGGCGCACCTGCCGTCGATGGCTCTGACCCTACAATGCGAGTTTCGGTCGCAAAGCCCCAAGCCGGATCGAACCGATGCACGTGATAGACCGGGCGCGTCCTCATGTGAGGTGGATACTCCCCCTTGCGCAGCGTCGTCGCGATGCATGGCACCACGCTTGCCGGGATGGTGCCGACATGACCGGCGGCCGCACGATGAACATGGCCGCTGAACACGGCAACGACCCGCCCGGAGCGCTGCAAGGCATCGCGCAGCCGCGACATGCTATCCGGTGTTTCGAAATGGAGCCGGTCCGGCCCGACAATGACTTCAAACGGCGGATGGTGGGTGAAAGCCGCAATCGGCTTGGTCGTTTCGGCGTCGATCCGATCGATCAAATCTTTCACCTGTTCAGAGCGAAATTCACCCTTGCCGTTTTCCGGGCTGAGTGTGTCGAGTGCAATCAGCCTTACCGGAAAATCTTCAACCGCATAATCGACAAAGCCAGAACCGGGCGTGAGGTAACTGCCTGCGGCAAAAGCCGCCCGCAGGTTGGCTCTCTCATCCTTATTGCCGGCGAGGACATAGACCGGCGCGCGTGCCGCCGCGAGTATGGATGCGGCTTCCGCATATTCGTCTCGCCGGCCGTTATGGACGATATCGCCGGTATGAACGATTGCCTGGGGTGGGGGATCAAGCGCGTTTATGTCTGCAATCGTCAGCGCGAAGTCGCGCATTCTCTGGTTGGCATCGGGCGTATCGAGCGTCAGATGCGTGTCGGAGATCTGCGCGATTATCATGGCGCCCGTTTCTGGCCCGGTGATCCCAGCCCTGCATAATATTCTTTGAGGATCGCCACCACCTCCGGGCGGCTGAACTCAGGCGGTATGTCGGCATTGCTTGAGAGCATCTCGCGTTGCTGCGTGCCGGAGATCGAAATGTGATACTGCGGATCGTGCGGACAGGTTTTCGCCGTCGCCATGCCGTTGCATTTACGGCAATAAAAAGTGACGTCGATCTTCAGCGGCTTGGTATGCAACGCGCCGGGCCATAGCTGATCGAAAATGTGGTGGGCATCGAACGGTCCGTAGTAATCGCCCACGCCGGCATGATCGCGCCCGACGATGAGGTGCGAGCAGCCAAAGTTCTGGCGAATGAGGGCGTGGAGCAACGCCTCGCGCGGTCCGGCATAGCGCATCTCGATCGGATAGCCCGCCTGAATAACCGTTCCCGGCCGGAAATAATTGTCGATCATTGCCTGAATTGCCCGGGTACGGACATCGGCGGGAATGTCGCCGGCTTTTAATTTCCCGAGTACCTGATGAATGAAAACGCCGTCTGAAACCTCTACGGCAATCTTGACGAGGTGCTCGTGGCTGCGGTGCATGGGATTGCGGGTTTGAAAGGCGGCGACATTCGACCAGCCGTGTTCCAAAAACATCGCCCGGGCCTGCGCGGGCCGGATGTACAAGTTCGGATATTTGTTTGGATATTCGCCTTCGCTCAGTACGAAGACCGGTCCAGCCAAGTTGACATCGCCCTGCTGCAGCACTTTCGCGACGCCGGGATGCTTCGGGTCGGCGGTGCGATAAACGTGCTCGGCCTCGAGTTTCTTATCGATCAAGTATTTCTCATGAACCTCCATGACTGCGAGAATGTCACCAGTCTCCGCGTCGATAAGCGCGACTTCCTCTTCGGCATGGATGCTATTGGCAAGATCCTTGTCGACGGACAGCGTGATCGGAATCGGCCAGAACACGCCGCTGCTCAGTTTCATATCGAGGCATGAACCCCGCCAGTCGTCCTGACCCATGAAGCCGTCGAGCGGCGTATAGGCGCCCATTGCCAGCATGAAGAGGTCGGAGACCGTACGCGAATCGAGGAGAATTTTTCTGAGTTTTTCGGCTCGCTTGTGTTCCTCATCCCGCTGCGCCTCCGGCAGCAGCAAGGGTTTGACCTGCTCGGAATTGTGCGGCGGCACGAGTTGGGCCATTTCCGATTGCTTTCTGAGAGACGCACGGTCCGACGGGCGCAGCGCCCCAAAACACCCGGTATCAATCTACGATGTGATAGACCGGAGCCTTCTCCATCGCCCACTTTCCGGACTCGCGATCGTAGCGGGACAGGGTGAAGCAATGCCAATCGTTGTCATCGAGCCTCGGATGGTCGGCCCGGTAGTAATAGCCCGGCCAGCGGGTTTCCGTCCGAAACAACGTGTGCTGCGTGACGCATTCTGAAGCCAGCACCCGATGATGAAGCTCCCAGGCGCGCTGCAGCTGGTGCAGATCTTCGGCGCCCAAATGATCAAGATCTTCCTTCAGCATTTGCAACAATTCGAGGCCGCGGGTGAGTAGCGGCTCATTGGTCGTATAGTGCGCGCTGATACCGCCGACATATTCGTCCATGATTTTTTCGAGGCGCTGCAGACCGTGGAGCGGCAGCAGGTAACTCGGCGATACGGTCCCGGCGACGATTTCGTTGCGCCCGATCTGATAGTTTTCCAGCGGCTGATAGATGAGCGTCTTGAGATCTTGGTATTCCGCTTCGCTGACTTCGGGCCACTGTTTGCCGGCTTCGTTGACGTATTTGACCGCGGCCTTGGCGGCGATCCGGCCTTCGGTGAAAGACCCCGATGAGAACTTGTGGGCGGTGCCGCCGATCGCATCGCCGGCGCCGAACAGGCCCTCGATGGTCATCATCCGGTTATAGCCCCACTGATAGTCTGCGGGTGCGTAGTCTTCCGGTCCGCTCGCCCAGGCGCCCGAACACGTTGCGTGTGAGCCCATGACATAGGGCTCCGACGTGGTCAGTTCGGGATTTATCTCCTTGGGATCGATATTTTGCGAAGCCCAGACCACGGCTTGGCCAATGGTCATGCCGAGAAAGTTTTCCCAGCCGACTGTCTCGTTGTGCGGGTCTTGGAACGCTTCTTTGGTGACCATGCGAATGGGGCCGCGGCCGGCTTTGACCTCCTCGAGCAGCGCGTGGTTGCGCAGGCAGGTCGGCACGGGATGCCGATTAACGTAGTCGCCGACCAGCTTCTCGATCGAATCGCGCCAGAACGCCTCATAATCCTGGCCGTAGGCGTTTTGCGTGTAGGTCTTAAGATGCAGAAAGTAGGCGCCGACCGGACCATAACCGTCCTTAAATCGTGTGAGGACGATCCGGTTTTCCATCTGCGTCATCTTCGCGCCGGCCAGGATCGGCAATGCGTAGGCCGAGGCGCTGCTCCATGGCGCATACCAAGTTCGCCCCATGCCTTCGCCGACGGCGCGAGGTTTGAAGATGTGCGATGCGCCGCCGGCCGCCACGATCACCGCCTTGGCGCGGAACACGTAGAAATCGCCAGTGCGAACGTTGAAACCGACAGCGCCGGCGACGCGATTGGCCCGCTGTTTGTCCATCAGCAGGTGCGTGACCATGATCCGGTTGTAGACCTCACTGGCGGCTTTGCGCGCGGCTTCGGCGACAATCGGCTTATAGCTTTCGCCGTGGATCATGATCTGCCATTTGCCTTCGCGCTGGTATCTCCCCGTCTCGGGGTCGCGCATGATAGGCAGACCCCATTCCTCAAACTTGTGCACCGTGGAGTCGACGTGGCGAGCGATGTCGTAGCCCAGATCCTCGCGAACGAGGCCCATCAGGTCATTGCGCGCGTAGCGCACATGGTCTTCGGGCTGATTTTCGTTCCAGTGCATCCCCATGTAGCAGTTGATCGCATACAGGCCCTGCGCGACCGCGCCGCTGCGCTCGATATTGGCTTTCTCGACGCACACGATCTTCAGGTCACGGCCCCAATACCTTGACTCGTAAGTAGCCCCGCACCCGCCCATGCCGCCGCCGACGACGAGAATGTCGGCATCCACAAAGACGGTCTTGCGTCGGCGCATTACACCAACCCTTGTTTGAAGCGATCAGGGGAGAGCGCCGGCAGCGCATCGACTTTGAGCGCCTCAGGTTCGTGCGCGAGCTGCTGGGATTTCATGGCGTCCGCGCTAGGCACTGCATAGTCGGCCGGGGATTTGATCGAACCCCAAGCCGTGGTTCTGATCGGCGAAACGAAATTCTTCTCGCGTCCATCGCGGAATTTTATTTTCCAAGAGATGGTCGCTTTGTCTTCTTCCCGGCGCACGCGAACGCTGTGGCCGAGCGGCGCGAAGTCGGCATAGCCGCGGCAGTCGATCGCCAATTGCGGACAGGCCTTTACGCAGCAGTAGCACTCCCAACACATATTGGGTTCGATGTTGAAGGCGCGCCGATAGGTGGTGTCGATGTGCATGATGTCGGATGGGCAGATATCGACACAATGCCCACAGCCGTCGCAACGCGTCATGTAAACGAAGGTCGGCATGGTGTGTCCTTATCTCCTGTATGCGAGCCGATGCGAGGACTCAGTAGTGCCGGGCATGCTTGAGGCCGCCACCGTATTTTCTTGGCGCATCGGCCGGAGGCGGCAGGTTGCTCATCGTCCCGTTTGCTTCGGCTACTCTTTTTTCCAGGGCGGCAGCAGGCTTGAAAAACATGTGAGAGAATTTTGACCACGGGATGGATCCAAATAGTACGGTTGTAGCGAGGAGATACAGACCGAGGAACGCATAGCTCCAGCCCGTATTGCCCGTCGTCTGCAGGACCGCCCACAACAAGCCAAAGGTGACGCTTAAGACGAGCGCAACGATAAACAAATCGGCGCGAACAAAACGAAACGGCGTATTACCCTCGGCGACAACGTCGACCCTGATGAAAAACCAGAACCAATAGCCGCCGAGGCAAACCAGGAGAGCCCCGGCGTACCACAGTGTTGGAACACTAACGGGCGTGGGCGTGGCAGGCGTTGGATAGGCGAACACCATAATGACGGTGGTAACCACGTAAATCACAAAACCATACATCGTGAGCAGATGGGCTAATCTGCGCCGCATGTTGCAGAACTCGCCCGACGCCATCACGTCAATCACGGCGGTTTGAATCGCTAACGAGGCCATCTCGCCGCTGCCGACGTGTCGCTTCGCTTTGCTCTTGAACGTTCGCCAGTTGTTAAAAAAGTACCTGGCGCTCTTTTTATGAATGACGTCGAAAAGCGTGCCCGCCGCTACGAGGAGAGCCATAACGACGACGTATGTCTGCATTATCGCCGGTGGTACGGATGCGGAGAGCTCGGCGAAGGGGTTGCTGAACATAGCAGCCTGATCAGAGCTGGTTTGGAAGGAGTTTCGAAAGCGTCATCGCCCGGTCCATTGCGCCATATCCTCCTAGCAAAGTTCTCCTAGCAAAGCCCCAGGTTGGATTGAAGACAATATCTTCCCATCAATAGATTCATAAACGCGGCCCATTTATTGAACGTGGCAGTGCAGGTTCTCACAGCGCTTGCCGGCAAAGCTCTTGCCGATCCGCCGTCGTCGAACATCGCAAGCTTTGTCTTTTTCTACTCCCCCGTCAGATCGCGGCGGCGGCCTTCCAATGCCGCAGCGTAACGGCGCAGCACGTACGCTTCGGTGAGGAGTCCGACCAAGCGACGATCGAGGAAAGAATCCACGACGACCAGAGCCTCCGCCTCGGCGCGGTCAAAGGCCAGCACCGCCTCCTTGACCGCCATTTCGGGCAGCAGCATTTCGTCGGGAAAGTGGAGAAGATCCTTGACAGCCTTCTCCGGTGCGACTTCCGCGGTATGGGCCTCGGCGACCAAGACAAGTCCGACGTAACGGTCGAGGTCATCGACCGCCACCACATAGGCCGTGGAGCCGAGCGGAAACGCTTCGCGGAACTGGGCAATTGTGGTCGTCGCCTTGGTTGTCTCAACGTCTTGGCGCATCATCTTTTCGACGGTGAGATCGCGCATCCAGCCGATATCGGCTGCGCTGCGGATCGTTTCGCCGCGCAGATGGAAACGCCAGGTTGCGAACGAATAGCCGAACCCTTCGCGCGTGACCTGCGCTGCGATGATCACCGCAATCAGCACAGCAGTGGTCAGCCACAGGTCGCCGGTTGTTTCCAGCGCAATGAAGGTCATGGTCAGCGGTCCACCGATGACGGACGCCGACAAAGCGCTCATGCCGATCACCGATGAGGCATTGGTGTCGAAATCCATGGTCGGCCAGGTCATGGTGATCGCTTCGGCCAACAGATGCCCGCCGAGCGCGCCGATCAGAAGTGAAGAAAAAAACAAACCGCCGCGGAATCCGGAGCCGAGCGAGGCGATCGACGCAACGATCTTGAGAAGAAAGACAATCGCCACGGTGCGCACCGAAAGATCGAGCGTGCCGATGATCCGCAACGCACCATGCCCGGACGACATCACCTGCGGGGACACCAAGGCCATGAGCCCGACCATTAGGCCGCCGGCCATGGTCCGCAGCACCGGCCGCAGCCGCATGCGCACGAACAGGGTTTCGCATAAAGCCACCCCGCGCATAAGTATGATTCCCAGAACCGCCGAGAGCAGTCCGAGGATCGCGGCAAGCACGAGATCGTGGGTGACGAGAACGGTTTTATCGGGGGCAACGACGCCGAGGTCGGCAGGCTCGACCGATCGCGCTACCAGATAGCCAATCAGCGCCGAAATCCCGACCGGCGCCAGACTTGCAGGCGCATAGCTGCCGATGATCAATTCGAAGCCATAAAAAGCGCCGGCCAGCGGCGCGCCGAAAGCACCGGCAATTCCGGCAGCGGCGCCGCAACCGACCAGGATACGAAGATCGCCGCGGCGCAGCCGAAACGCCATGCCGATCCGCGAGGCGATGCCGCTGGCGAATTGCGTATAGCCGGCTTCAAGACCGACCGAAGCCCCGACCCCGCTCGACCATATTGTCTGTACAGCGACGATGACGCTGCCCAATAGCGACATGCGGCCGCCGTGTAGCGCATTCGCCTCGATCGGGTCGATTTCCCTTTCCGGACGCCAGCGGCTGAGAATTTCGCTGCCGATGCCGAACAACAGGCCGCCAAGCACCGGAACCGAAATCGCCAACAGCGGATCGAGGGTAAACCGTGCCGACAAACGTTCGCCGGGCTCGAGCCGAAACAGCCACTCGTGCAAAAGGTCGACGCAGGTGCCCATCGCCGCGACGACCAGCCCGCCCAGCACTCCGACCAGCACCGCAAGCAGGATGAGGCTCGATTCTCGCGCTCTTACGACCGCTCGCAGCCGTCGCGGGATCTCTAACGGATTCCCGACCCTGGCGATCAGCGCGATCACTGCGCACCGTGCGCTTGATGAGAGCCCCTGGCGAGTGCGTAATTGAGCATCATTGGTTGTCGCATCTCTAACTAATGACCCGCTGCAGCTGTGCCTTCAAATCGGCGCGTCCGGTGGTGTAAAAGCGCCCTGCAAAAGCATCAGGCCCCGTTTCGTTCGTTGCGGGCGCGGCTGCACACCGATGCAGCCTCAGGCTGTCTTCAACTGGCGGGATTCAAGCTCTTCCAGCTTGCGGTCCCATTTCATTTCGGTCGCGAATGCCTTGCACTCTTCTGGAGTCATGAAGACGGTTTCTTTTTCGGCTGGATAGGCGCGGTTCACGACGTCCTTCATGTAGCGCGAAATGACGTCTTCCATGATCGGGATGAGATCGGTGTAGATCCGCGAATGGCGCGGAACGTGCTCCTCCCACAGATGGAACAAGTCAGACGAGATGATGTGCACGCCGTGCGCGCAATTGCCGGCGCCTAGACTGATCACCGGCACCGGCAGCGTCTGCGCCAGATATTCGGCCACCTCCGAAGTCGTAACTTCGCACAGAATCGAGAAGCAGCCGGCATCGACCATCGCTTTGGCGTCCTCGACCAATTCCTTGGCTCGCTTCGAGGTCTTGCCTTGCGCGATAAATCCGCCCAACTGCGGCATGCGCATCGGCGTGATGCCAATGTGGCCCTGCACAGGAATACCGGCCCGCACGATCGCTTCGATGTTTTTCGCGTGATATTTGTTGCCTTCGCATTTCATCACTTCGGCGTTGGCCTCGTGGACGAAGCGCCCCGCATTCGCGACCGCCTGTTCGGGCGAGACGTGGAAGCTCCAATACGGCATGTCGACCATGCGCAGCCCGTATTTCGAACCGCGGTCGATTGCCTTTGCCATCATCATCACCTCGTCGAAGCTGACCGTCACCGTGCTCTGATGGCCGAACAGGATCATGCCTCCGGTGTCGGAGACACAAAGGATGTCCATGCCGAGCCGATCGGAGATCACAGCGGTGCGATAGTCATAGGCAGCAAGTTGGGTGATCGGCTCACGCCTCTTCATTTTGGCATTCAAGGTATTAATGGTGATTTTCTTACGCGCGGGGGCGTCTGCCATGACTAATCCCTTCGTTGACAAAGAATGAACATACCAAGAGCAAGACCGGTAACGGAATGAACCGTTTAGCCGTTCTTACTAGTGCATTGCATGGGGCGCTCTGTACCACGGACAGTCAAATACGCGCCAGCTATCTTATATTCGCTTATGGCTATGACTGGCTATTTTCATTCGGCCACTTACGTCGATCCGGCTCCGCGATCTGAGACCTGACGCCATGGCAGCCGCGGGCGGCGCTTGGCCGTGTCGTAATAGGGTAGGGGCGTTTGCCGGATGTTGCGAAATATTTCGGTTGGGTCACGCAACGACGTACCCGGTCCAGCTTCAGCTCCGGCGCCATCTTCAGCTTCATGGCCGGCGAGCACGTAACCCAGACCGAGAATGCCGCCAGCCACGATGCTTTCGCAGGCCGAGGTCACCACGATTTCTCCGGGCATTGACGGTCGCTCGCACGGCCCCCTGGGCTGCCATGGCCAAGCGAGCCGATCGGCATCGGCCACAAACGAAACGAGTGCGATCTTGGGGGAAGGCAGGCGTGCGGCTTGATAAAACTTGCTTAGTTGCGCTTCGGCAGGCGTTGCGCGCAGGCGGAATTCATTTCTGAACAGCACAAAGCCGGCTTCGATGCGCAACATGTCGAGCGCGATGAAACCGGCGGGCCGCGCGTAAAGCGCAATTGCCTGCCACAGGCGCTCGGCATCGCTGCGGTCGCAAACGACCTCGAATCCGGTCTCTCCCGTGTAACCAAGCCGGCCGACCCTGCAGGGGATGCCATCGAGCGATGTGTCAGTGAAGCCAAAATAGGGCAGCGCCGCGATCGCATCGATCACCCCGAGCCGGTGCAAGGCATCGAGCGAGGCGGGGCCCTGCACCGCGAAGGTCGCGCGATTGGCAACTTCGCTCACGGCGACGCTGGGCCCGGCATAACCGGCCAAGTCGGCAATGTCCTCGTGCCGTCCGCTCATCACTTCGAATGTTTCGGCATCGATCCGCCAGATCGTCAGATCGGCGACAACCTCGCCGGCAGCGCCGAGGCGCAGGGCGTACACGATCTTGCCGACCGGTAATCCATCTAACGATCGCCCGGTGAACGCCTCGACGACTGGCCGCGCTCTGCCGCCGGAGATTCGAGCGGATTCCAGTAACGAAAAGTCAAACAGCGCGCAGGCGCTGCGGCACGCCCTCGCTTCGGCTGCCGGGTCGCCGAAGTGATCAATGCGTTGGAAATCGGCCAGCGCCATCGTAGCGGCTCATCCCATCAGCCGCCAGCCAACATTGCCGAGAATGAGCACACCGATTAGCACGAGTGCGGCGGAGACAATGCCGCGCAAGATGGTACGGGGCACGGCATGCGCAAGCGTTGCACCAACCCACGAGCCGCCGCTCAGGCTGACGACGAGGATGGCGCTCAGCGCCAAGTCAAGCTTGCCGTAGACAAGGTTGCCTGCAGTCGCGGCAATCGCCACCGGTAGCTGAAAAATCTGACTCAATCCGACGCTGGTCAGCACGGCAAGCCGCATCGAGATCAATATCGGCACGAGCACCAGCGGGCCACCCGTTCCAGTAAGCGAGGACAGAAAACCGGTCACGATACCGACAATAAGCAGAACGCTGCGCGATATTTTGACATTGCCCGGCTCGGCAAAGTTCTGCCGCCGCAGCGAGTTGATTCCAGACAACAGCGTAAGCAGGCCAAGACAGCCGGCCAGCAAGCGGCTGTCGAAAACGCTGACGGCCCATGCGCCGGCAAATGCCGCTGGCGCACCGCCGACGCACAGCCAGAGCGCCATGCCCCAATCGATCGATTTGTTGCGGGCAAATACGATCGTGGCCACCAATCCTGAAAGGATGTAGGCGGACATCGCCGCCGGGATGGCGATGTGGATGGCGATGCCGGCCAGAAACACCAGCGCCGGCACCAAAATCACACCCCCGATGCCGATGCATCCGATCATCAGTCCGGACACCGTGCCAAGGAGCGTGATCCAGACCAGTTCCGATATCGCCACGCGGCTCACCCGATGTTGCGCCGTTGAATCTGCAGGCTCTGGCGCAGTGGTGGAGGATTTATTGTGCGGCGCACCAAAAACGCGACCTGCCGGTGCGATGGTGAATTTAAGATTTTCTTTAAGCGGCGTCTATTTTCCGGCTAGGATACGGCAAGGCCTCTGTCCCCGAACGTCGCGAGTGTGTGGCATGTTCATCAGGCAATTTCGCTATCTCGTCGCCGTCGCGGAAGAACGCCATTTCGGACGGGCGGCACAACGCTGCAATGTCACGCAGCCAAGCCTGTCCAGTGGCATCAAACAGCTGGAACTCGAACTTGGTGTGCCGATCTTTCTGCGCGGGCGCGGCCAACGTTTCCATGGCTTGACCGCGGAGGGCGAGCGCGTGGCGGCATGGTCGCGCGCGGTGCTGGCCTATTGCGACGCCATGCGCAAGGAAGTCGCGCTGATGCAGAACGACCTCACCGGGCATCTGCGGGTCGGTGCCATGCCGTCGATGTCTCCGGTCTTGCCGTTTCTCCTGGAAACGGTGCGCAAGAAATATCCCGGCGTGCGTGTGGATGTGCAGTTCATCGGCAACGAAGCGATGAAGCTCGGGCTGAACAATTTCTCGCTCGACGTCGCGCTAACCTATCTCGACAAGGCCGATCTAGGCCGCAAGAACACGCTGCCGATCTATACCGAGCAATTGAGTCTCTTGGTTCCCGACCGGGACGAATTCCGTGGCCGCACCAAAATCAGCTGGCGGGAAGCCGCGCAGCTGCCTTTGGCGATGCTGCGCTCCTCGATGCATGAGCGCCGGTTCGTCGATCAAGTTTTCAAGAGCGTCGGCTGCTCACCGGTGGCCAAGGTCGAATCCGAATCGATCCTGCATCTGATGTTTCAGGTGCAGTTCACCGACCTGTGCACGATCATTCCCTCGCACTTCGTCCACGCGCCGGGACTCCACCGCGGCACGCGCGCGCTTGCCTTGATCGATCCGGTGGTCACGCAGGAGGTCGGGCTGTTCTGGGCGGAAGGCGAAATCGTCCTGCCGATGGCCAATGCTTTCGTCTCGATCGTACAAAAGCTCAGTAAATCAGGCGATATTCGCCAGCGCCTGGAGGGCGATCATCAAATCGCCGCCGACGCGCCGACCGGCGGGCGAAAGCGGCTCGAACACGCGTGAAGGTTTTTCAGTATTATCGCGGCTCAGCCTGCGGCCATTTTCAACAGCATCGCTGCCGCGCCGGCGGGATCGCTTTGCGCGAGTAGTTTACTCCCACTCACGATGGCGCGGGGCGGCTTTGACGACGTCGGGTTGGGCTCGCCACCAGCATAGAAATACGGCTCGGGGTTCTCGGTATCGCCTAGTGAGAATCCGAGTTGGATAGATTTGGCGCCGGAGAGCGGGGCGAGCGTGAGATCAAGCGTCTGCGGCAGACAAATGATATGGACCTCGTGCACGCCGCGGGCGTGCGCGCCCGCCTCAAGTACGGCCGCGGCCTTGCCAAACCAGTCGGTAAGCTGGATGAGGCCCTTTCGGCAAGCCTGTGGCGCATAATCTTCGGCATCGCCGGTCAACAGGCCTGGGATCGCATAGAGCAATTTTTTGGAGAATTTCTCGCGATCGATGCCTCGATGCAGGAGTTCGACCAAAATCCACGCTTCGGCTTCAGCTGGCGAGCGCTCCTGCGGATCGAAAACGTGCGGCATCGGCCTGCCGTTTTGAAGAAATTGCAAGTGCAGATCTGGCAGGCGCATTTCGAGCGCCACGCCGTCGGCAAATTGGCGGGTCACCAATGCGGCGTCCGCTGCGCGAAACTCGAGGTCGGTGCGCCGCTCGGGAACGCCGCTAGTTAGATAGCTGTACGCGACGCGCGCCGGCCACTGCACCAGATTGATCGCTTCGCTGCGGGCGCGCGCGAGTTCGGTAAGATCGTCGCTGGCAAAATTAGACCTTTCTATTGCGCCTGAAGCCCCGTTCCGGTCAGGAGAATTTGTCATAGCGGATGTCTTTTATTGGGATCCCGGCGACGACCAGGGAGCGGATCGTGCTGTCGACCATGATTGGCGGACCCGCGACATAGGCGATTACATTGCGATCTCGTTCCGCCATGCCCTTGGCGGCGGCTTCATGGACCACGCCGTTGGCAAGCTTGAGGATTGGAAATTCAGCGTGCAGCTTTGCGCCGATCGTTTCGTCGGACAAAGCAACAGTCACATCGAGATTGCCATGCGAGGCTGCGGCATAGCGCGACAACTGTTCGAGATAGAATGCATCGGCGAGCGTGCGCACGCCGAAGAACACGGCAGCGCTATGGTTGCAAAAATAATCGGCCTGCACCGCGCATTCCAGAATCGACATCATACCCGCGATCCCGGAACCGCCGGCAATGCAGACAAAGTTGCGATTTTCCTCCGGGCGAAACACCGCGCGGCCCAGCGGGCCGAAGACCTCGACCTCTGCCTCGCCCGACAGGTTATCGAACAGCCAGTCGCCAAAGCGGCCGCCCGGCTTGCGTTTGACGACGAGCGCGAGCCGCTCGACGTCGTTTTCGAAATTGACCATGGAATAGGCGCGGCCGCCGGCGATCCCGGCGGCTTCGAGCACCACGAATTGTCCGGCCTGAAAACTCATCGGGCTCGTCAGGTGCAGATCGAAGCGCATGACGTCCCTGGTCAGCGGCCGCAGCCCACGGATGATGCCCTGGCGCATTGCCGGGCCCGCGTTGTCTGAAACGACGAGTTCGGAAGGCACCCGCAGCAGGCAATCCGAGCGCGCCCTGGTTTGACACATGAGAACATCGCCCTTGTCGGGCTTGAGCCGCGCTCCGCCGGGCGCGTCCTTCCAACGCACATCGACATCGCCAGACGTCACCCGCGCACGGCACGTCCCGCAGGTGCCAGTCGCGCATTCGAACGGCAAATTGATGCCTTGCCGCAGGCCGGCATAGAGAATGGATTCGCGCTCGCCGCAGTCGAAGGTGAGTTCGCCATTCTTGTTCTGGACGGTAATTTTCATGGCGCGTTCATGCGCATTCATGGCTCGAGAGCCAATGGCCACGGTTATTTGAAGAAATCGTCGTCGTCCGAATCTCCGGCCGCGTCGTCGAAGTCATAGGTCAATTCGCCTTCGATGTTCGCCAGCAATGTTCCATTCTCCTGTTTGAGTCCGCAGATCCCAAGCCCACAGATGCTTGGTGCAGGTCAAAATGCAGCGGGCCACCACGCCTGATTCTGCGAGCGGCTCTTCCATATGCGGACAGATCGGCGGTATGGCGCGAAAACCCTCGCCATAATTGACCACCACGAGCGCAATGCCATCGACCTCGAATTTCTTAACCGAATTCTCGGGGATCTCGGCGGCCTCGCATATACGCTTCCAAGTCATTGCTGATCGGTCATTGCTGATCGGTTATTACTGATCGGTTCGGCGCCCCGCACGGAAGGCAGCAGCGTTGCGTTCTCTCTGCTTCGTTCAAATCGGCCAATGCGATCCTTTGTCGAGCCGCCGATTCTCGATCCGTACTTCGCGGCTAACAAATTTCGCCTTGTTGTTCTCGATCTTGAACGCGTCGAGATATTTCCCGACCAGGAACAGCCGGCTCTCGCCGGCGTCGATGTGCGAATTGATGCCGTCCAACAGGTTTTGATAGACGATGACCGAGCTTATCGCTTTGGCCGAATGCGCCTGCTCATCGACATCGACAGTATAGACGGAGGTGTGGCGGGTCAGCGGTGAATGGTCGGTGTTGTGCTTGGGCAACAGCTTGACCAGACTTGCCAGACCCTCGCGGTCCAGCGCCAGGTAGGTCACGTCCTTATTGATTTCAGGACTAAAGGCGCGAATGGCATATTGAAAACCATCATCGCAGTGCGCCAGCCACTCATTCCAGTTCTGTCGATCGAGCAGGACGGTGGAACGATAGATCGTGTCACGAACGAGTGCGGCGGCGTCCACGTTTGGTCTCCCATTTGGAAGCGCTTCGACTGATCACGCCGCGCGAGGTCGGTCCGCGCAGCGCAGACTTCCCGAAGCAAGAACTCGACAGCCGGACAGGTCCGCCGTGCGAGTTCGTTATTCCGCAGCAACCGACATCGGTTCTGCGTAAGGCAGATCGGGGTTGCTCGGCCGCCGGTTCATCCAGCGGCCCCACTCTTGATAATAGTGCCGCATGCCGTTCTCGTCATGAATCGTCTGGTTTTCATGACGGCCATGAAGGATACGGCGAGGCTCTGACCCGGGCAGCATCGTGGTGCCCTGGCCCTGCACGCCGAGCAGATCCTCGTGCAAGTTGCGGCCGAATGGACCCCAGATCGAGTTGTGGTGATTGACTCGGGTCTGGCGCTCCTCCGCGGTGTCGCGCTTGAGCCCCAAGCCGCGGAATTCGATCATCACCTTGTCTGGCGCAAGCGGGGTGACGACGTCGCAACGCAAGGCCGAACCGCGCAAGTTGAAGTTCATGCCAGGGAACATGTCGATCATGTACCACTGGTTCGGCGGCAGATACGGGAATGACAAAGCGGCGCGGCTCTGGAAGCCTTCATAATTTTCGTATTTGACTTCAAAAGTGCCGACGACGATGTGGCCGTGCTCGAACGATTCGTTCTTGCGTGCGAAGTAAGCGTCATTAAAGCCGGTAACGCGGTTATGGTAATGCATGAAGTCGTGATAGAACTCGCAATTGGTATCGTGCCACAGCTTGTAGTTCGCGTTTACGATGGCCTTGTGATAGTGGAAGACCTCGAGTGGTTCGGCTTCCAGGGTCTTACGCAGACAGGTAAACGCTGGACCCGCCCAATCTTCCAATGATACTTGCGGATTGTCGTCGAGAGTGACCCAGACGAATCCGCCAAACTTCACCTCGCAGCGCAAGCGGCGCAAGCCGACGTCTTCTTTGCGTAGCCTTTCCTGATAACCTTCCTTCTCGCGGCTGATATAGACGCAGTTACCGCGCAGGTCGTACTGCCAAGCGTGGAACATGCAGGTCATCCGCTTGGGATTGCCCGAAGGCTGTCCCTCCAGGAAGCTTCCCGAAGGCCGGCGCTCGATGATCATGCCGCGGTGCGGGCAGACATTAAGGAAGGCGCGTACCTCGTTGTCGGGACCGCGGCATACGATGATCGGCTCGCGGGCAATGGTCGTGGTGCGGAAGTCGTACGGGTTCGCCAGCTCCGATTCGTGGCAGACCGGAATCCAGGCCTTTTTGAATATCTTCTCGAGCTCTTCCTCGAAGAGGCCCGGATCGGAATAGATGCGGCTGTCCACCCACTCGTTTGACTTAAGGCCGGGCTCCGCCAGCCATTGCCCGTGATTTTTCGCTGCCACGGCGTTTGCTCCTGCGAAATGCGTGACGGATCAAACTTTATCTACAAGCGAAAGCTGAACATTCTATAGGCTAAAATGGCTCCGTAGGCCACAAATGCCAGAGCGGGGAAATCGAATTTTCTTATCTATCAATAGATTCAGCGATAGCAGTTCAATAACGGCCGCATTAATGAGTTTGTGTGCGAACGGGCTCCGCACGTGTGCTCGCACCATTAGGACAACCTATCGTACCATTTGCAGTAACTATTTTACAGGCATCCACTAAGCCGTTGCCATTGTCCGGTGCCGTTATTCGGCACCATGACCCAGTGCAGGGCGCCAAACGGTGACTTTCTCTCACAAGGTAGCGATGGGCAGGCAGCAATCGCAGGCCTGCAATCGGGCGAGCGGGAAGAAACTCGACCACCGGGCGTATCCGGCTGCGGCTGCGGGGCCGTTCTCCGAAACCGAGCGCGGCGGTATAGTGCGGTCACTCTCGTCGTGGAGGCCAGCCGAGCGGGACTGAGCGAAGAGCATAGCTTGACCGAACTTTGCGACTTTAGCGGAAAATCAGTCATTCAGGGGAGGTGGCGATGACACGGATCTACGACAGGGACGCAACAAGGAACTGCCAGGCTGCCGCGCCGCTGTTCGGCACATTATTGGCATTTGTGATATTTACCGCGGGTCTTTTAGGCGCGGCGCCGGTGCGCGCCGCCGCGGAAAAAGATTACGGCAAACAAGGCGACGCCGTCGACTTGGTCATCGGTTACCAGCCCTACTACACCGAATCGTGGTCCGGCATGATCATGCGGGACAAGAAATTCTATGAAAAATACCTGCCGAAGGGATCGACAATTAACTTCCAGGTCGGCCTGCAGGGCGCGATCATCGTGAATGGGATGCTCGCCGGCAAAGTCGATATCGGTTACGTCGGCGATATGCCGGCCATTGTGTCCACCAGCCATGCCGATGTCCGTGACATTCGAATCGTCTCGGTGCTCGGGGTCGGCTACGACCAATGCAATGTGTTCTTGGTGCGGACCGACGCTCCCGAGTTCAAATCGCCGGAAGAAGCCATCAAATGGCTCGACGGCAAGACCGTTGCGGTGCCTAAAGGCAGTTGCACCGACCGATTTGCCCAAGCGGTCTTCAAACGTTTCAACATCGCGCCGTCCGAATATCTCAATCAGAGCATCGAGGTAATCACCAGCGGCTTTCGCGCCAACAAGCTCGACGCAGCGGTGATCTGGGAGCCGACGGCATCTCGCCTCATTCTTGAGAAATTGGCACGCAAAGTGGCGACCGGTGCCTCGGTCAATGAACGCGACGGCGGCTTCATGGTCATGCCGCAAGCGCTCATCGCCCAGCGCCCGGACATCGTAAAGGCGTGGCTGCAGGCGGAATTGGACGCCGAGACTTATTTCGCCGATCCGAAAAACGCCATGGAAATTGCAAGCATGGCCACATCGCAAACCACCGGCTTCCCGCAAAAGGCGCTTTGGGAATCCGCCTTCGGCACCACGTCGAAGGCGAGCGGCGGCACGGATACGCGGATCACGCTGGCTTACGGTTTCACGCCGGATGCGACGGAGCTCATCCAAAAGGCGTCGAAGTTTCTGGTCGAGATCAAAAGCATCAGTGCCGAAATTCGGCCGGATGCGGTAATGCCGCAATTCACTGCCGATATTCTCAAGGCGCGCGGATTGAGCGCGCCGGTCGGAGAAGTCAAAGCACTGCCGGATTCGGCCTATACCGGCCCATGACGACCGGCCCATGATGAACGGCCCATGACCGTGCCGCATTACGCCGAATGCCGATCAAGTAGCGACGTCCATTCCATGTGCAAGCTGCGCGGCGCAGCCGCGCGGCGAACGATTCGATCTTTGTCATGACCGAAACCAGTCCGGTTCAGGTGCTGAGAACCGAGGTGCCACGCGCAATTGCGGCGGACTCGCGCGCCGGCGCATCGCTGGTGTTCACGAAGCATCGCTTGTCGCTGTGGCTCAAAAGCTCGCGACCTTATTTGATGCTGATCGGCTTCGCCGGGTTTATGGGCTTTTGGTACCTTTCGGTCGAGATTTGGAAACTGCCGCGCTTCTCCCAGATGCCCGGTCCGACCGAGGTCTTGCACGAGTGGTTCAGCAAGGATCCGACCTACGGTCTATCGATCTTTGTCCCTGAATATTACATGCATATCTGGGTCAGCACCCAGCGCATCGTGATCGCCTTCTTTCTCGCAACCGTCATCGGCGTCCCGCTTGGATTGTTTCTTGGCTGGTCGGAACGGTTCAAGCAATTCGTCTTTCCTGTTTTTGAGTTTCTGCGTCCTGTGCCGCCGCTCGCCTGGGTGCCGCTAGCGATCGTGATGTTCAAGGGATCGGAGACGCCAGTCATATTCTTGACCTTTCTCGCCTCGTTCTATGCGACCGCGCTGAATACCATGCTCGGCGTCGAATCGATCGACGTCTCCTATGTCCGCGCGGCCAATTGCCTCGGCGCGACCCGCTGGCAGGTGTTCCGGCACGTGATCGTGCCCGGCGCGATGCCGTTCATCTTCACTGGCCTACAAATTTCGGTTGGTGTCGCCTGGTTCTCTCTGGTCGCCGGCGAGATGGTGTCGGGACAATACGGCCTCGGCTATGTGATCAACACCTCGTACACGATGGTGCGCTATCCGACGATCATTATCGGCATGGCGACATTGGGCCTGGTCGGCTACGTCACAAGCGCCGCGGTTCGCTTGGTGGGTGATTACCTGATGCAATGGCGCACCCGCGAGCTTGCGCTGGGAGGCGATCGGTGAGCGCCGAGCCGGCGGTGATGCGGAGCCGTTCGGCGGTCGCGCAGCCGGTGAGCCAAGGCGGCGTTCGCATCAATGACGTTGTCAAGATTTATGGCGCCAGGGATACTGGCATCCTAGCCGTCGATCACTGCACATTCGAAGTGCCGCCGGGCGAAATCACGGTTTGCGTCGGACCTTCCGGCTGCGGCAAGACAACGCTGCTCAATGCCATTGCCGGCTTCCATAGCATTACATCCGGCAGCATCTATCTTGACGACGAGATGTTGTGCGGGCCGGGCAAGCTTAAGGCGCAGCCAGGCCCGGACCGTATCGTGGTGTTTCAAAATGGCGCGCTGTTTCCGTGGAAGACCAACATCGAGAACATAACGTTTGGCCCGATCATGCAGGGCGTGATGACGCGCGCGGAGGCTTACGACAAGGCGCGCGCCATGATGGCCGACGCGGGCTTGCGCGGCATCGAGCATAACTATCCCGGCGAAATTTCCTCAGGCGTGCGACGCCGCGTCGAAATCGTCCGTGCGCTAATGAACAATCCGAAGATTTTGCTTTTGGACGAGCCCTATCGCGCACTCGACTCGCTGACGAAGTCGGTCATGCATGAGGCGCTGCTCGAAATCTTTTATAAGAATCGCGTTTCCATCTTTTTCATTACTCATGATCTCGAAGAAGCGATTTTTCTCGGCCACAAAGTGGTGATCATGACCACACGGCCGTGCCGGCCCAAGAAGATCCTCGATATCGATATTCCGCACCCGCGAGATTACAGCGTTCTGACTACCAAGCGATTTCGCGAGTTCATGGAGGAAACCGTGGCTGCCGTGCACGAGGAGGCGATCAAAGCCTTCGCTGCTGGTGAGAAGGAGCGCTGAGCATGCTGGTAGCCGCGAAGGCGATATCTGCCAGGGTCACCGGTTTTGTCGCTGGCGACGACTTCTGGCGCGGCGTGGTCGCGATTGCGGCCTTCCTGATCTTCTGGGAAGTCGGCTCGCGCTCACATGCGTGGTTCGGATTTTCTTTTCCCTGGGTCTCGCAGGTGCCGGCGCCGAGCGCCGTGCTGCAGGCGATGTTCAGGCTCGTTCAGGAGCCGAGTTTCTGGAACAGCACGTTTCTGAGCACGTTGCGCGTCTTCGAAGGATTCTTTGCGGCGATGCTGATCGGCATTCCGCTCGGTTTGGCCATGGCGGTCAGTCGAACCTTCTTCGGCATTAGTTTTCCTGTGTTCGAGGTTTTGCGGCCGATACCGCCGCTTGCCTGGGTCCCGGCGTCCATTATTTTCTGGCCCACACAGGAATTATCGATTGCCTTCGTCACCTTCCTCGGCGCGTTCTTCACGATCGTCATCAACGTGATCGGCGGCGCCCGCGCCATCGATGTGCGATATTTTCAAGCAGCGCGCTCGATGGGCTCTTCGACCTGGGATATTTTTCGTCGCATCATTCTACCCGGCACTCTGCCGTCAATCGTGGTCGGCGCCACCGTTGGCGTCGGCATCACCTGGGCAGTCGTCGTCGCGGCCGAGATGATCTCCGGCGGCGGGAGCGCCGGCTCGATGGGTGGCGCGGCCGGTGGCGGATTGGGCTTCTTCATTTGGAACTCTTATGTCGGCGGCTCCTATACGCAGATCGTTGCGGGAATGATCAGCATCGGCATCGCCGGTTACGTTTCAAGCGCGGCACTGCGCAAGATCGGAAATTGGATGACGCCGTGGCTGAGCGAAAATTGATCTAAGATGTATATGCAACACATGCCGCAACACATGCCGCAACAAATGCCACAACACATTCCGTCGACTTCGCCGCTGGGCTCCGTTCCGCTTACTGGAACGGGAACAGGCATGGCCGCCACGAATGTCAGCAAGTCGTACGGCGCCGGCGAATTTACCAAGCAGGTCGTACAAAACTGCAGTTTCACCATCGAGAGCGGCAAGCTGACGGTGATGATTGGCCCGTCAGGCTGCGGCAAGAGCACGCTCATCCGTTTGCTCGCCGGTTTTGAACGCCCAAGCAGCGGCGCGATCACGAT
>WNGK01002851.1_pt1 | contig 20919 bp, 13 predicted proteins | sample 5400601 | NCBI WGS metagenome assembly WNGK01 (sample SAMN13153376, study PRJNA577476) | soil metagenome | isolation source: 60 cm soil or saprolite under Garry oak tree replicate 1 | place: USA:California | collected 2016-06-15
ACATCGCTGTACTTCGGAGACAGATTGAGTTCCTTGTCGATGCCCTGCACACTGATTCGATACGTACCGGAATAAGACAGAGTCAGGTTAAAGTTCTGAGTGGCGTCCGTCAGGCAGCACATCTCCCCCCAAACATTCGCGCTCAGAAACCATGCCTGCCAGTACATTGGCGACTGGCCTTCAGGATCGGTGAGTCTGAAGTTCAAGTTCACCGATCCCCCGGTTGCAATGCTGTTGGAGGACACGGTGAAAGCGCCCGCCGGCGGCAGTCCGTGGTTTGGATTCGCGAGTATTTCGACGATCGCCGCCGCCGATGCACTTCCGCCACGGCCGTCGGCGACGGAAGCAACATACTTGGCAAATGCCAATCTCGCCAATGATGGGGCGGAGAATGATACCGGATTCGTATTGAGAGGCGGCGTCGGAAAGATGTTGTTCAGTTGCTGGGCATAAATGGCGGACCCGGATACGAGTGGCGCCCACCCTAACGTGAGCGGATCATTGTCGGGATCCGAACCCGACGCCGTGAGGCTAATCGGGTCGCCGGAGTTGGCCGTGATATTCGACAGCGGGGAGATCGCCGGAAAGTTGTTGAGCGCCGGCGACGACAGCAACGGATTATTTAACGCCTTCGCGAAGTTCAGTCTCCCGCCCGTTGTCGTCGTCACTTTCAATCGCGAGTCGCTCAAGGCATCATAACTTGCGGGGTTCAGAATAACGTCCCGGATATTTGCCGCGCTTGCCGAGGGATTCACATGGAACAGGGCCGCGGCAACGCCCGTCACATGTGGAGTCGCCATGGACGTTCCCGATAGCAGCTTATAACCGCTGGGATCGCACAGAGAACACGTCCCTGTAGGAACTGTCGAAAGAGTCGATACACCGGGAGCGGCAATGTCCACGCTCGCCAGACCTATATTGCTGAAGTAAGCCGAGGCATCGTTGGAATCGGATGCGGCAACGGACACGATGCCCCGGTTGTCATAGGCGGCAGGATACAGCGGTGAGACATCCGAGTTAGCTCCGCTATTACCGGCAGCACAAACATCGAGAATTCCCAGTGATTCCACCTGCGCCATAGCGTCCTTCAGCGATTGCGTGTAACCGCCGCCGCCCCAGGAGTTATTCGTGACTCGAATGTTGATGCCGGCCGTTTTGAGCTCTGCGATTTTGTTGAACGCCACGACTGCATCGGATATGGAACCGCTGCCGGTGGAATCGAGAAACTTCATCGACATCAGTTTCACAGCCCAATTGATGCCGGCTATCCCAATGCCGTTGTTAACGGCTGCACCAATTGTCCCGGCCACGTGGGTTCCATGGCCGTAATCGTCGTCGCCTCCAGCAGTGCAGGTTCCTCCGATGCAGGTGAAACCATGCGCTAACGTCACCGGATCGGTCCAAAGATTCGCCTGCAAATCCGGGTGATTCAAGGCGATCCCGGTGTCCACCACGGCGACTACAACATCGCCGGCGTTGGTTTGCTTGTCCCACGCGGCCGGGGCCTGGATTTTCGTCATGTCCCACTGTTGGGCCCACATCGGATCTAACGGTGTAGTATCGACGGCCTGTACCTGATAGTCCGGCTCCGCGTAAACAACATTCGGATTTCTCTTGTATCGGGCGATGGCTTCTGGGACCGGAACGTCCTGCGGATTATCGACGAGGAAAAGGTTCAGCCGCTCCGAGAGCCGCCTGGCTTGTCCTGACCCGGGATGGAACTGCGGCGCACCCCGAAATCTTACGAGAACTCTGGACGGGTGATATCTCCAACCATTATTAGCTTGCGGCGGTCTGATCTGTTGTGCGAGCGCGGAGGTCAGAAGCAGGGGCAGAAAAACGGGCAGCAAGATCCTCTTCATTTCTTCTCCTCCGTGAGTACGAAGACGTGTTGGAAAACGCCATTCCGGATCCAAAATCGAGGAGGTTTTGTCGGTAGCGGGAAATCATTAAATCGAAGAGGTTTAGGCCAACGATACCTAAACAAAGGACGAGTCCCCTCGTATCCTTTTATATAACCTGAGTTATGCAAAGAATCCTCCAGTCCTGAATTCTTGGGCCCTGCGAATGAGGCTTGGGTAACCAGCCCTCCTGCAACCACAAAACGGGAACAGCATAACGGCTGGTATCGAGCCGCCGCATCGGACTGTGCGATCTTCTTGGGAGGGAGAGATCTCGCATTTTGCCGTGCAGAAACTAGTCTTCATGTGACGGTGAACTCTCCGAGATAAGGGAGTTTCCGCCTACGGAGCGATGGGAGATCCCTCCCTGGTTTGCGGTGCGGCAAAAAATTGTTTGCTCGAAAGCTTGCGCTGCTGAGATGAGGGGACCAAATCGGCGACCATTCGAAGCGCAAGCGCGATAGCGCGCAGCCTCAAGAAATAACCGCCGCTACAGTTGGACGACCTGAAATTGAGTACTTTTTGTGAAAAGCCGTTCGCCGGCAGATTGAGGGAGGAAAAAAAGGTCCGGCCATAACGGCCGGACCCGTCAATTCTGAACTGCTAAGGGATCAGGAAATTCACTACGGCAAAGTCATTCGATTTGAGCGTAACCGGTTGTGAAAGGTTATAGGCCGGCAGTTTGACTGTAAACGTTGTTGCCTTACCCGTGTACTTGAACTGCCACATGAACCAGCCATCGACATCGGTGGTCAGGGTCTGGACCAGGACGTTCGACGGATCGTAGATCTCGACGGTGACGCCAGGCACGGGGTTACTGGTGCTCGAGCTCAACACGAGACCTGCGATACCGGGATCCTTCTTGAAGACGTTGACGCTGTAGGTGGTCTGAGTATGCGTTGAGCCATCATAGAAGGAGAAGGGGTAGGGCTGCCCATCCAGGATGGTCGGATAGCCCGTTCGGACGGCGCTGTTGTTCGCACCCTTAGAGTAGGGGCTTGTGCCCTTCAAACCGTAATCCAGATGGATATTCACATACGCTCCAGCCGGTATATTCAACTGGTACGTTGAACCGAATTGCTGTGGGCTGTAGTTGGCGAGTGTTACAGGGGTCACACTGTTCGCAAGCTCGGTCCCGGGCGTCAGGCATGTCTGTCCGTTCACAGTCGTAAAGGTGACGCCGGAGTAAACGTGGATCGGAACAGCGCCGTGCGTCACAAATGGATACGGTAGCGTGATGTAGGATGTGCCAGTCGCGCCGAACACATTGTAGTAGAACTGCCCAGGGTTGCTGGCATTGAGCTTGTATTGGCCGGGGTGATCCACGTCCGGCGTGAGTAAGAGCTTGAACTGTTCTGTCGTCGGGGTGCTCGTATCCACGTCATACTTGCAAAGACCTGAATCGGTAATCAATCCGGTGGGCAGAGCAGTATTCGTGATCACACAGGTTTTCGTCTGACCGATTCCGATGGTGCCGGAGCAGTCGGCCGAGAACGATGCCTGGTAACCCGGCGCTCCGGTCTCGGTCACAGCGTAGATGCCCGCATTCATCCCAACCGGCATCCCTGGACCGCCGGGGAACGATGCCACGTTGATGCTGTTGTTCATCACGTTCATGGTGAAGTCGCTGGGAGTGGCGGTACGACCGTAATTGTTGACGACCTGTTTGATCACAAGCAGCGTCGGCCGGATATCGTTATTCGTCACTGTGCAGGTCTTCGTCTCCCCGACTGCGATCGTTCCGGAGCAGCCTGGCGAGAACGATGCGGCGTAGTTCGTCTGGGCACTTTCGGTGACCGAGTAGGAACCGGCATTCAAATTAACCGTGGTCCCCAAGAAGTTGCCGGCGAATGACGATGGGCTTGCGCCATTGCCCGTGACATTCAGGGTGAAGGACGATGAGGTTGCCGTTCCGCCGTTATCGTTGATGACGATCTTGGTCACGATTAACTTCGGCTGGATATCGTTGTTCGTAATCGTGCAGGTCTTGGTCTCTCCGGCCGCAACCGTACCGCCGCAATCGGTGGAGAAGGACGCCGCGTAGCCGCTCGGACCGCTCTCAGTGACCGAGTAACTGCCGGCGATGACATTCACAATGGTTCCCGATCCACCTGGGAACGAGGCGGGACTCGCACTGTTACCCGTGACCGCCATCGTGAAGGAGGATGAGTTTGCAATTCCGCCGTTATCGTTGATGACGATCTTGGTCACGACAATGTGGCCGAACTCCGTGTTGGTGATCTGGCAATTGACAGTCTGCCCCGGCGGTACGAGAACGTTCTGGCAGCTGTTGCTCACCTGACTCCAACCTGAAGGCACAGTCTCCGCCACCGAGTAGGTGCGGTTTCCTGCCACTTCGTAGTTCGTCGATCCGCCGTTGCCCGTCAGCGTCCGGGCTGCCGGAGCCGTGATCGCGCCAGTGCCTGTTGCATTTACTTGGAATTGGCTTGTCGTGTCGGTGGACGGTTCGGTTACCTTGGTCACGATCAAATGGCCTTTCAGCGTGTTGGTGATGGTGCAGTTGACCGTTTCACCGGCGCCAACAGAGACGTTCTGACACACGCCGGTCTGGTCCCAACCTGCGGGCACATTCTCAGTCACGGTGTAGGTTCCAGAAGTGACTTCGTAATCGGTGGAGCTGCCGTTGCCGGTCAAGGTCCTGGATGCCGGAGCAGTGATGGATCCGCCGCCGGTGGCCGTGATCGGGAACGGCGTGGACGTGTCAGTAGCCGGATTGGTCACCTTAGTCACAATTAAGTGGCCGCGTTTGCTGTTGGTAATGGTGCAGTTGACGGTGTCGCCGGCGCCAACAGAGACGTTCTGACAGAAGCCGGTCTGGTCCCAACCCGCAGGCACATTCTCATTCACGGTGTAGGTTCCCGGCGTGACTTCATAGTCGGTGGAGCTGCCGTTGCCGGTCAAAGTCCTGGATGCCGGAGCGGTGATGGATGCGCCGCCGGTGGCCGTGATCGGGAACGGCGTGGAGGTGTCAGTAGACGGAACGGTCACTTTGGTCACGATCAAGTGGCCGCGTTTGGTGTTGGTGATGGTGCAATTGACAGTCTCGCCGGCGCCAACAGGGATGCTCTGACAGAAGCCGGTCTGGTCCCAACCCGCGGGCACATTCTCATTCACGGTGTAGGTTCCAGGGGTGACTTCATAATCGGTGGAGCTGCCGTTGCCGGTCAAAGTCCTGGATGCCGGAGCGGTGATGGATCCACCACCGGTGGCCGTGATCGGGAACGGCGTGGAAGTGTCAGTAGACGGAACGGTCACCTTGGTCACGATCAAGTGGCCGCGTTTGGTGTTGGTAATGGTGCAGTTGACGGTGTCGCCGGCGCCAACAGGGATGCTCTGACAGAAGCCGGTCTGGTCCCAACCCACGGGCACATTCTCAGTCACGGTGTAGGTTCCAGGCGTGACTTGATAATCGGTGGAGCTGCCGTTACCGGTCAAGGTTCTGGAAGCTGGAGTCGTAATGGATCCGCCGCCGGTGGCAGTGATCGGGAACGGCGTGGAGGTGTCAGTAGCCGGAATGGTCACCTTGGTCACGATCAAGTGGCCATATTTGGTGTCGGTGTAGGTGCAAACGGTTGTCACGCCGGGCACCACTCTCGCTGTGATCTGCCGGGACGCGAGATTTGTGGAGATCGTATTCGTGCAGCTGATGTTCTTCAACGCCCACCCGGCCGGCAGGTTGGTTTCGGTGATGGTGTAGTTGCCGATCAGAGCAGTCATATCGGAAGTGCTGTTGGTGACAGCCGTATTGATGGAGATGGGGCTATTGAACGCCGCCGGCCCACCACCGATGGTGAACGTAAAAGTATCGTCACCGCCTTCGGTTGCCTTCACGATCTTCAAGGCGCCTTCCGCCTTATTGTTGACCGTGATTTCGATTGTGTCTGCGCCGGGCGGAATCGTGATATCGAAGCAGCGGTTGACGGAAGGCGGGCTCACCGTATCATGGTCCGAAACCGTCGGGGTCAGGTTCCCAGTGGCGCCGCCGAACATTGTCACGAGAACCGTCACATCGCCTGTAGACAGACTCCAACCGGTCGGAAGTCCCATTTCGCAGATAGTGTAGTTGCCGAATCCCGAAAGACTCTGGAATGGCGGACCGGATACCGAGCTCAGAGGAGCTGATGGCGGATACGTCCCTTGCGGGAACTGAGCCAACGTGAACGGCGGAATCGTCTGGCCCGAAACAGGATCAGTGCAGACATTCGTGTTGGGATCACAGGTAGGGGCAGTGCCATTCACTTTTTTGATAAATGGAATGGATGCGTCCTGTGTATTCGTGAAGGTGCACGAATAATTGTGTGCCAATTGGAGACCATTGAGAATCACCGAAGTTCCCTGATTAACAGCAATGGGGACGGGGGTGTTCAGGTCGTCCTGGCAGTTCACGCTCGTGAAGCGCCAGGCCGGCGCACTCTGCAACCCGCTCAAATCTTCCGCAACCGTGACGGTGCCGGCGGCCACTTCCAAATAACCTGTATCACCGGTGCCCGGTGTTGGCGGAACGGGCGTTTGAGCGTAGGGATTTCCACCACTGCCGCCACTGGTCAGGATACTGGTGTTGATGGGGCCGTTCGATGAGCTAATACTGATCGGGAAATTGGCATTTCCGCCGATCGTATTCTTAATGACCTTGATCTTCGGGCCGATATCATCGTTGGTGATCGTGCATGTGACGTGGTCACCGACGAAGATCTGGCCTGTACAACCCACCATAGTCGCTAAGTATCCAGGGGGACCGTTTTCAGTGACGCCGTAGCTGCCTTGATTCAAGGTGACCGTTGTACCGGCTCCAGAGCCGGCAAAGGAGGTGCTGCTCACATTGGTGCCATTCACAAGCATGGTGAAGTCGCTTGATACGGCCGATCCGCCGCTGTTGTTGACTACGGTTTTGATGACTGTCAGCTGTGGCTGGACGTCTTTGTTGGTAACAGTGCAGGTACTGACGTCATTAAAGTTCAGTGTGCCGCTGCATCCCGCGACGGACTCCACTTGATAACCGTAGTGTGAATCCTCCGTTACGGTAAATGAACTTCCGGCGTCCATAATGACGGCGTCGCCGTTATGCAGAATGTCATTGGAAGTCAGCGGATTCCCATTCGTGTCGAGCACATTGGTACCGGATACGTGGAAGTTGAAGTCGCCCGGCAGTGCAGTCCCGCCGAAGTTGTTGTGGACGACCTTGGATAGCAACAGAGTTGGTTTGTGCTTGTTGGTGAAGGTGCAGCTGGCGTCCTGCTGGAGACTGGTATTGACGTTGAACGTCACCGAGCCAGGCGTTGGAGCATTCACCGGAAGAGCCTGATTCAACGTAAACGTGCCGATGGGCGGGTTGCCGACGCTCGTGCAGACGATATTGGTCAGGCCCCATTTATAATCACCCGGCGCCGTGGGGATTTCCGTAACTGTAAATGATCCGCTGACACCGATGAGGTTACAGGTTTGGCTGCTCCCGTTCGCCGCCAGCGAAAACGGAGTCGCGCAGTTGGCGCCCTGCGGTTGAGATATCGTGAATGGAAAAACAGTGTTCGCATCCACGGGATTTCCAACTTTGATCACAGTGAGCCGGCTGGAAAAGGCGTCGGGACCGAGCTTCGCGGACCGGTCCTGGTTGCCCAAGGACGAGTCCGAGTTGTCAGTGTTGTCACGAAAATTGCTATTCAGGCCGCTGCCGACTCGCATATGGTAAGGGGAACCGGAGATATTCACGGCAGTCTGGCCGATACCCCAGTCGGAGTGCGTCGAGAGGTGCCCGCCCCACGCCAGCACAACCGCGGTGGAGCTGGCTGTGAATGTGATTAGAATCGAGGTCGAGGTGTCGGAGCTGTAAGCGCCCGCAGAGTAAGATCCCTGGCTCACAATATAAGCGCTCGTGCCAGTGATCGTCCCACCCCACATCGTGAACTGGTGAGCTGGATCCGTCGGAAGGTAGCTCAAGGTTGGATGAGGAGGATTTGCATTGTTGACGTTGGAATCGATCGGGATCGGATAGGTCGTCGGAGCAACCAACGGGCAGACGCCACCGTCGCACGGGTCCGTGGCTACTACGGCATTGTAGGTCATGAGGAAGTCCTGCGCGTGCAACCCTGACTTGGTCGTGTCAAACTCAATGGGAAGCGTGTAGCTGTGACCTACGATCAGATTCGTCAACTTCGCACGATACGGAATGACATAATCTTCCCGATAACTCGAGTTCGAGGGATTCAGATCTCCGTTCTGCCACTTATTGCCCGGCGCGTTCGCCCATTGGTCCAAGTCCGCGCTCTGATCTGCTGCGAAAACAGACGGTGTGTGCCAGAAACCAAAAAGTAAAATTGCGATCAAGAAAATCGACTTTGTGCGCATAAGACGAGGTCTCTTCAAATGGTCCTCCGATGAATCAGTACTGGCACGCGCTTCTGTTATGGTTAGAACACACGTCTCAGCTTCTCGAGTGATTTGAACCGACAGGCGAAAAGGGGCCAATCGTCCGAAAGGGCGGCTGCTCCTATGGGCTATGCGGCTAAACCAAAGTCGTATTGCAGATTGAAGAAAGCTGAATTTAGATGGAGGATAAACTGCGTTTTATTTATTGCGGCCCTAGCGCGAAGTGACGAGGGGAACCGGAGACTGCTCGGTGGTCTTCCGAGGCACGCTCGAGGAGACATAGGCGGCGATGGCAACCATGTCCTCTGATGTCAGGTTTGCGATCGCGAGCTTCATCAACTGTGCCGGTTCGCTGTTCCGCGTGCCCTGTTGAATGTCCCAGATTTGGCGCACCAGGTAGCTCGGTGAGCGGCCGGCAATGGGGGGGCTATCGCCCTGGCCCATCAGATCCTCTCCATGGCAGGTGATGCAGGGAGTCGACTTGCCCCGGATAAATTCGTTTCCAACGATCCTTGCGCCACCTGTGGTGACCAGATCCTTCCCTTTCTTGATACTCCCCACCGGCACGTAGGCAACGAATCCCGAGTGCGGATTCCGATAGGTCTCGGCCTGCTCTTCGTTCTCCGGCATCTCGATAATGCGCATGCCGATCGGTTCGGTCTTCTCTTGTTCCAGTGGCAGAAACAGATTGCCGGCGATGCGCGTCTTCGGCACCAGATTCGTTTCAACGACGCGAACCCAGGGCCACCACTTCATCGAGCCGAAATACTCCGCGGCGGCTTTCAGTTCTTCGTCGGTCAATGATTTTGCCAGTTCGATCATCGTGTTCGTGTTCGGCTTTCTCGGATCGGCACTATGCCGCCTGCCGCTTCGAAAGTCTTGAATCTGGCGCATGATGTATGGAACCGGCAGGCCGGCGACGGGTGCATTCTCCGGACGGCCTTTGCCGGTCGGTAGATGACACGAACCGCATCCGCGCGTGTTTTTACCCAACGCGGCGGGGCCATGCGCAACAACGTCAGGCATTGAGGGGTGCTCGTCAGGGAACCAATCGATGACGTTTTGTCCGTCGCGGACGTCGACACGAGAATATGCCGCGTTGCTGCCCGGCAGATGCATGGGCCTTGTTTGCTCGACCGGATCTTCATTAGGGCGCAAATTTCGGCTGGGGGGATTCTGCGGAAGAGCTTTTTCACCCGGAAGAGGAGGCCTGTCGAAACCATATGCCCACAATGGCTCGTTCTGGAAGTCAATCTCCGCGCGTTGTGCAGCCTCCGGTGCCCTGGCAGTCTCGGTGGGTTGCGTCCGCCGATGAGTGTCGTAGTACCGTGTGACAACAGCTCCCAACAAGAAACACACGATACCCAGCACGGCCGGCTTCGCAAATCGCATCAACAATGCCTCCTTTTTCCCCAGAACGGCAGTATGCCAAACCACAGCCGATTTACCAAGCAGCTTAAATGTATGATTGATGGACGCAGCCACCCCGCCTTAACCAAGGCGGGGAATGGTAAAATCGTCGTCGATAAGAGGTAAATTTTGATATTTTGGCGGTACTTGTCCGAGGGGGAATTTATGAGGCTCATCATTTTTGCGTGTTGCGTGTTAGCTGCGGCACCTCTATTTGCCCATCATTCCTTTGGTGCAGAATATGACGCTAATAAGCCCATCACGCTGACCGGCGTCGTTACGAGCATTCAATGGACGAATCCCCACTTCTATTTCTTCATCGACGTGAAGGATCAGAACGGCAACGCCGCGAATTGGAAATTTGAGGGCTATCCGCCGGTCGTGCTGAACCGGGTTGGCTGGAAGAGAACGGAAACAATGTTACCGGGCGATACTGTCACGGTATTTGGTTGGCAGGCTCGCGACGGTAGCAATTGGGCCCATTCGAGGTTCGTGACGTTTGCAAAGAACGGTAAGAAGCTCGAATCCGGACCTCCTGCCGGTAATGGCGACGGCGGCACCAGGCCTCCGGTTGCGGCGCAATGAGGGAATTCGCATATGACGAATAAAATTATTGCTTCGCTTGCCGTTGTCTTGGCGGTACTTGTGACGCCTGTCTCGATAATGGCGCAGAACAAAAAAGCGCTACCAGCCGTGCCGCGGACCGCTGGTGGGCATCCGGATCTCTCCGGTGTTTGGCAGCCGGGAAGCGACAAACCCGGAACCTGGGAAGAAGCCAACCAGGGAGTCGGAGTAGCAGAACCAGGCCAGGGAGGCAGTGTGAGGAAGGGAGCCAACCCTGCTTACCAGCCCTGGGCCGCCAAACTTGTTCTGGAGGCGTACAACCGCCGCAATGCCGATGACTATACCGCCCGCTGTATTCCCGAGTTGGATCTTGGAGGGCTATCGCTGTACCCGAACCAGTTCGTTCAGACGCCAAACCTGATTGTGATTCTGATTGAAGTGCGTCACGCGTTCCGCCTGATCCCGCTGAACGAGAAGCATCCGGAGGACTTGGATCCGGCGTGGCTCGGGGACTCGGTGGGTCACTGGGAAGGAGACACGCTTGTCGTCGATGTTGTCGGCTTCAAGGGACGGCTTAAGGGATCGAAGATCAATACGGACGCTCTGCACATCGTCGAACGATTCACGCGCGTCGATTACAACACGATCGAATATTCCGCCACAGTAGAGGACCCAAAGGCACTCTTGCGCCCCTACACGATCACGAGCAAATACATGTTGCGGCCCGGAACTCGACTGCAAGAGTACGTGTGCGAGAACAATCAGGACCCCGCCTCTTTCGAGGAGCTCGATAAAAAAGGTCTCATCACGAGGGAAAAATGACTATGAACCGCCGCGAACATTTGAAATCCCTGATTGGATTGGCAGCACTGCCGTTGCTGCCTCAAACCGCGCGCACCGCGCAAAATGCTCCAGTTCCGCCGGAGGGGATCGGGCATAAAATCCGTCATCTGGCGTACAGCGATATTGGCGGCCGTCCCGACAGCGTGCAGATCATGCTGAATCGGCGCCATCTTTATGTCGGTCACATGTTCAGTAATGGCCTGACGATTCTCGATGCCTCGGATCCCCGGCGGCTCAAGCCCGTTGGGTTCTTTACGGGTGGTGACTATACGCGCACTCATCACTTACAGGTTGCCGAAGACCTTTTGCTGCTCGCCAATGGCGCCAATATCGTGGCCATGCAGTCGTACGATAATTTGCGCGGGTACTTTGAAAACGCGCTGGCCGACAGCATTACGAATCGTAAGAAATTCCGCTCGGGCCTCAGCATTCATGACATTTCTCATCCGCCGGAGATGAAAGAAATCGCGTTTCTGGAAATGCCGGGACTAGGGATTAACCGGCTGTGGTGGCCCGGTGGACGCTATGCTTATGTTGCTGCGCATTTCGATGGTTTCACCGACCACATTCTGTCGATCGTCGATCTCAAGAACATCACAAAACCCGAGATCATATCGCGCTGGTGGCTTCCGGGAATGAACCGCGCGGCAGGCGAACCCTCAAATCTCGCCCCAGGCAAACGGGCCGCCTTGCATCACATGCTCACCGCCGGCGATCGCGGCTACGGCGCATGGCGTGACGGCGGGTTGACGGTCCATGACATCAGTGATCCTACGAAGCCGAAGATGCTCGCCCATATCAATTGGTCGCCGCCGTTCCCCGGCGGCACTCACACGACGTTGCCTTTGCCGGGGCGGAATCTGGTCATCGCGGCCGATGAGGCCAACGCCGAAAAGTGCGCGAAAGGATTCTTCTACACGTTCATCGTGGATGTGCGCGCGCCTGAAAATCCGGTGCCGATCTCGACGTTGCCGACCCCGAAGGAACGGGACTTCTGCGCGCTCGGCACTTTCGGTCCTCATAACTTGCACGAGAACCGGCCCGGGAGTTTCCGCAGCGAAGAAACCATATTTGCCACGTACAATAACGCGGGTGTGCGTGTGTTCGATATCAGAGATCAATTTGCGCCGAAGGAGATCGCGTCTTGGGTGGCGCCGACGCCAAAGCGTTTGATTGATCCGCGTCCGAACGTGGCGCTTGCTGCGAAGACCGCCGACATTTACGTCACCACCGACGGGTTGCTCTACGTCAGCGACTGGAATGCGGGTTTGAACGTTTTGCAGTACGAGGGGTGAAGCGATTGAGTCCCTCTCCCAGAGGGAGAGGGACTCAATCCAGAAAATTAGCCTCCTTCAGCCGTGCCGGCACATACTCTTCCGTAACGTAGCTGATGTCCTTGCTGATGAGTGCTTCAACCTCGAGCTTGAAGCCGTTGTGGAGCATCAATTCGATTTCCTTCTGCCACGGCTTCTTATGGGAGAACCACGGATACTGCGCGATCTGGCCCGCCCGTTTGATGTCCTGTTCATTCAACCGGATTTGTACGCTCGGCTTGAGCTGGCATCGCGTGTAATCCTCGCTGCGCAAGCCCAGAAAACGGGCTTCGGGAATTGCCATGCGGCGTGATTCGTAGGCGAGATTGATGGATCCTTGCTTGATGACACTGTAGATGTAATATCCCCAGGGATCGTTGTCGAGCAGGCAATATACGGGAAGCTTCAGCTCGTGGTGCAGGCGGTGAAGCATCCGGCGTACTCCGCGGGGAGGCTGTCCGCCGCCGTGAGTCAAAATGCAGTTGTACTTGCGCCAGAATTTGTCTTCATTGAATCGCCGCCATACCGTGTCCTTTTCAACATGCAAAACAAACTTCGCCGTGTGCTTTTTGAACTGCACAATGTCGGGCTCGAGGATAGAGGGAATGCTGTAGCCTCCAGAACCCATCCGCGAACAATCGATCTCGTCGCCGCTGTCCACCACCGTGATCGGACCGACCATCGCCCCGGCGTTCTTTGCGTAAAGGTGAAGCTCCTCGCGCATCGCGTCGAGCGTCACCTCCATGTCTTCGATGACGGGATCGCATTCGTCCTGAGCGTCGAATGTCTCTTCGCTGGTCCCCTCGATCGTGTGCTTCAGCAGGTAAAACAGACCTCGGATGCTGGTTGTTTTTCCTTGCTCGATCAGTTGCTTGCATCCGGAGCCCACCAACAGCGTTTGCATGTAGCTGCGGGCCTGGGCCAGGTTGAACAGCTCGCGGCGATTCTTTCCGCCGCCCATTTCGATGATTCGCTTCGATTGATTGAATCGCACGTTGGACAGAGAACGCGATGGCACATCGACGTAGGGTGCCCGGCCGTGTTCGGCAAATTGCGCAACCTCGTCGGCGAGATAGCGGATCGAGCCGAGGGTTTTCTTGTCTTTCGCCGTGAGGGAGACGCCATCGGTAGTAGTGGTTTTCGTTTTTTTAGGCATTCTGTTTACGCAGTGAAATACCCTCTCCCTCTGGAAGAGGGTATGGTGAGGGTTTCAAGACTTGCGACCCTCACCCGGCGCGATTCTCGCGCCGCCCTGAAGGAGAGGGCTTTCGTCCACAATCAAAACATTTTCTCCGAAATCGGCCTCAGCCTCTTCAATCCTCCTGCCGCGGTCATCCAGTTTCGTATCCGCCACAGCGGTCTTCCGGTTTGCGATATCGACCAGCCGGCCATACAGTTGCTTTCTTGATCGATCGCCGGAGTCTTTGATCGCTGCCACGGCAGTGGCAACTTCGCCCAGATACCGCAGAAAGACCTCCCGCCGTTCTCCTTCCTGACGCACGCGTTTTCGCCGGTTGAGATAGATCGCAAGCTTTCGGCCGACGGCCTGAAGCCCGAGCCTGAGATCCTTCATGATTTCCGGATACGCCGCCACGGCTTCTTTCGATTCACTTGTGAAGGGGACCCACACGCTCGCCATGTGTACCATCACCGTAATCGGACCAACAGGGACTTGCCCTCGAGATTGCGCCAGACCATAAGCGCGCCAATTCGTGGCGGTCACCGCTTGAGTGATGGCGCACGCCGCAGGTTGAAATTGCAGCGGGACCCGGTTCGCATACCGGAGCACTTGCATCGTCTGTCCCTCGGTCAGATTGACATTTTTCATCGCCGCGTGCAGTTGGGCAATGTCTTCTTCTTTGAGTTTCGCCGGCGTTTGCCGTGTGCCCAGCTTGGCCTGCGTCAGAATTTTTTCCACGCCCGCTGCGCCGATGCCGTCGAAGGTCGTGAGCAAAAATTGCTTCAGCGAACGCGCATCGCTTTCTTGGAGCAGTTCCGCGAGGGCTTCGAGCGTTACTTTCTGCGTGGGGCTGGCGCCGCCATACGCCAATCCCACCTCGATGACAAACGGGTTTCCGCGATACACGGCCGGAGGACGAGTAGCGGCGCAGAAGAACTCACCAGGCAATTGATGATGCAGTCCCTTGAGAATCAGCCCCTCGCCGATCGGCGAAATACAGTTGCTTGCCGGCGCAGGGATTTTCGTGTTTTGAATTGCAGCGTAGAGCGCGTCGGCTTCCTGGCGTCCGATGCGATGCGGATTGGCTCGCGTGCGGACCTTCGCGGCTTCGCAGATCCGCTGGGCCACACCCGGGCTGATGCGAGAGAAAGACGTGGTGAGAAATTGCGACATTGTTCCAGCGTGACTGCCTTTCAGCATGGTCACGAGCTGCCCGAGTTCGATCCCATACGGATGGGGTTTGATCTCCACCGGCTCCGGCGGAAGCTCGGTTGTCGATCTCGAGTATGTGGTTTCGCCGCCATCCGGATCGACGTAGTGAATGGTGACGTGAGGGTTGGCAATCGCGGTCTGCTCCAGATATTCGTCGACGCTGCCGCGCCCACGCACATAGCGGCCCTCGAGCTCGATTGTCACGCGCGTACCGCTCCGGAGGTGCTGCGATTGCTCGCCCGGACTGGGATAGTGCGATACCCACTCAATACCGTGGTCGGCGATGTACCGGTGTCCCTTTTCGCCGGCCGGTATATCTTCGCCGTCTCCCTTGCCGTTGATGATCTCCGGCTGGTTGCGCCGCGTATCGATTTGAATCTCGAAATAGTGCGCCGGCTTTTTCTCCGAAGTCATCGAGATGATCTTCACCGGCTTGCCCGTTGTGAGCATCCCATACATACCCGCAGCACTGATGCCGATTCCTTGCTGGCCGCGGCTCATCCTTAACCGGTGGAATTTCGATCCGTAGAGCAGCTTCCCGAAAATCAGCGGGATTTGCTTCTTAACAATTCCTGGACCGTTATCTTGGACACCGGCCTTGAACCGGTTCGGCCCCGTGGCTTCGATATGTACCCAGATTTCCGGCACGATGCTTGCTTCCTCGCATGCATCGAGCGAATTGTCGACGGCCTCTTTCACCGCGGTGAGCAACGCCTTACGAGGGTTGTCGAATCCCAGCAGATGGCGATTCTTGGCGAAAAACTCGCTGACGGAGATATCGCGCTGCTTTGCGGCCATTGTTTCCGCAGTGACGCGGGGTCGTGACTCCACGTCCGCTTGGGGAATCACCGGAGTATTATCGGGGGACGAATCGATGTCGCTGCCATTACGCATAAGTTTCCAAGTCCCGCTACGGATACCGTCGACTCCACGGAGCCGTCCCGTGGAGTCAACATGATCCGCAGCGGCAGTTAATAAATTTGGTCTCGACCGAGGACATCCAAGGTCCCTCCTACATATAATCCCGTAAAAGCATACAAAGGAGACGTCCAATGAGTCGCACAAATGTTCGATACGTGAATCCTCCAGCTCTGTCCGTCCCTACAGGCTACACGCACGTAGCCGAAGTCCACAGCGGCCGGACCATTTACATCGCCGGCCAGGTTGCCCTCGATCACTCCGGCAAGGTTGTCGGCAAAAATGATTTCGTCGCCCAGGCCACTCAGGTGTTCGAGAACTTGAAGCTGGCGCTCGCCGCCGCCGGCGCGACGTTCGATAACCTCGTCAAGGTGACGACGTTTGTCACAGATATGTCTCACCTGCAGACGCTCCGGACACTTCGCGTGAAGTATTACGGTGAGAATGCTCCGGCAAGCACGCTCGTGCAGGTTGGAAAACTTGCTAATGAAGAACTGATGATCGAAATTGAAGCCATTGCTGTTGTATAAGTACTCGCAGAGGATCGGTTAGGATTTCGTTGCGCGGATAAAAGCGCTCATAAATCTGCCGTCCACTTCCGGGGCAATCCGGTCGACATCAATACCGCGACCGCTGAGGAATGTACGGGCGTCCTCGATTCGGAAAATGCGCGTCGGTTCCAGGCTGATGTTTGTAAACCCGGCTTCGCGCAGCTTCGTTCCGTATTCGGTTTCCTCCAAAGCACCTGCGACACAGCCCACCCAGAGGAGCACGTGCTCGCGAATCTCGTCAGGAATTGGGCCGCGAGTCACGACATCAGATATCGCGAGCCGTCCACCAGGCCGCAAAACCCGGAACGCTTCCCCGAGGACACGATCCTTATCGGCTGACAGATTAATAACGCAATTGGAAATGATGACGTCGATGGAATTATCAGGAAGAGGAATATTCTCGATTTCACCTTTGAGAAATTCAACATTCTCGATGCCCGCTTTTTCCTGATTCTCCCGCGCGAGCGCAAGCATTTCGTCCGTCATATCGAGGCCGTACGCTTTTCCCTGCGGTCCAACACGCCGCGCCGAGAGAAGAACATCGATGCCTCCCCCCGAACCGAGGTCCAGCACGACCTCACCAGGACTCAATTCCGCAAGCGCCGTGGGATTACCACATCCCAGAGACGCCTTCAAAGCCTCTTCGGGTATTTGAGCCGCTTGTTCTTCATCGTAAAGAGCGGACGTGATTGGATCGGCCGTTCCGCAACTCGAACTCGCTCCGCAGCAGGAACTACCGCCGTCCAGCACACGCAGCGCGGCTTCTGCGTATTTTTCTTTTACGGTCTCCTTAATGTTACTGTCCATTGTTCACCATACTCCTATTTGCAGCAGATGACTTTTTTCGGTTCGACTGCTCTGTTCCGGGTGCAGCATTCGGCATATAAGAAGCCGAGGAGTTCCTGGAGCGCTTCTGAGTTTGCGGAATACCAAAGGAATGTTCCGTCCCGGCGGACTCGCACAAGATCTTCGTTTCGGAGCTTGTCCAAATGATGCGACAGCGTCGAACTCGGAATATCCAGTTCGCCGGCGATATCGCCCACCACCATGCCATCCGGATGGGCCGTCAGCAGAAGCTGCATAATGCGGAGCCTGGATTCCGTTCCCATGGCGGCAAGCATGTCCGCGTATCGCGCGACTTGTTCAGTATTTGCTTGATGCTTTCCCGTCGGCATTGCACCCTCCGATCGTTCGATATTTCCACAATAATCGAATTATTATGCGGCGTCCAGTAGAATTTGAGAGACACACAGGAGATCAACGATGAATGTCGAAACGGAAAGACTGGAGACGCAACTGAAGCGGATACTCGAAGGTGAGGCGTGGCACGGACCCAGTATTTTGGAGGTGCTTCAGGATGTCACGGACGAGTCGGCCTATGCCCATCCGGTGTCCGGCGCACACAGCATTTGGGAAATTGTGCTTCACCTCGCGAGCACATACAGACTCGTTCTCAGGCGCATTCAGGGCAACGATTTGCCGCTAAGACCCGAGGACGATTGGCCTTCGCTTCCACCACCGACGCCCTCGGACTGGCAAAACGCGATTCGTTCACTTCGCCGGCTGAACGAAGAGCTCAGACAAGCCGTACGCGCGTTCGGTCCGGAGCGGCTTGATAAGCCGTTGGTAGCAACGCCACCCTACACGGCATACACGCAGTTCATCGGGATCACTCAGCATGATGCCTATCACGCTGGTCAAATCGCGGTGCTCAAGAAGGCGCTGCAGTCTACTTCGAATCCGACGGCACCTGCTTGAGAGTGCCTTTTTGTCTCGCTACCTCCAGCAACGTCGGATAAAACTGCACGAACGTGTTGTCGACGGCGCCGTTTTTAGAGTGGCAGGATTGACATTCAGTGGTTGCGGGAGGCGCTGGTTTCGCCGTCTGTTCGGAGCCGCGGAAGGGGAAGAAGCCCCATTTTTCTGGAAACCGCCCTTCATCTTTGACTTCGGCCTCGATAGTGACCAGGTCTCCTTGAAAATGTCCATCTTTGTTGATCGAGCCGTGGGACTGCGAAGATCGGATTTCCAGTACGAACATTGTCTTGTTTGGCCACTTGCCGGTCTTCATGAAAGCGCGGTATGCCTCGGGCGTGACAAATACGTTGTCGAACCGCGGCTCGGCTGGGCTGTTGGCCTGTTCCCGCGGTCCGTATGTCATGCCCAAGCCGGAGCTGACCCAGATCCACTCGCGGTAGTTCGCCGGTCTCATCAATTGGTTGTCGGCAGTGAAGACTGGCCCGTTCGATTTTGACCCCGTCTGTGCGTACAACGTCAAACCAAACACGACGCAAACAGATCCCAGCAGGATCAGCGGCACGATTGTTTTTGTTTGGGATTTCAATTCGTCCTCCTCGCGCCATCATTATACGACTGGTGTGGCAATTGCTGAACGTCGTGCGGGGGATTATGATCGACCTTAGGAGATCTTCCCGTCCAGCGTCAGTTTATAGATGCGGCCGGGGAAGGCATCCGCGGCATAGAGCACTTGATTGGCGCCGGGCGTAATACAGACAGCCCAGGGTGCGCCTGCGTGTTGGCTCCCGACCGTCTGCGCGTTGGGCATAGGTCCCATCCAGGGGCGCGCATCTGGCGGCACGGGTACTTCGAGTTTCATTTCCCGCAGGAGTTTCCCATCGGGATCAAAAACTTGAATCCGGAAGTTACCGCGATCCGCCACGTAAATGTTTCCCTTGGCATCGGCGGCGATGCTGTGTGGTGTGTCGAACTGGCTGGGGCCCTTGCCGGGTTCGCCAAAGGATTTCACCCAGTCGCCGTTCTTATCGAATTTTGCGACGCGTGAATTGATGTATCCATCGCTGATGAAAATATTGCCTTGGGTGTCCCACGTTACATCCGTCGGCTGGCGGAACTGTCCGTCGACTGGAGGGCGAGGCGGACTGACGCGCTTCCATGGTTCGGCGCCATCGTCGGAAGCTTCCTTCTTCCGGCCAAACACCATCGTCACGCGGCCTTCTGGATTGAACTTGATAATCATATCCGAGCCTTTGTCGACGGCCCAGAGGTTGTCCTCCCTATCGACGCGCACCGTGTGGGCGAACGACCAGGCGTACAGATTCTTGCCGATCTCGCGGATGTATTTACCGTCGGGACCAAACTCCAGGATCTGCGCAGCCGTGGCGCCGTAGGCAGGCCCCGTGGTAGTCCCGCGATTGAATACAAAGATGTGGCCTTTCGAGTTCACCGCAACGCCGGAAGCTTCCCCGAAGTGCAGATCCGCAGGAAGCTTGAAGAAGTTCGCAACCGAATCGAACGGGATCTCCGGCACCGCTTGTTGAGCAAACAGTGCGGGAGTGACTGCCAGGAACAGAGCAAGAACGAGCAAACGTTTCATGTGACCTCCCCAATCATTATTCATTTTTAGAATTGCAGCTTGAATCCCAACTGGATCGAGCGGGCCGCGCCGCTTCCGACCGAGGGGTTGGAAATTTGCACATCGGGCGTGGCTCTGGAACTACCCAACAAGGGATTGCTCCGGCTCGCGGCATTGCCGTTGACCGTTGGTGTGTATTGCGTCTTGTTAAGAACATTGAAGACCTCGAAGCGGAACTGGCCGCTCAGCCGTTCTGAGATTTTCGTATCCTTTGTCAGCGAAACGTCCAGCAGCTTTAGCCCCTGGCCCCGGAATAGACCGCGTGCCGCAGTTCCGTACGTCCCAATGGCCGGGGGAAGCAGCATCGCCCCATTCTTCGCCCAGCAACCATATTTGGACAGAGAACTGGAGTACGTGTAGCCTGGATATAACGGAGTATAACCCGCATCCAAGGCCGCCGCCTTGGCGACACAGTCTGCGTTGCTCGTACCGGAAAAGAATGGAACTGCATTGTATCCCAGTCCGCTAAACGCAGAGGGGTTGCCGTAGAAGCTCCACCTCTCGACAGTACTGCCAGTATCGGTAACAGATATAGTCGCGCCTCCAATGACGGCTCCGGTTGAATCAGCGACAGAACCGATAATCCGGCCTGTGCTGCCGGCCTGAGCAAACGCGGGAATCGAGGCACGAAGAAGAAACGCGAGGCTCAGAGTACTAATGCAAACCACTTTAAAGAACTTCAAAGAATCCATCCAACCCCCCTGCATTCATTCGAATCGGCGCGAAACTATCACCTCCAGGAATGTAAAGTCAATCGGGCTGGAATTGAAGCGGCGGTCCCGAAATTAAATTCGGCCCGACCGAACTTGACCTGCGAATTTATTCCCCGATATAGTTTGGCCAACTACCGCTAAAAGTGTTTTCGCTTTTTCTATTCAGGAGGGAAGCCATGCGTGCATTGACTCGGCTTTTGATGGGGGCAATTCTTCTTCTTTTCATGGCGGCAATTGCGGCGGCCCAAACGGGAGCGGCTGTGACCGGTGTCGTCGCCGATACGTCGGGTGCGGTGTTGCCGGGCGTAACGGTCGAAGCGAAAAGTCCAGCATTGATTGAGCAACTCCGTTCGGCTGTGACCGACGAGGGAGGCCGGTATCGCATCGTCGATTTGCGGCCCGGCATTTATACGGTGACCTTCGCCCTACCTGGATTCACAACCGTCACGCGCGATGGCATTGAGCTTTCGGGGACCTTCATCGCGACAGTGAATGCGGAGTTGCGCGTCGGCGGTCTACAAGAGACCGTCACCGTT
>WNGK01011026.1_pt1 | contig 20919 bp, 19 predicted proteins | sample 5400601 | NCBI WGS metagenome assembly WNGK01 (sample SAMN13153376, study PRJNA577476) | soil metagenome | isolation source: 60 cm soil or saprolite under Garry oak tree replicate 1 | place: USA:California | collected 2016-06-15
CGATCGTCGGGTCGACCCACAGCGCGGCCACGGTCCGGCCGGCCGCGTGGCGGGCGAACGCCCGGCGGAATCGTTCGACGTCAGGGAGCTCCGGCACGCGGGAAGTGTGCCGCATCCCGGGTGGTGGCGCGTCGCTCACGGGGCTCGCGTATCCTGCCGGGCATGGGTTCTGCCACGTTCGTCGTCGTGGGCGCGAACCTCGCCGGCGGGGCGGCGGCCACGACGCTGCGCGGGGCTGGGTTCGACGGCCGGCTGGTGCTGATCGGCGCCGAGCCGCATCCGCCGTACGAACGCCCGCCGCTGTCCAAGGACTACCTGCGCGGTGAGACGAAGCTCGACGACGCGTACCTCCGCCCGCCCGAGTGGTACGGGGAGAACGACGTCGAGTTGGTCCTGGGCGAGACGGCCGAGCGCGTCGATCCCGCCGACCGCGTGGTCGAACTCTCCGGTGGCCAGCGGGTTCCCTTCGACCGCCTGCTGCTCGCGACCGGCGGGCGGAACCGGCGCCTCGACGTGCCCGGGCGGGACCTGGACGGCGTCCTCGGCCTCCGGACCGTCGAGGACGCCGATCGGATCCGCGGAGCGGCCGCCGCCGGTTCGAAGGCCGTCGTCGTGGGAGCCGGCTTCATCGGGTCCGAGGTGACGGCCTCCCTCCGGCAGATGGGTCTCGCGGTCGACGTCGTCGAGTTCTTCGAGACCCCGCTCTTCCGGGCGATCGGACCCCAGATGGGCCGGGTGCTCGAAGAGATCCACCGCGACCACGGGGTTCGCTTCCATCTCGGAGAGGGCGTGGAGCGGTTCGAAGGGGACGGTCGCGTCGAACGGGTGGTGACGGACCACGGGACGGCGATCGAGTGCGACTTCGCCGTGGTCGGCGTGGGGATCGAGCCCGTGGCCGACCTGGCCGCGGCCGCCGGCCTCCGCGTCGACGATGGGGTCGTGGTGGACGAGTTCTGCCGGACCAGCGCCGACGGGATCTACGCCGCCGGCGACGTGGCGAACCACGCCCACGCCGTGTTCGGCCGTCACCTGCGCGTGGAGCACTGGGACAACGCGTTGAAGCAGGGCGCCGCCGCTGCCCGCAACATGCTGGCGGGGCCGGACCAGGGAACGCCGTTCGACGATCCTCATTGGTTCTGGTCGGACCAGTACGACACGAACCTGCAGTACGCGGGGTTCGCCGCCGAGTGGGACCAGATCGTGGTCCGCGGCGACCTCCCGGGACGCGCGTTCTCCGCCTTCTACGTCCGGGACGGCGTGGTGCGGGCCGTGTTCGGCGTGAACCGCGGGAAGGACGTCCGCAGGTCGATGGGCCTGATACGGGCGGGCCGGCCGGTGGACCCGGATCGCCTTCGGGACGAGGAGGTCGACCTGAGGAAGCTCGCCGCCGACGTACCGGGAGGGGATCGCTGATGGCGATCAAGCCTGCCGACCCGCAGGCGGTGGTGATCTTCGGCGCCTCGGGCGACCTGACGAAGCGGAAGCTGCTTCCCGCCTTCTTCCACCTGTTCTGCGAGGGACTGCTCCCGCACGGGTTCGCCATCGTCGGGTACGCGCGCAGCGAGCTGACCGACGAGCAGTTCCAGGACGAGGCGCGCGACTCGATTGCCCAGGTCGGGCGGCGGCCGCCCGAGGGCGAGGAATGGGACGAGTTCCGTACGCGCCTGTCCTACGTGCCGGGGGAGTTCGACAGCGAGAACGCCATGGAGCACCTGCGGGATCACCTCGGGTCGACCGACGAGAGCCAGGGGACCAACGGCGGACGGTTCTTCTACTGCGCCACGCCCCCCGCCGCCTATCCGTCGATCGTGAAGCGGCTCGAGGAGACCGGGATGCACCGGGGCTCGAAGATCGTGATTGAGAAGCCGTTCGGGCGGGACCTCGACACCGCCCGGGAGCTGAACCAGGAGCTGCACCGCGTGTTCGACGAGCGACAGATCTTCCGGATCGATCACTACCTGGGGAAGGAGACCGTCCAGAACATCCTGGCCTTCCGGTTCGCCAACGGGATGTTCGAGCCCATCTGGAACCGGCGGTACGTGGACAACGTGCAGATCACCGTGGCCGAGGAGATCGGGATCGAAGGCCGCGGGCCGTTCTACGAGCAGACCGGCACGATCCGGGACATGGTCGCCACCCACCTGTTCCAGGTGCTGACGTTCGTGGCGATGGAGCCGCCGGTGTCCTTCGACCCGGACCGGCTGCGCGACGAGAAGGTCCGGGTCCTCCGATCGATGAAGCCGGTGGATCCGGCGAAGGTCGTCCGCGGGCAGTTCGTCGGATACCGGAACGAGGACGGGGTGGCGCCGAACTCGCAGGCCGAGACGTACGCGGCGATGCAGCTCGAGATCGACAACTGGCGATGGGCGGGCGTGCCCTTCAACCTGCGCACGGGGAAGACGCTGAAGCGCAAGGTCACCGAGATCTCGCTGTCGTTCCGGCACGTGCCCTACAACGTGTTCCGCGGCACAGACGCCGAGCCGCCCGGCCGCGACGCGCTCGCCATCCGGGTCCAGCCGAACGAGGGCATCTCGGTCCACCTGAACGTGAAGCGGCCGGGACCCGGGCTCCAGCTCGATCGGGCGCGGATGGACTTCGACTATGAACGGACGTTCTCCGGACCGCTGGTGGAGGCGTACGAGCTCCTGCTCCTGGAGGCCATGGAGGGCGACCACACCCTGTTCCTGCGGGAGGACGAGGTCGAACGGGCCTGGGAGGTCCTGATGCCGGTCCTGGACGCACCGCCGGAGGTCGAGTCCTACGAGCCGGGGACCTGGGGCCCCCGCGAGGCCGAGGCCCTGGTCCTTCCGCGGCATTGGCACGTGACGCCCGAGTCGGACGGCCGGTGAGGCGCGGGCTCCGGTAGCCTTGGTGGGCCCGACGCCGGGCGAAGGGCCGGATGAGAGACGAGGAGGACCCGCCGTGGCAACAGACGTCGACCGCGTGCTGTTCGAGAAGGCCATCGAGGTGACCGCCACCGCGCTCCGCGGGGCGATGGGCGGCGAGAACAGCCAGCCGCCCGCGTACGCCGCCCAGGTGTTCAAGGAGATCTGGGGCGCGTTGAAGGAAGCCGCCGCCGACCTCCCGGAGCGCTCCCGGCCGGGCTTCTAGGCCGAGGTGACCCTTCCCCGCACGCTGACCGCAGCCGTCCTGGCGGTCGCGTCTCTGGCGCTCGCCGCGTGCACGGGGAACGGGCCGGCGAACCCGACCACGCCGCCACCGTCGATGCCGTCCTCCAGCCCGACGCTCTCGGCCGCGGGCGAGCGATGCCTCGCAGAGGCCACGTTCCTGGAGGGCGTTGCCACCGCGTCGCAGAGCGTGCTGGCCACGCTCAACGTGACCTCCCGGACGTTCGCCGACCTCCAGACGGCCGTCGCCGGCCAGCAGGCCCAGGTCGTCCGGTTGAACGCCCGGCTGGTGCACGTCCCGTTCGTCGACGACAAGGCGACGCTCCGGACCGGGCTGCAGGACGTGATCGCCGGGCTGCAGGCCGAGGAGGCCGCGAACAAACGGACTCAGGTCCGCGCCGCGCAGCACACGATCAGCCTTGGCGCCGGAGAGGTGGCCACGGCCGCCGCCAATGCCCAGGTGGAGCGCGAGACGTGCGGGCAACCGCGGTCGGGTTGAACCCCGCGCGCCCTCTATACTCCGCGCTCGTGCGAGCCTCTGAGCCCGTCCTGCGTTCCACCGCCGCCGCGGCCACGATCGCGCTCTCACTGAGCCTGGCGGCGTGTTCCGGGACCGCCCGGACGGCGGCGACCGCCTCGCCCGCGTCGCCGTCGCCCACGGCGACGGAGAGCCCCAGCCCGTCCGTGGACCCGCGGCACCAGGCCTGTCTGGACTCGGTGAACGGGATGATCGCCGTCGAACGCAAGGTCAACGCCGCGGTGAACACCTTGAACTCGGGTTCGAACACGAACGCCGCCCATCAGACGTTCGACGCCGCCATCGATACCCAGATCACGGCCCTCCGGCAGGTGCAGGCGTCCGGGGAGGTCGCCGCGCTCCGGGCGAGCCTGGTCAAGGCGCTGACCCAGGTCTCGCAGGGCGACCAGAAGGCGCTCCTGGCGACGAACACGGCGACGTACGACGCGGGCGTGGCCGAGTCCAAGGCCGGCGAGGCTCGGTTGAAGCAGATCTACACCCAGGTGGGGATCGAGGGCGCGCGCTGCCCGTGAGCCCTCGGTGCGTCGGCCGAACCCGTCAGCCGCGCACGGCCTCCTCCGTGGGAGTCCCGGCGGGCCTCATCGCCACCCCCCTCCCCGGAGACGGCGGCCCGAACAGCTCCTGACGGTCGATGTCCGCGTCGTGGGGCTGCGGGCCGCGGCGGATGCCGAACAGCCGCTTCTGCCACAGCAGCCACACCAGGATGGCCACGTTGATGACGAGCGTGAGTACCCGGAAGACGGTCACCCGGTCGATCAGCGCCTTGACCTCGAAGGGGAGGAAGCCGGCCGTCGCGACGGCGGTCAGGTATTCGGCCCACCGCTGCTCCTTCCACAGGCCGACGGCCTCGACGGCTTCCACCAGCGAGTACGCCACCGCCGTTCCGGCGAGCACCACCACCGTGTTCGAGTGCAGGTGCAGGACCTTGGTCAGCTCTTTCGACAGGAAGTCCCGGCTGGGGTCCTGACCGGTGTTCGACAGCGACGCGTCGATCGCCTGCAGCAGCCGGGCCGCCCCGCTCTGGAGGGATCCCAGGTGCGTGTCCAGGTAGATCAGCGCGACCGCCAGGGCGCCGAACAGGATCGCGTGGACGCCCCGGTCCACCGCGATCAGCTTGAGGACGATGGAATCCCGGAGCGGCCGGCCCCGTTTCGGGATCTCGAGGTCGGCCAGGGGCGGGAGCGTCTGCGCCGTGGCCTCGCCCGGCGCCGGCGGGGCGGTCTGCACCCACACATCGCACCGCAGGCACCGGACCAGCCGCCGACCGTCCGGCAGGTCGAATCCGACGCCGGCGTCTTCGGGGCGCAACCGTTCGACCGCGGCGGCCGGCGTGTCGTGCCCCCGGAACGAACAGGTGAAGGTCTCCGGGTGCCATTCCCGGAAGGGCCGCCGGGGGGTCATCCTCATCCGCACGGAGGCCTCAGGCGCCCTTCAGGGCCGGGATGACCCGCTCGGCGAAGAGTTCGATCGCGCGCGAGGCGGTCTCGAACTCCATCCCCGGGTAGTGCAGCCGCACGATCAGGTGGAACTCGCTCCGCCCGGCGAAGGCCTCGACGAACGGACGGAGGCGCTGCGCGACCTCGTGCGGGGTCCCGGTCGGCGTCAGCGCCTGATAGCCCGCTTCGTCCGGCGGGGGCACCTCGAGCCCGGTGCCCGGCGTGTCGCCGCCCTTCGCCCACGCTCCGTACACGCCGAGCTGGTGGGCCACGGCGTCCTCGACCACCGCCCACGCGTCGCCGTCCTCCCACACGAACAGGTTCTGCAGCTGGGCGAACCCGAACGACGACGGGTCCCGGCCGGCGTCGCGAGCGCCCTCCTCGGCCGATCGCAGCTGTCGCCCGATCTCGTCGGTCGGGCCGATGGCCCTGGTCCGGATCCAACCGTCGGCCAGCCGGCCGGCGCGCCGAACGGTGGCGTCGACCATCCCGCCGAGATAGATGGGGACCGACCCTCCGTCCGGGCGCTCTGGGGCCGGTGTCACCTTCACCTGATCGTAGGAGTGGAACTTCCCTTCGAAGCTGAATCGCTCGCCGGTCCAGGCTCGCCGGAGGATCTCGACGGCCTCGGCCGTCCGCCCGGCGCGTTCGGATAGCGGAACGTCGAAGGTGCGGAACTCCTCCTCCCGCCAGCCGAGCCCGAGGCCCAGGATCAGCCGCCCTCCCGAGACCAGGTCCACGACCGCGGCGTCCTCGGCCACCCGCAGCGGATCGTGGAGCGGTGCGAGCAGCACGCCGGTCCCGAGCTTGATCCGCTCGGTGGCCGCGGCGAAGGCTCCCAGCATCGGAAGGAGCGACGGCAGGTATCCGTCGCTCGAGCCGTGATGCTCGCTGACCCACGCCGAATCGAACCCGAGGGCCTCGGCGAGCCGGACCAGGTCGAGCGTCTCGCGGTACTCGCGGGCGAAGGTTCGCCCGGAGCCGGGCGGCAGCTGCCCGGTGAACAGCCCGATGCCGACCTGCACGCCCATCTTCGGAACCCTATCGGATGGGGCCCGCCGTGTGGTCGATGTACACCAGGCGGGTCGTTCGCCGGTTCCGCATGCTACGGTCGGAGCTTCGTGACGACGGTCGAGACGCCCGAGGCATCCCAGGTACCGGTCAAGCAGGAGGAACCCCAGAAGAGGGGATTCTTCCGCGAGCTTCCGGTCCTGCTGGTCGTCTCGCTCGTCCTGGCGCTCCTCATCAAGTCCTTCCTGATCCAGGCGTTCTACATCCCCTCGCCGTCCATGGTTCCCACGCTGAAGCCGGGCGACCGAGTGCTGGTGAACAGGCTCGCCTACGTGTTCCACCCCCCGCGCCGGGGGGACATCATCGTGTTCGACGACCCCCAGGCGACCGGGAACCGGAGCGTGCCGTCGGCCTTCTGGCACTGGCTGACGCAAGGGTTCGGGTTCGGCGGGAGCAGCGACAAGGACTACATCAAGCGGGTCATCGCGCTCCCCGGTGAGACGGTCGAGATCCGCGGCGGAACCGTGTTCATCGACGGCCATCCGCTGAGCGAACCGTACCTGAGCCCGATCAAGGACGGCCGGGACTTCCCGCCCCGCACCATACCCTCGGGGATGCTCTTCGTGTTGGGTGACAACCGGACGAACTCGGGCGACTCGCGGTTCGAACCGGGCGCGGGCGGGCTCGGCCTCATCCCGGCCGGCAAGGTGATCGGCCGCGCCTTCGTGACCGTCTGGCCGCCGTCGCGGATGGGGTGGCTCCCCGGTCACCGGTACGGTTGAGCCGCGGAAGGGTAGCCTTCCTCCCGATACGAGAGCCGAACGAAGGACACGCAGGAGGCCGTTCGACATGGACAAGACGCAGGCGTGGAACGAACTGGCGGCGCAGCTGGGGATCGACAGCATCCGGTGCTCCACCGCCGCGGGCTCGGGGCATCCGACGTCCTCGCTGTCGGCCGCGCACCTGCTCGCCGTCCTGTACTCGGACCACCTGCGGTACGACGTGGACGATCCGGGGAACCCGGGGAACGACCGCTTCGTCATGTCGAAGGGTCACGCGTCGCCGCTGGTGTTCTCCGTGCTGAAGGCGATCGGGGCCATCGACGACGACCTGATGATGACGTTCCGGAGGTTCGGCTCGCCGGTCCAGGGTCACCCCGCGCCGGTGCCGGAGATGCCGTGGATCGACGTGGCCACCGGTTCGCTCGGGCAGGGACTCCCGATCGGGTTGGGGATGGCGCTCGCCATGCGGCTCGACGGAAGCGGCGCTCGGGTCTGGGTGTTGCTGGGCGACTCGGAGGTGGCCGAGGGGTCGGTGTGGGAGGCGATGGAGAACGCCTCCTTCCACGGGGTCCGGAACCTCACGGCGATCCTGGACATGAACCGGCTTGGCCAGCGCGGCCCCACGATGCTCCAGTGGGAGGGCCAGAGGTACGCCGCCCGGGCAGAAGCGTTCGGTTGGCGCGCCCTGCGGATCGACGGGCACGATGTCGACGCGATCGACGAGGCCTACCGAACGGCCTCCGACGGCCAGGGCCCCACGTTCATCGTGGCGAAGACCGAGAAGGGCCACGGGGTCTCGTTCCTGGCGAACGTCGAGGGATGGCACGGCAAGGCGCTCGACGAGGAGCAGGCGAAGCAGGCGATCGAGGAGCTAGGCGGGGAGCGGTCGCTGGCGATCACGCCGCCGAAGCCGGAAGAGATCTCCGGCGAGCGGAACGTCCGGGACGTCGGCGTGGCGCTGCCGAGCTACCAGGACCCCGCGGCCACCCGGAAGGTCTTCGGCGAGACGCTCGCCGCGCTCGCCGCCCGTCCGGACGTGGTGGTGCTCGACGGCGAGGTGGCGAACTCCACCCACACCGAGGACTTCCAGAAGGCCGCCCCCGACCGGTTCTTCGAGGTCTACATCGCCGAGCAGTGCATGGCCGGGGTCGCGGTCGGGCTGCAGGCCCTGGGCAAGACGGCGTTCGCCGCGACGTTCGGGGCGTTCCTCACGCGCGCCTACGACTTCGTCCGAATGGCGGCGATCAGCCGGGCGGACCTCCGGCTGTGCGGCTCGCATGCCGGCGTGTCGATCGGGGAGGACGGTCCCTCGCAGATGGCGCTGGAGGACTTCGCCATGATGCGCGCCGTGCACGGCTCCACGGTGCTCTACCCGGCCGACGGGAACTCGGCCGCGAAGCTCACCGCGGCCATGGCCGACCTGCCCGGGATCTCCTACATCCGGACGACGCGCGAGAAGACCCCCGCGCTGTACGGCTCCGACCAGGAGTTCCCGATCGGGGGGAGCAAGGTCGTGCGCTCCGGCACCGAGGACCGGGCGACGATCGTCGGCGCCGGCGTCACGCTGTTCGAAGGGCTGAAGGCGGCCGACGCGCTGGCGGCCGACGGCATCCCCGTCCGGGTGATCGACTGCTACTCGATCAAGCCGATCGACGCAGCGACGCTCCGGCGGGCCCTCGCAGAGACCGGCCTGCTCGTCGTCGTCGAGGACCACTGGGCAGAGGGCGGCATCGGCGACGCGGTGCTGGAGGGCCTGACGTCGAACGGCAGCCAGGTGTCCGGTCGCGTCGTGAAGATCGCGGTCACCGAGATGCCCGGCTCCGGCTCGCCCGAAGAGCTCCGGGAGTGGGCCGGCATCAGCGCGGCCAAGATCGAACAGCGGATCCGGGCCCTGCTGCGCTGAGTCGCCCACGGTCTCGCGTCGCGAGGGGCCGGCCCGTCGGGCCGGCCCCTCGTCTCGCGCTCGTGAACGCCGATCCAGGTGGTCAGGGCGTCGCCTCCCAGTTCCAGGTCTGGTTGGTCCCGTTCGTCCACTCGTTCGTCAGCCACACGACGCCCGTGCTGGCGCCGATGCTGGCCGCCGGGTCCGGCGTCGCGCCGCCGTAGTCACCCCACCGGCACGGCGAGCACGTGAAGTCGTTGTCCGACGTCGTGGACTGCTTCACCAGGACGAACGCCGACTGCGCGCCGGCCCCGATCTTCGAGACCATCTGGCTCGCGGGGAAGGCGCCGGACGACGACGTGGTGAACCCGAGGACCATGGCGCTCCCGTGGGCGCACGTCGTCCCGTTGCAGGTCCGGTCGTTCGAGATGCCGGCGTCGAACACGTACAGCGAGCCGTTCGTCGCCGCGCCCGACCCACCCAGACGGCGACCTTCCCAGTCGTCGGGTCGACGCCCGAGACCGCGTGGGTCAGCCGGCCGTCCAGCGTGTCCAGCTTCCGTGTGGTCCCCTTCTGAGGCGCGTCGGGCGGGCTGGTGAACGAACCGACCGTGATCGAATGCGGCTTGCCGAGCACCGGTACCGTGGGGTCCGTCTTCTTCGGCTTCAGCTGGTAGACGGAGAGCTGCGTGCCCGAGCCGCAGATGTCCGGGCACTCGATGTCCGACATGGCCATGATGTAGCCGTTCGCCGACGGATCCGTCTGGATCGCGGGGACCGGCGTGAACGCCTGCGTGCCGTCCTGGTTCCGGAGGTCCTTGAACTTGCCGCTCTTGAAGGTGCTGGCGGCGGGGCACGTGGTGATCGGCCCGCTGCCCTGGGGCTTGCTGGTCCACAGCAGGTCGGACTCCGTGGCGTGCAGGTTGGACCCGGTCGGGTAGAAGTTCACCCCGATCGTCAGGAAGCCCTTCGTCTGCCCGAGCTTGGGGTAGTCGGGGAAGTTCGACGTCGTGTACCCGAACGCCGTGGTGTACTTGCACCAGCTGCTGGTCACCGACGTCGGGTTGTTGTCCTTGCTGAACCCCCACACCATGGTGGCCTGGTTGACGTCCCACACGTTGAAGTAGAAGCGCTGGGTGTCCGGGTCCCACAGGGCCATCGGGTCGCTCAGGCTGAAGTTCGAGTGCCCGGTCAGCTGCCCGAGTGTCCCGGAGGAGACCAGCCCGCCCGCCCGGTTGTACAAAGCGATCTTCAGGTTGATGATTTCGACGTATCCGTTCGGGCCGATCGCGCCGTTCGCGTCCGGCGGGGCCACGCTCGAGTCCGAGATGCCCTGCCAGCTGGTGCCGATCGTCGGGGCGGCGCCGTGTGGAGCGGCGGCGGTGGAGCCGGGGTGCTGAGCGGCGACCAGCGCCGCGGCGTGGGCCTTGGCCGCAGCCAGGACGGCCGGGCCCTTGATCGGCAGGTAGCCGTGCTGGTGCAGGTAGGCGAGCACCTGGGCGCGCGTGTACCCATGCCGGGACGGCGCGGCGCCCGCGGGCGAGATGGAGGCGAACACCCCTACCACGAGCAGCGCAGCGCCCAGGACGAGCGAAGCACGTTTCCTCACGATTCCCCCTCCTTGGGACGACGGTGGACGAATGTCACCGAATGACCGCGCATCCTTGCATGCTCGCTCAGCTTCGGCAACCCCCGGAGGAGGCGGGCTGGACTTCAACCGGATGACGTACCCGGGCACTTCCGTGGCGACGAACCCATCTGCGATACTTCCCGCCACGCGAAGGGGGACCACGTGGACAACGAAGGATGCCGTTTCCTGGGACGCCGGTCGTGGACAGGCCCGAGCAAGTGAAGAGATGCCGCTCGCCGGTTCGCGGCTTGGCGCGGTTGATCGTGCTCGTCGTGGGGTTGCCGATCTTGACCCTCGGCTTCACGGTCGGTACGGCGGCTGCCTCCGGGGCGGGCCGGGTGACGATCTACCCTGGCATCAGCAGCCCGGAAGGGATCGCGGCCGGGCCCGACGGGGCCCTGTGGTTCACCAACCATGGTGGCAACTCGATCGGGCGGATCACCACCAGCGGGCAGATCACGAATTACATCGGCACCGGCATCAGCAGCCCGGTCGGGATCGCGGCCGGGCCCGACGGGGCCCTGTGGTTCACCAACCAGGGCAACAACTCGATCGGGCGGATCACCACCGCCGGGACGGTCACCAACTACACCGGCACCCGCATCAGCGGCCCGTTCGGGATCGCGCCGGGGCCCAACGGGGCGCTGTGGTTCACCAACCAGGGCAACGACTCGATCGGGCGGATCACCACCACCGGGACCGTCACGAACTACACCGGCACCGGCATCAGCGGCCCGACCGGGATCACGGCCGGGCCCGACGGGGCGCTGTGGTTCACCAACCAAGGCAACGACTCGATCGGGCGGATCACCACCGCCGGGACGGTCATCAACTATGCGGGTACCGGCGTCAGCAGCCCGTTCGGGATCGCGGCCGGGCCCGACGGAGCCCTGTGGTTCACCAACTCCCTCAACAGCTCGATCGGGCGGATCACCACCACCGGGACGGTGACGAACTATGCCGGCACCGGCATCAGGGAGCCGCTCGGGATCGCGACGGGGCCCGACGGGGCCCTGTGGTTCACCAACTCCGACAACGGCTCGATCGGGCGGATCACCACCGCCGGGACGGTGACGAACTACACCGGCACCGGCACCGGCGGCCCGTTCGGGATCGCGGCCGGGCCCGACGGGGCCCTGTGGTTCACTAACAGTGGCAACTCGATCGGGCGGATCACCACCGCCGGGAGGGTCACCAACTACACCGGCACAGGCATCAGCGGCCCGACCGGGATCACGGCCGGGCCTGACGGGGCCCTGTGGTTCACCAACCAGGTCAACGGCTCGATCGGGCGCATCGCCACCACCGGGGCGGTGACCGATTACACCCATCCCGGCATCAGCAGCTTCCCGGAGGGGATCGCGGCGGGGCCCGACGGGGCCCTGTGGTTCACCTATGACGGGGACAACACGATCGGGCGGATCACCACCACCGGAACGATCACGAACTACACCGTCGCCAGGATCAGCGTCCCGGAAGGGATCGCGGCGGGGCCCGATGGGGCCCTGTGGTTCACCGATGACGGGAACAACACGATCGGGCGGATCACCACCGCAGGGACGGTCACCAAGTACACCGGCACCGGCATCAGCGTCCCGGAAGGGATCGCGGCGGGGCCCGACGGGGCACTGTGGTTCACCAACCAGGGCAACAGTTCGATCGGGCGGATCACCACCAGCGGGAAGGTCACCAACTACACCGGCACCGGCATCAGCAGCCCGGTCGGGATCGCCGCGGGGCCCGACGGGGCCCTGTGGTTCCCCAACAACGACATCAACGGCTCGATCGGGCGGATCACCACCACCGGGACGGTCACCAACTACACCGGCACCGGCATCTACCTCCCGTTCGGGATCGCGGCCGGGTCAGACGGGGCCCTGTGGTTCACCAACCAGGGCAACGGCTCGATCGGGCGGATCACCACCGCCGGGACCGTCACGAACCACACCGGCACCGGCATCAGCGGCCCGGTCGGGATCGCGGCGGGGCCCGACGGGGCCCTGTGGTTCACCAACCCCGGCAGCAACTCGGTCGGGCGGATCACCACCACCGTGACCCCTTGGATCGACGGGTTCACGCCCACGTCGGGTCCGGTGGGAACCACGGTGACGATCGCCGGCCATAACCTCCGCGGCGCCACCGAGGTCACCTTCAACGGCACCCCGGCCACCATCGTCTCCGATACCGCCACCCAGATCGTGACCGTCGTCCCGACCGGCGCCACCACCGGCCGTCTCTCGGTCACGACCGCGGCAGGCACGGCGATCAGCGCCGGGACCTTCATCGTGACCTAGAGTCACCAGCCGGAGGCGGCCCGAGGACGTCTCCAGAACAAAGAATGAACCGGCCGGTGCGCGGCTTGTGTGAGCGCGCCTCGGGCTGGACACTCTCATTCCGATGATGATCCGCACACGTCTCCTGGGTCCGGTCCTGGCGGTGACCATCTCGGTGGTGACCGGCGGGCCCGCCGCGGCGTCGCGCCCCAGCGACGGACCCGCCCCGGCCCCCGCGGCCGGGCGTGCGCTGCCACCGCCGGCCCCGTGCGCGGGCTGCTGGATCCCGCCCGTGGTCGCGGACTGGCAATGGCAACTGTCGGGGAGGCTCGACCTGTCGGTGGATGTGCCCATCTACGACGTCGACCTGTTCGATACCTCGGCGGACGTCGTGACGTCGTTGCACGACGCCGGGCGGCACGTGGTGTGCTACCTCGACGCGGGGACGTGGGAGAACTGGCGGCCGGACGCGAGCCGGTTCCCTCCCGACGTGCTGGGACGGAGGAACGGCTGGCCGGGCGAACGGTGGCTCGACGTCCGCCGGCTCGATGTGCTCGGGCCGATCATGGACGCCAGGCTCGATCTGTGCGTGCAGAAAAGCTTCGACTCTGTGGAGTTCGACAACGTCGACGGCTACCAGAACCCGACCGGGTTCCCGCTCACCGCGCAGGACCAGCTGGCGTACGACACCTGGCTGGCGAACGAGGCGCACGCCCGCGGCCTCTCGGCGGCGCTGAAGAACGACGTCGACCAGGCGAAGACGCTGCTGCCGTACTTCGACTGGTCGCTCGACGAGCAGTGCTTCCAGTACCGCGAGTGCGACAAGCTCGCGCCGTTCCTCGACGCGGGCAAGGCCGTGATGGAGGTGGAGTACCGGTTGGACACGGCGCGGTTCTGTCCGGACGCGAACCAGATGAACTTGAACTCGATGAAGAAGCGTCTGGGGCTCGGCGCGTACCGCGTGCCGTGCCGGTGAGGGCCACGAACGCTTGGTGCCGCGGCCGGGCCGTATTACGCTCCCCGCGACGCCGATCGAGCGTCCGAGGGGGATGAGCCGTTGAAGAAGTGTCCCTACTGCGCCGAGGAGATCCAGGACGAGGCCATCAAGTGTCGGTACTGCCGCAGGGACCTTCCCCCGACGGGCGCCTCCGCGACGGCGCCGCCGACGGTCTGGCCGCCGACGTCCGCGGCTCCTCCGGCCAGGGCGCCCGAGGACGTCTCGGCGCCCGGCCCGCCCATCCCGCCGGTCGACACCTCCGGCGCCCCGTCCGCGGGCCCGCCTTCGTACGCGTCCGAGCCGGTGGCCCTGCCTACCGCGGCCCCGTCGGTCGGCGAAGGGGCCCTGATGTTCAGTTACACGGGCGAGCGCTACCTGCTGGGGTACGGGAGCGACTACTTCGGCATCTGGGACAGGACCGTCGCGGGCGGGCCGGTCACCAGTTTCCCCCGGAACGACGATGGGTGGGACCAGGCCTGGCACCGGTTCATCGCCATGGAACCTCGTGCCATGGAGGTGCCGACGGGCGGCACTCCTCCGCCCGACGTCCGGGTCTCGGAGGGCCCGTACCGCTCGGGGCAGGCCGTGGCCCAATGGGTGGTCGGGCTGCTCGTCGTCGGGATCTTCGTGGCGATCCTGCATCTCGTGTTCGGCCTGCAGGATCTGAGCCTGGTGAGGAAGATCCGAGCAGGGGGGTTCGTCTCGCTGGCGGAGGCCCGGGACGCCGACCGACGGGTGAACGCCGTCAGCGTGATCGCAGGGCTGGTCAGCATCTCCACGATCGTGCTGTGGCTCGTGTGGCAGTACCGGGCGCACTCGAACCTCCGACCGCTGGGCGCGCGGAACCTCCGATTCACGCCGGGCTGGGTGGTGGGCTGGTGGTTCATCCCGTTCATGAACTTCGCCATGCCGTACCTCACGATGCGCGAGCTGATGAAGGCGAGCGACCCGGCCGGCGGTGCCGCGGACTGGCCGGCCCGCCGGACCCCGACGCTCCTTCCCCTGTGGTGGGTGGCCTTCCTCGTCCCGTTCGTCCTCGCCGCCATCGGGACCGGCGTCGCCGGCACCGACCGTACCGTCGACGCCAGCATCACCCGCCAGTCGTTCGCGCTGGCGGCCGAGGGGGTCCGACTCGTGGCCGCGGTGCTCGCGATCCTGGTGGTCCGGGCCGTCGACGCTCGCCAGGACGCGAAGCGAGCCCGCGTGACGGCGCTCTCGTCCCAGCCATCGGCGGCGGGTCCGGGGTGGTAGGCCCTGACTGAGCTGGTCACGCCCGACGTCACCCTCCACGTCGAGGTCGACGGCGAAGGAGAGCCCGTGACGGTCTTGGCGCACGGCCTGACCAGCTCCTGCCGGGAGCTCGCCGCCCTCACGTCGCTGGTCCCCGGGACGAAGGTGCGGTTCTGCTTCCGGGGGCACGGACACAGCTCGTCGCCCGAGCGCGGGTACCGGTTCACCGACTTCGCCGGCGACCTCGTCGCCGTGGCCGACGCGTACGGGGCCACCGCCGCGATCGGCACGTCGCTGGGAGCCGGCGCCATCGCTCACCACATCGCCGACCACCCCGACCGGTTCGACAAGTTGGTGTTCCTGCTCCCGGCGGGCCTCGACGTGCCGTTCGAGTACAAGGACCGGGTGCTGCACACCGCCGAGCTGATCGACGGCAGGCCGAAGGACGAGGCCATCGAGGCGCTCCTCGCGGACCCGGAACGCGTGGCGAACTACGTCCGCGCGCCGTGGCTGGAGGACCTCGACCGCCAGTTGCTGGCCGACCTGAACCCCGTCGGCATCCCTCGAGCGATCCGGGAGATCATCCACGACTGGCCGCTCCGCGATCGACGGGACATGGCGAAGGTGACCGCCCCCACACTCTTGATCTGCCGCAAGGGCGACGTGATCCACCCGGCGGCGGTCGGGGAGATCCTGGTGGACATCATGCCGAACGCCGAGCTGCTCATGTTCGAGGACGCGGACGACCTGTATCAGGGCATCCCGTTCCTGGTGCAGCGGGTCCGGGACTTCCTGGTGTCGTGACCGTCGCCGACGGCGAGCTGGAGACCGCCGCCGAGATGTCGGCCGCCGTGCACGAGGGCGAGGTCTCGCCCTCCGACCTGGTCGAACGCTCGGTGCGACGCGCCGAGGCATGGCAGGCCACGACGAACGCCTTCTGCTCGCTGTGGGGAGACGAGGCGGTGGACGTCGCGGGCTCGGTCGCTCCCGGCGGCGCGCGGCCATCCGGGCTGCCCATCGCCGTGAAGGACCTGTACGACGTAGCCGGGCGCGAGACCACGGGCTGCTGCCGGCTGTACGCCGGGAGGGTCGCGGAGCGCGACGCCCCCACGATCGGACGGGTCCGCGCGGCCGGCCTGGTCATGATCGGGAAGACGAACCAGCACGAGCTGGCGCTCGGGGGGACGAACCTGTACTCCTCGTGCGGCCGGACCGGCAATCCCTGGGATCCGGGGCGGATGACCGGCGGCTCGAGCGGCGGTTCTGCGGCGGCCGTGGCCGCGGGGGTCGTTCCGTGGGCCCTGGGATCGGACACCGGCGGGTCGATCCGGATCCCCGCGTCCTTCTGCGGCACGTTCGGCCTGAAGCCGACGACCGGGCGGATCCCGATCGATGGTTTGCTGCCGCTCGCGCCCACGATGGATACGCCCGGTCCGATCGCGGCCACCGCCGGCGACCTGGCCGCGCTGTATCGGATCCTCGCCAGGACCCCGGAACCGGCCGGCTCCCGGAGCGGCCCCTACCGGCTGGCGCTCGTCGGCGGCTACTACCGCGACCACGTGCATCCCGACGTCGTTCGGGTCGTGGAGCAGGTCGCGGCCACGTTCGAGGCGCTCGGTCTGGTGACCGAGGAGGTGGAGGGCGACGGGATCGACGACGCCAGGGCGACCTGGCGACGGGTCTGTTACCCGGAGTTCGTCGACGCCCATCCGGCGCTGGCCGGCCGGTGGGACGGCGTCCTGGATCCGGCGATCCGATCCGCCGTCCAGGAAGGGGCGGCCCGGAGCCCCCAGGAGCGGGCGGACGCCGCGGTTCGCCGCGCGGAGATCGAACGCTGGTTCGCCCGGCGCCTGGAGGACGCCGATGCCCTGCTGGTCCCCACGACGGGATACCCGGCCCCGCTCGTGGATCAGCGCGAGTTCGACCTCGGTGACGCCGGGAGGATCGACCTGGATCGGGTCGGCCCCGGCTGGTTCACGTGTCCGGTGAACCTGGCGAATCTCCCCGCGGTGAGCCTGCCGGCCGGTTCGTCGGAGGGGATGCCGGTCGGCGTCTCGCTGGTCGGACGTCCGGGCGACGAAGAGGTGCTCCTGGCCCTGGCCCGGTCGTGGGAGGAGGCCTCCGGGTACCGCGCCCGCCGCGGGTAGCATGGCCCGATGGCGTCGGAGGGGCGGGAGGAGCGGTCCTCGGGCGAGAGGCGCAGCGGGACCGCGGCCGGCGGACGCGCCACCGGGACGCCCGAGGACGCCGGGAGGATCGATCTGGTCGGGGCGGCGGCGGTCGCCCTCGCCGCGCTGCAGTTCGGCGCGGTGGTCGTCCTCGGGAAGATCGTCACGGATGGCGGCCTGCCCGTCCCGTCGTTCCTGGCGATGCGCTTCGGGCTGGCCGCCGTGCTGCTGGCTGGGCTGCTCACGGCCACGGGGAGCCCGCTCGTCGCCGCGCGTGGGGAGGGCTGGCGTCTCGCCCTGCTGGGCATGGCCGGCTACGCGGTGGAGTCCTGGTGCTTCTTCATGGGGCTCCGGCACGGCGGCCCCGCCGCCGTCACCCTGCTGTTCTTCACCTATCCGGTGATGGTGACGGTGCTGGCGGCGGCGCTGGGGAAGGGCCTCCCGGGGACGCTCGTCCTCTCGGCGCTGGCGGCGGCGGTGGTGGGAGCCGCCCTGGTGGTCCTGGGGAGTGGGGGACTCGACATCTCCACGCTGGGTGTCTTCTTCGCCCTGGCCTCGGCCTTCACCTTCACCCTGTATCTGACCGGCGCCGACGCGGTGCTCAAGCGGACGAACTCCGTCACGGGGGCGATGTGGGTGAGCGGCGCGGCGGCGGTGGCCCTGGCGGGGTACGCGCTCGCGACGGGGCAGGGGCGCGTACCGCACGGTTCGCATCAATGGGTGCCGGTGGTGGCGGTCGCGCTATTCACCGCCGGTGCGTTCGGCTGCCTGTTCGCCGGGCTGCGGCGCCTCGGAGCCGTGCGGACCTCGATCGTGGCCGCCAGCGAACCGCTCGTCGCGGCCGCCCTGTCGGTGACGTTCCTGGGGGAGCGGCTGTACGCGGGGACGGTGGCCGGCGGGATCCTGATCCTGGCGGGAGCCGTCGCCGCCTCCGTGGCCCGTCAGGACGCGCGCGGCGAGCCGTCCCTGCCCTGAGGGACCCGGCGGACGGCCGTCGAGCGGCGCTCCCGGTACGTTCGCGTCTTCACGCGGTTCCCGCAGACGGCCATGCTGCACCAGGTGCCGGAGCGGTTCTTCGAGTGGTCGTAGAAGACCCACCGGCACGAGTGCTTCCGGCACGCCTTCAGGCGGAGCCGGGCGCTCCCGTCCGGACCGAACCGAACCACCAGGGGTGCCTCCTCGGACGCTCGATTGAGGATATCCACGGCTCCGGACTGGATCGGCTCGTCGGTGTTCGCCAGCGCCAGCGCACGGAGCGCCTCCCGGACCTCCAGCACCTGTTCGAAAGCCCCGCGGCTGATCCGGGTGCCTGGTTCGAGCAGGCCCCGGCCCGCCGACCACGCCGCGAGTGCCTCCGGCGTGGGCAGCTCGTCCTCGTCCGCCTCGACGTCCCTGGTGTTCACGAGATCCGCCACCAGCCGCAAGGGGTCGGGAACGGGCGGTCGCCTCCCAGCCTGCGCCGGCCGGGCCTCGTCGTCGAAGCTCACGTCACCAGCATACGACGTACGCCGGTGCATCCCACCCAAGGAACCTGGCCACCCCAGTGAGGCCATCGACGCCGATATCGTGTGTTGACGTGTTTGGCGACACCGGTATAAGGTGATGGTCGGTGACAGGGGGATCGATGAAGCTCAGGGTGAGCGAGGTCTGTGCGCCACGGGGACGGCCGTGATCGCCCGCGTGTNTCGGGTCAACGCCAGCGGCCCTCGCCGACGACTACGCCGATCATCTCGACCGCACCGGCGTGCCCGAACTCGCCGCCACCGAAGGCAACCTCGGTGTGCTGGTGCTGCGGCGAGCCGGGCCCGAGACCGCGGTCTTCACCGTGATCTCGTTGTGGGAGGACATGAACGCGGTTCGCCGCTTCGCCGGGGCGGATCCCGACCGCGCCGTCTACTACCCGAAGGATGCCGAGTACCTGCTCGAGATGCCGCCCACGCTCGAGCACCACCAGGTCACGGCGGCCGTCGCCCTCGGACGGGGCTACGAGCCGCCGAGCACCACCGCGAGGACGGCGAGCGCGACGTAGATCAGGAGACCGCCGGCCACCAGCATCACCCGAACGGACCGCGGGATCGGTGACCGGCCCAGCACGTAGTAGAGGATCGGTCCGGCGAGCGGCACCAGCAAGACCAGAGCCATCCACCCGATGCGGCGGCCGTTCGCCATGCCCTCCTGGCGGATCATGTCCCACATCGCGATCGAGACCCAGGCCACGTACAGGATCAACGGCAGCAGATAGGCGTAGGTGGCGAGGAGCAGACTCCACCACGTGGGCGCGGCTAGCGAGACTCCGAGCACGGTGACCTCCCGGTGTGTGGTTCGGAGGAACGGCTGAGGCAGGGCTTGGACCTGGAGCTGGACCGGCCCCGGGACGTCGGTCCCGGGGACCGCCGGGACGGCGGGCGCCGTGCCCGGGTTCGGCATGTTGACCTGGGCTGGCGGGGTCGGCGCCGTCCTCCAGTCCCCGTGCGGGTACTTCCCGCCCTGGGCCCGGACGTACAGGGCGAGCGTCTGGACGGCCGCCGACAGGTCCCCTCCGCCCAGCCGGTTCAGCCGGAGGCCGGCGCAGCCGTAGAAGGCCTGGATCGCCGGAGGGAGGCTCGTCTCGAAATCGTTCCCGGAGAAGCAGTTCCCGGGACCCGCCGGACCGGAGAGGACGAGGTCCGCCCGCCCGGACGCACGGACGACGTTGCCCCGGATCAGGTTGTCCTGGGCGACCCAGAAGTGCCGGTCGATGTTCGGCGAGACCTCGATCCCGTAGTTGTCGTGGTTGTACACGTGGTTCCGCTCGACCACGTCCCCGACGCCGCCGGCCAGCAGGATCCCCGTGCCGATGGAGGGGTACTGCAGGTCCTTGGCCGGTGCCCCCACGTTGTTGTTGTCCTCGACGAGGTTGCCGGCGATCGTCACCTGGCGCTGCGGAGGGAGCCGTTCGGAGTCCAGCGTGTTCGGCACGATCCCCGCCATGTTGTCCCGCCACGTGGAGTTCACGATCCGGAGATCGCCGCCGGCGTTCGTCCCCGAATACCCGAGCGCGTTGCCCACGGAGGTCACCTGGTCGATGACCGCGTGACAGGGGAAGCACTGCCCGATGTAGAAGCCCGAATCCGGGTGGCCGCTCGCGTAGGAGAAGTCGAAACGGCCGAAGACCGAGTCGAAGGCGTAGATCCCGTAGTCGCCGTCGTCGTACGCGGTTAGCCACGAGCCCCGGTAGCCGTTGACGCTCGTCCAGAAGAACCCGTTCAGGAGGTAGTGCCGGGCGGTCAGATTCTCCACCGCGACCCCGTCGGCCAGGATCACCTGGATCCCGTTCGCCAGCCGGAACCCGCCGTCGAGGATCGTCGTATTTCGCTCCAGGCCCCGGATCGTGATGAAGGGGGTCGTCACCACCACGGACTCGTGGTAGACGCCCGGCGAGATCAACACCAGATCACCGGGATTCGCCCCGTCGACCGCCTTCTGGATCGTGGGGTACTGCCGGGGGACCCGCAGGGTCGTCCCCGGGCCCGTGGGCGGCGACTCGCGGCCCGGTCCGACCCGGACGCCGCCGGGAGAGGTCAGCGTGGCGTTCCCCACCACGATCACCCCGGCCATCCCGATCCCACCGGGCGCCCCGTGGTACTTGCAGTAGTACCGGTACACCCCCGGCCTCGGGAACGTCAGTGTGAACTCCGCCCCCGGGGGCTGGTTCCCGGAGTCGAAGGAGCCGTCGTCGGCCGTCACCGTGTGCGGGCTCCGGCCGTCGTTCGTCCAGGAGATCGTCGTCCCCACGGCGACGCGGGGAGCGTTCGGGTCGAAGAAGTTGTCGAGCTCGGTGACGGGCTCGGGCCGGCCGCTGGAGG
>WNGK01003625.1_pt1 | contig 20915 bp, 24 predicted proteins | sample 5400601 | NCBI WGS metagenome assembly WNGK01 (sample SAMN13153376, study PRJNA577476) | soil metagenome | isolation source: 60 cm soil or saprolite under Garry oak tree replicate 1 | place: USA:California | collected 2016-06-15
CCTGAGTTTGGACCCAACGTACTGATCTTCGATCCGTCGATGCCGTCGCAGGAGATCCAGAAGCGGATCAATGCGGTGTATGCAACGCAGGAGCACAACGAGTTTGGGCCGGAGCGGAAGCGGGTTCGAGTGCTGTCATAAATCGTCGGCTCTGGTCCCAGTGATCATGCGGAAACACCGTTCCCTTTCCGGTCGCTGTTCAGTATGCCGTTTGCAGCGACCGGATCTTCCAAACAAACCGTTCGGCACGTTCCGCAAGTGGACGCTGCCCACATCTACTCCTTCCTTTTCGACAGGATGTGCACGAACCTCGACCGGGGGCCGACGCGGGCAAACTCGGGAAGGCACGGCAGGCGGGCGCTCCTTCGAAAGGAGCCTGAGGAAAACTCTTTAAGAATATTTTCTTACTTCTTCCTGGTTCGAGGTTCCTTTACTAAGTAGATGGACTAATGCGAGTGGAGACCCAAAACGCTCCAAACGCCGGGGGATTGTCGGCTTATGCCTACCGCTCCGTCTCTATTTTCACTTTGTGAGGTCCTTCATTTTCACGTTGCGCAAGCAATACGATCCTAAGTGATTGATCTGGAATGTGGATCGTTTTCACGACATGCGTGGAACGCACAACCGACGCGCTCCAGTCCGCGATGCCGTAGCTTGCGCAATAATCCGATGCTCTTCATCCAGCCGAACACTTCTTCGATTCGCTTGCGTTTCTTCTGACTGACTTGATATCCCGCATCGCGTGTCGTGCGCTCATCCACGGCGCTGCGACGATTGGTGTCGTTCTGCGCAATGTGCGCGTAATCTCCATGTGGCGCAGTTCGGCGATGAAGTCGTGGGCGTCATAACCTTTGTCCGCTCCGAGCGTCACGCGGTGAGTGCCGGGCAGACCTTCAGCCATCAGCAACGCGGCATTGCGTTCCGCCGAACCATATGCTCGCGTGGTAAGTGTCGAAACCACCAGACCGTTGCGGTTCTCTGTTAGCCGCGATAGGCCAGTACCGCACCGCTGCCTCGGCTCTTGCGGGACAGCATGGCATCGGGGTCGGTGGTCGAGCAGTGGGTCTGATTGCTGCGCTTCTCACGGTGGAAGTTCACTGTCGGATTTGAACCTTGGCCCGTTCCAGTGGTGGGCGGCTGCTGGTCATCCTGGACCCGGCGAAAGCTTTTCTGTCCGGCCCATGCCTCCAGCAGGGTTCCATCCACAGTGAAGTGCTCATCCGAGAGCAGATTTCGCCGTCGCGCCTGCTTGAGCACTGCTGCGAAGAAAGCGTCGGCAATGTCACCTGCAAGCAGACGCTGCCGATTCTTCGTGAACACCGTCACATCCCAAATCGGATCATGCATGTTCAGTCCTACAAACCAACGGAACAACAGGCTGTAGTCGAGTTGTTCCATCAGCATCCGTTCGCTGCGCACGGAGTACAGCAGTTGGATCAGCAACGCGCGCAACAACTTCTCTGGTGCTATCGATGGCCGTCCAGTCTTGGCGTACAGCCTGTTGAAACGAGGCTTCAGTTCGCGCAGGGCTTCATCGGCCATGACACGTAGCTGCCGAAGCGGATGGTCGTGAGGGATTCGCTGCTCAGGGCTTATGTAGCTGAAAACTCCCAACTGCTGCTCGTCTTGTCCACGCATGTCTTCTTCTTATCAGCTTGCGTTGTGGAAACAAGAGAATTTCTTGATGCGGGATCAGCTCCCTCCAAGTCCAGCTTTGGCTGGTGTTCTCACCCAGTGCGCCAGTAAATGCAGAGTGCATCAGGGACTGATTTCTGATTTCGTCATCTCCTATTGACGGTAGCCGTTGGACAGGTTATTTTTCGCACTACCCAGACCTCTCGTCGCATCGAAGTCTTCTTCTACGGGTTGTCCATGGACGCCGACCTTCTGCGCGCGAAAGGCGCCCATCCCGTAAGTTCCAATGACGCTGTTCTTGCCAAAGTTCATTCCAAAGAATGCCGTAAAGAAAAAAAGAGACCGCACCAGATGCGGTCTCTTACTGCGAAATCTTGATTCGCGATGTTCTTGAGTAGGCAGATGAGAAGCTTACGGAATTATGCTGATGCAGTCTCGAGCTTTTGAGATGCGGGCCTCGTGCTTCTGCAGTTGGTCTGATGCCGGCGGAGCTGCTCTGCGCCGACGGTATTCTCCTGTTGGAGCGCCTCGACGCCTTTCATGATGCCGTCTAACTTAGATATTACGGGATCGAATTTCTGGTCCAGCTTTTTCTCCATAAGCTCGCCGACGGCTTCCAGAATGACGTTTGCCTGCTCGGAAAGGCGTTCATCCAGCTTTTGTCAAGTCTCTGTTCGAACTTGCCGAATTCGGTGTTTAAGTCGGCTTTAGTAGCAGGAGCGTTTGTGTTGTTTGGATCGTTTTCCATACACATGGCTTACACCTTAAGTTTATGTAGACGCGAGAAACTGTCAATGCATGGCAGAGAGCGCTGCGGATGAGTCCATCAGGAGAGCGATGATTTCTGTCTGGTGCAGGCTGTCGCAGGAACGATGAGTTTGGTCAACATCAAGGCGAACGCACGACGATCTATGGCCAAGATCCCCACTGTAGGTTGACGCAAGCGAGTTCTGCTGATTGCCGCTGCCATTCTTGCGGATTAGGACCACACACCTGAGTCAAAGGCCACTTTCGGGTGGCTTTCTGATGTTCCTGCAGTCCATCGCTTTTCATTACTAGGCGTGGAACGCGAAACGCGTTGACACATTACGGGGGAGCGCATCTTGATCTGTCCTGTCGCAGACACTACGAAGATCCGATTCGCAGCGTAATCCGAGACCACGAGATCTCCGTTGGCGCCGCGTACCACGCCGCTAGGAGAATCAAGCCTATTCTCTTTAATCAATATCCGGACCACCACTCCTGGGGCAGCGGATTTGGTGCCTCAGTTCTATGCACGGTTCGGGGAGAAAAGTCCTCTTCCCTGTCGCCACGCTCTGGAACGTATTGGACTGCCATCAACCAACGCGAGGTCCCTTCGCGAGGAACAAAGGACCCATTTATATCCTGAATGATAGCCGAGGTAATTCGTCGCCCATCCAGCACGGGCTCCAATTCGGCATCGAAGATCACATTGATCCAGTGCTGAAGGACACCTGGCCCGTGCCGCTCAATTCCCAGTTGTGGACGGACCGATCCGTTCGTGCCGTCCGCAACCACCAGATAAGATGCGTACACCACATCCTCTTTGCCGGTGGAAAGATCTCGCACATAGCCAACGACAGCATCATCATTCTGCTCAATCTTTAACAGTTCAGTGCTGAAACGAATGTCAGCGCCAAGACGCTCGGCATGCGAACGCAGAATTGGTTCCAACTGGTCCTGGTCGCACGTCTCGGCTGTTACAGGGCTGATGTCAGCTGTGTCCGACCATGGTTGATCCATCCAGGTCACGTTCTTGTCAGCCAGATTCTTTACCCGCGCGATCGCGCCCGACTTCTGGTCCTCGGTGCGGTGGGCTCGTATTTCCGCTTCGATTCCGGCTGCTCGATAAATCTCCATGGAACGAGGAGAAATGCCGCGAAAATTTGTACTGAATTGACGTGCTCGGATGTCGTTCAACGACTACGCATGGTACGCTGCGATTCGCGAGGAACAGGGCAGTTGACAAGCCATTCAAACCGCCCCCGGCAATCAACACTGAAGTCGTCGATGGCATAAACTTACATTTCCTTTTCTTCTTTCCGCCGAGAGCCTCTCACTTCGGCGGGATAGACTTGAAAAGCCGTTCAAGGGATTCGTTGAACGCCTGTGGATCGTCGACAAACAGGGCATGGCCTGCACCCTTAACCGTAACAAACTGAGCGCCGCGTATTGCGCCAGCCATTCTTTCCTGGGCTTTCAGCAAAGGTGATTCCGCCGATGCGATTACCAGTGTGGGTCTGTCGATCTTCGCGAGCGCGGGTCGTCGGTCAACCGCGTAGTCGTCCATCATCAACATGGTCACTCCGATTGGTACAGGTGTTTTTCGCGAGTGAGCAATTACCTCCTGGAGATTGAGTTCAGGGTGGGGTTTTTTGAAGATCCAGCGCACCATGCCTTCGGAGTATTCTGCGGGCTGATTGACATACACGGCGATCATGCCAAGGAACTGCTGGGTCCACTCCTTATTTTCTTCAATTTCTGACGGCCCTGCTGAGACCGGGCTGTCCACGAAGACTACTGCCGAGAGCGAACCAGTGCCGAATTGCTGGATGTAGGCCGCTACATCCTGTGAACCTTGGGACCAACCAATCAGAACAGCATTGGAAACGTGAAGCTGTGAAAGAATTTCGTGGAGGTCCGTTGCCCGCTATTCGGGAGTGTTGCCCAACTCGGTTTTGGAAGAGTCGCCTTGGGACCTTGGGTCCACGGCGATGACCAACCGATCGCTGGAAAATTTTCTGATCTGTTGGTTCCACAGAGATGCAGGAAGAGTCCAGCCTGGGATGAACACAAGAGCGGGTGCGGAGGTGGGATGACCTGCTTCCAGGAGATGTATTTGCGTCTGATCCGTCAACGTCACAACGCGCTTTCGAATCTCGGGCACACTCCCGCTCTGCGCGGAAGCTGCCGTAGTCAGAACTGACCAAGCGAGAAAAAGCGAGAGCGGCCAAGGCCTCATAAGAGCGATTCGGCACGCAATGTTGGACGACGAGAACCCATTGTTCTTTGATTCGAAAACTATCTTTCAAGCGCGGTTCGCGACTGGCCATAATCGGACCTCAACAGGGAGCCGCACCGGCAGAACTGGTTCCATACGAGCACTTGATAGCAACACAAGCAGATCGCATACGGACATGCCTAGCAGCTTAGGCGCAGACATCTCGACTCTTTGCATGCGAAAATGGATTCAGCACACCATCACGGCGAAGGGCATCGACTGAGAACTGAATCTCGTCATATCCCACAAGGTGCAGCAATCTGGTTGCAACGAGGTCGTCGTAATCCTGAGATTCCGGAGGCTTACGTCCGTCGTAAGAAGCCCACTTCAAGAACCTCTTGCGAGAACGAAAATACGATTAGCCGGCGAGAGACGTGTCCATGCCGACCCACAATTCGGCAAGCGACTTGAGGTTCTTCTTATAGGTCCGAGTGACGGTGTACTCTTTTCCTCCTTTCACTCGGAGGCGGTATTCCCCCGTGATACGCGGTCGAATCTCTTCAACGAATGAGGCATTAACGAGCACCGACCGGTGGATTTGAATGAAACCATACGGCCTAAGCTTCGCTGCCAGTGCGGAGATAGACTCTCGCACGAGATAAGAGCTAGCTTCGCGCTGAAGCACCGTATAGTTCCCCTGGGCAAGCAAAGCGATCACATCAGCAGAATCAGTAAAAAGAATTGTCCCATTAGTTTTTACCGCGATTCTCGCATGCCGTCGGGTAGCAGGAGGGTTTTGCGGGAGCGGCAGGGGTAAAATGTTGCACGGGCGGCCCGCAGATCGGTTAAATGTATCGACCAAATCATTCGTGAACTGGAACGGTTCGACGTGGCTCCTTGTGAAGCGATTTTCCAACGTAGGTTGCGTAAACGGCTCGTTGCCCGCAATTACGGCCCGCATCAGCTTCCCTCATTGTTCAACGCGCGGCGTTCCCTTTTATCGGGAATGCATCTGGCGACAAAACCAGTGCTGCGGCAGCATCGTCGAAACTCTATCCCGCCCGCTGCAGAAGGCACAGTGTCCAACATCGAAATCCTACGTGCATTTTTGCTGAGGTAAAATGACAAAAATCCAACTGTTTCTGCCATCTGCATCGGGCCCGAGACCACGCGTGAAGGGACAGGCATCCCATTGCACTACTCCGAAATCCGAAGTCCCATAACGGAAGCATCCACGCAATGACAGGAGCAAACTAGGTTCCAAGTAGACAGTCGGTGGAGTTGCACTGGTGCCCAAACTGACTCAGTATCAAGGATTTCGTACGCCACGACGTATCGTGGTACTTGCGGTGCCGCCGACCGAAGAATTGGACATCGTAGGCCCGTGGGAGGTCTTCGCCACCGCCAATGGCGCGCTTCGGCGTCAGCGCCCAGCTTACGAAATCGAGCTGGCTACGACGAGCCGAGAAAGAACCTTCATCGGGGACTCAGGTCTCAAGCTGTCCGCAACTCGACATTACCAGTCTCTGAAAGGCGATATAGATACCCTTATAGTACCTGGTGGAACTGGTCCACAGACCGCGCGTGGGACCGCCATATTGGATTGGCTGCGCGGCCTTGCTGGGAATGTTCGCCGCGTGGCCTCGGTTTGTACGGGAGCATTTCTCCTAGCGCAGGCTGGACTGCTTGACGGCAAGCGAGCCACAACCCATTGGATGTTTGCCAAGGAATTGGCGAGATGCTATCCGCGCGTAATTGTCGAGCCCGATCGTATCTATATCCGAGATGGAAATGTATACACTTCGGCCGGTGTCACCGCTGGAATGGACTTGGCTCTGGCAATGGTCGAAGAGGATTTTGGTAGCGCAATCGCCTTGCAGGTCGCACGGCTTCTTGTGTTGTTTTTGCGCCGGCCCGGCGGACAAGCCCAATTCAGTACGCTGCTTTCATCCCAAGCATCCGCCAATAAGACGCTTCGTGAACTCGAGGTTTGGATTGCAGAGAATCTGAACCAGGATTTGTCCGTTCAGAGTCTGGCTGCTCGCGTAGCGATGAGTCCGCGAAATTTTGCTCGTGCGTTTGTCCGTGAAATCGGGGTAACGCCCGCTCGTCTGGTCGAGGCATTACGAGTCGAGGCAGCGCGCCGTGACTTGGAGACAAGCGACCACAGCCTCGAAGCAATAGCGCTCAACGCAGGTTTCAGCACCGCGGAAGTAATGCGCCGCGCTTTCCACCGCTGTATCGGTACGTCTCCCAAAGACTATCGTGAACGCTTCTCTTCGGAGGGCTGACTCTCGCAGTCTTAGAAATTCACCGGATACTACCTGAGTTCGAAAGCCCAGCCACGACGCAATTCAAGTGCTCGAGATGATGACCACAAACAATTTGTTACGACCTTGTGCTGCTTGTATCAGTATTGCCCTGAAGTCTCTTCCAGGCGGCGTTCGCGACTGGCCATAATCGGACCTCGACAGGTCCATACCGACAACGGACTCCCATGTCTCGGCATCACATTGTGCGACCTCGGTCCCTCAGGATATCTCTATACGTCTGCTTTTGTAGGCAGACCGCGATGACTTTGTGAGCTGGCCGAACAGGAGCGAGGTGAGCGATGCGAGTGGTGAAGGAACGCAGGATTTAATCGCAGGGAGAAGAAATTTATGCCAGTCATCTTTCTTTCAGCGATCTGTCTCGTCGGCACATTTGCGTCATTCGTTCAAGTCGGCGGCATGAGTGAGGGCGGGATGCGGGCAATGGGAACGGGAATGATGCTGTCTGTGTCCTTTTTGGCTTGCTGCTCTTCGCAGCCCTGACAGAGTTTGTGATTTTGGAAGTCCTCTGGATCATGCTCTGGCGGCAGCGCCTGCACGACGAGAAACGATCGGCGCCTGCAATCGGTGGCAGAGCTGATTAAACGCGCTTGGCCAGGAATCGCGATGGAGATTTAACACAATGAAAACTATGAATAACATGCGAAAACTAGTTGCTTCAGAGTGGGTGACGCTGGATGGCGTCTTTGACGCCGACAACGTGAAGGAATGGTTTGCTCCCTTTGACAGCGATGACAGGCGAGAATACATCCAAGCGTCGATCTCCGGGTCCGATGCTCTCCTCGTTGGCCGAGTGACCTTTGAAATGCTCGCGCCTCACTGGTCCAAAATGAAGAACAATGAGGATGGAATCGCAGATAAGTTGAACAGCATGCCGAAGTATATCGTCTCTTCAACTCTGAAAAAAGCGGAATGGAATAATTCGACCATCATCAAGGAAAATGTCGTTGAAGAAATCATCAAGCTGAAACAGAAGCCCGGCCAGGACATCCTAGTAACCGGGAGCGCCACTCTTGTCCAGTCGTTAATGGAAGCTGATCTTATCGATGAGTATCGGCTCTTAGTTCACCCTTAATCATAGGGCGTGGAAAGCCAGTCTTCAAAGATGGAATGGCTACGACGAGACTGAAGCCGGTCAAGACCAAAACGTTAAGCTTGGGGAGCATTCTGCTTTGTTATCAGCCCGCGAAAGCTTAAATACCCATCGCTTCATAAGTTGCAGTGCCCGACGCAGCTCGATGCCAAGCAAACAAACCGAAGCGCTGAAGATCCTGTATTGGAACTGGAGGGCGGCTATGGCAGCGAATCCGATATCTCCTTTAACGTAATCGGTATCCCTCACCTCCAGGGGGCGCCGCTCGTCGATCTTCCAGTTGATGACTTCGCCGAATCTGGCGCAAAGACGCACTTCCTGACCGCCAAGGTACCACTACACGCTGGGTGCCCGCGAAACGCGTTTGCTCGGAGTTGTTGTCGCTCGCTTCTCATTTCGGCAATCTTCAATATGGCAGAAAAAGTTGCATATCTGTCATTTATGCCAAACGCAGATATGTTTAGCATTGCTTGAGGAGCTGGCTGTGCGAAAAAAGGAACTCAGTAGGAATTTTGTATTCCTGGTTGTGGCGCTGACTTTTATCCCCTGGCTGTGTCAGGGAAGTACCGGGGCACTGGCCAATGCTGCATTTCTGAAACTACAGAGCTTGGCGGGCGATTGGGAAGGAAAAGATGAGCAGGGCAAACAGGTAAGAAGCAGTTTCGTACCTATCGCCTCTGATACAGCCGTTATGGAGACGCTGACCATGCCGGAAATGCACGAGATGGTGACGCTGTACAGCATGGACGTTGATTCCATCGTCTTAACCCATTACTGCCCGACGAACAATCAGCCGCGTATGCGCGCCATGCCTACCGCAGGCCCTATCAACGAACTGGTCTTTTCGTTCCAAGGTGCTGCAAACCTGCCCGACATTGCCGTCGGTCACGAACATAAGCTTGTGATTCGCTTCGAAAGCTCGGACCACATTACAGAGCGCTGGACTTGGCAGAGTGAGGGAAAAGATACAGACATGATTGTTCACCTTGCGCGTACGCACTCTGGATCTAAGTGATTCAACGCGTCGCCAGGACAAAATGCCGGATTCAACGCGGAGGCCACTCTGAGTAAGCTAGCTCTGTCGAGGCCGTCAACCGAGTGCATACCGAACCTTACCGTGGCCTAAGGCAAGGGCAATAACGGCGGCCTTGATTTCTTGCGGGAGAGACGTTTGCCAATGGAAACCGTCGCTGTGGTAACCCGAACTGCTCGATAGCCATCATTTGCTGCTAAGGGCATCCTTGAGGGCGAAGAAGATCCGGGCGAGATGATTCGTTGGTTCAGCCACCCCGGCATCACGGCGCGCTCTGTCGAAGAATGCGGCATTGATGCTTGACGCACTCGCCGGAGGCTTTGAGCAGAAGGTTACCCGCTACTTTGACGGACTCACCCACGAGAAAATAGTGCGGATTGGGATGGCCGACAATGCCGGCTTTGGGAGCCTGCGGCGTTTCAACAGCGCCTTCCAGCAGACTTATGGCCGTGCCCCGCGTGACCTTCGCAGGCAGAGGTATCAAGGCTTGCGGGAGCAGAATGAGGTAGTGCTCCGGCTTGCTTTCCGTCCTCCCTATGACTGGAACCAGGTGCAAGATTTTCTGGCGGCGCGGGCAGTACGCGGCGTCGAACGTGTGGATGACCGCGGATACGCCCGCACAGTTGCGCTGGGTGCTGGCCATGGCATTATTTGTGTGCGGCCGGTCGAGGGCGAGGAGGCGCTCGAACTCCGAGTGCGCAATGCGGCACCAGCAGCACTTTTGCAAATCACCTCGTCAGTGCGACGTACTTTCGATCTCTCTGCCGATCCCGGACAAATCGCTCTAGCATTCCGGTCAGACCCACTACTTGCGCCACTGATAAAGCGTCGGGCTGGCCTGCGCATCCCGGGCGCTTGGGAGCCGTTCGAGTGCGCTGTGCGAGCCGTTTTGGGGCAGGAGGTGAGCGTAGTAGTAGGGCGCACTTTGGCCACGCGCTTGGTCGTTCGAATCGGGCGGAAGATCGTTGACGCCGAAGACGGCCTGACTCATCTGTTCCCAACTCCAGCCGACCTCGCAGTCGCGAATCTCGATGATCTCGGGCTTACCAAGCCGCGCGGCCGTGCAGTGCAAACACTGGCGCGCGCCGTCGCCGACGGTAACCTACCCTTCGACGGCCCACCAGAAGAAGTTGCCAGAGCGCTGGCAGCACTGCCTGGAATCGGTGTGTGGAAGGCGCAATACATCGCGCTACGGGCGCTTTTTGAACCCGATGCCTTCCCGGCGTCAGACTTGGTACTGCGGAGAACGGCGGCGAGAGGCAGTGCAGCACTCTCGGTGCGCTCCCTTGAGGCATGCGCAGAGACTTGGCGTCCTTGGCGAGGTTATGCCGCCGTGCATCTCTGGCGCGAGGCAGCAGATGCAGAGTGCAAACGAAACGCAGCATGATTTTGCGCCTGCATACATCAGCGTTGGGACAAGGTGTGAAGCCGCGTGGCATCTCGGCGAGGCATACTCACGGCCCGAGCAAACTCCAAGAGGTGAGAACCCAAGCAAGCAAGACAGCCGGGCGGCGGCTGCTTCGTTATCGAAGCCGTTGGAGCATAAGCGGAGAAACGTCGCATCGTTAGGTTTTTGACTAACAAGGGAGCGTCTTATGTTAGACCGGGCACCAACCACTATCGCGGTTGTCCTTACACTGGCGTGTTCTTTCGACGGATTGCTCTTAGTGAGAGCAAGCGGCGGGAGCAATCACCAACAGGCTCTTCTGCAACTGGAGAAAAAGTGGCTTGAGGCAGAAGACAATCCAGATATCCTTGAATCAATCCTCGCTGACGACTTCATCCATGTTTTGCCTGTTGGATTTGTGACCAAGAGAGAGCAACTCGACTATTTGCGCAGCCATCCAGCTCCAAAACGGGAGGCTAGGCATCTTGAAGACCTGCGCGTACGCGTCTTCGGTAGCGCCGCCGTGGTTAATGGCGTTGTAGCTGCGACGGGCGCGGACGGCAGAGCCCGCAAAACAATGTTCACTGATGTATTTGCTTACCGAGGCGGAAAGTGGCAGGCGGTGAACGCCCAGGAATTGCCAGTCAGTGGCTCTCTGTAAGTGGGCGGGAGGCTGCGGTGTTCTCCGAACGAGAAGAATTGTTTGGTCGTCTCTTTGCTGTCCGTGTCGCAGAACCCGTGACCTAAGCTCGGTAGATATCTCTCTCAGTTCTTTGCCTCCCGCGGTTTGGACAACCTCTTTGATTCCGGCCATCCCAAACTCGCGGCTATCGGAATCAAAGGTCTCCGTAAAACCGTCACTGATGATAACGAGAATGTCGCGGCAGTCAAATCGAAGAATTCCTGATGCAAACGGTTGATTAGGCAATATGCCCAACGGAAGATTTGAAACAGAACACTGTTCAATATCTCCGCTCGATGCCCGATAGTGCAAGAGCGGAACGTGTCCCGCCGATGAGAATGCGAGATCGGCACCGCGGTCCCAGGCTGCATAGGCGAACGTAACAAACATATTTGGCGCTAACAAAGGCTTTAGCACGTCATTGATGTCAGAAAGTACCTCCGATTCTTGCGCACGCAACGCAAGCCACATGCGAGCAGCGCTCTTTGTCATGCTCATGAGCACTCCGGCAGGCACCCCGTGTCCAGATACGTCTGCGACGTAACCGAACCAACCGCCATTCACCATAACCACATCGACAAGGTCTCCACCGACTGCCCCACTCGGGAAGGAAACTCCGAAGAACTCAAATTCGCTGGTGTTGAACGACAGCTCCGGCACCAGCGAATGGTGGATCTCAGTCGCCAGCTTGATTTCAGTATGCGCAGCGAAGAAACGCTTGCCTTCCCGCTGGAAGAAAAGCAGAAACAGCACGTATCCGCTAATGACAAGGATCATGGCGCCAGCAGCGTCAAGTCTCAATTTGTCCTTGAGTGCTGCAGAATCGAGGGCCAATTTGGGCATATTGACGTATACCCGATGCAGCAGCCAAATCGTGGAAACTTGCCCTACGGCAAGCGGGATCATGGACTTAAACATCCGACGAGTGCCGAGAAAGGCCCACGCCACTGCAAAGCAAGCCCTCACTATGATGTTTATAGTTAGCTCGCTGGTGGTGGTTTCCTGAGGATTCCGACTATCGAGAATAAATCCCAGCGATCCAAACAGGCAGAAAACTGCGGCTAGGAAAACGAGCAACGAACTATTCGGCAAAGTTCTCCAGAAACTTGCCCCGCCCGTCCAAATCTTCCAGTGCATGGTTTAGCGGCTCATTGCTTAATTGCGCTGCACTGCTGATTTCGCGAAGAACAGGATGAGCAGGCCGGCACCGATCAGGGCCAACATCACCCGATGGTACAGATCATTGCTCACTGTGCGAGGACCAGCACCGGCACCCAAAGCGGCGATGCCCAGCAACACACCGCCCAAGGCAACCAAGTTGGCTATCAACGCCACGCGCCATCGCTTTCTCGAACTACGAAAAAGCGCAATCGCGCCCCACAACAAACAGAGCCCACAGAGGGCCTCCACGATCGCGGCCGGAATGATGAGAGGCTCGTGGAATCGCTAGATGGCAATGCCTGCGTGTTGAACGCCGCCAAAGAAAAAGAGCGCCGCGTTTGCGGTCACCAGCAATCCAGCTACAGTTTTCATGTTGGCATCTCAGTGGGGCGGAAAGGGCGAGTAACAGCCCTCGGCAGCCTGAATCCCGTGGCGATCAGCCAGATAAAGCCCGGAAATCTCACGAGCGGAATGAGGAAAAGAGCCTTCGGAAAAACCAGGTTGAACCAGCTCAGCTCACCGGCAATTGCCAGCAAGAGGCCGAATACCACAATCCACTTTGGCAACAGCTTCCGCAAAGCGGCAGGGATACATACACCTGCCATTAGCAGGCCCATCGGGATGGAAAAGCCGGGGCCACCAAATGCATATGAGAGGTAGTTGAGAGCCGGAGTCACCGTCAGGTCCTGCATCACACCGGGATGAATCATGGCCCAGGTAGTAAAGCCGGCGGCCATGCTGTTGAACACAGTCATGAATCCGCCAAAAAGGGCGATGTTCGGGCCAGCCGCGTCAATGCCTAGAAAGCGCAAACGGCTGACTATCGTCGCGGCGAAAATGCCGAGAGGAATTAATGCGCCGATTTGCAGGAACACGCAAATTAGCACATTCATCGCATGTGTGTGAAAGTACGAAACAATGACATCGGGCGGTTCCCAGGGACCAGGCCAGTATGGTGGTTTAACTCCGAATGGCGTCCCGAAGGCGCTGACCGCGCAAAGTCCGGCATTGAAGAGGAGTGTATAGGCGATGGCCAGCATTCCGAGATGCGGGCCGGCATGCTGGAGCGTGGTTGGGGTTGGTTGAAAGTTCATGGTTTCCTCGCATTCATCGCATGACCGCGAGCGTAAGGATGGGATTCTCCAGCGAAATAGTCGGTTGTAAGGAGACACACCTATCCCCTTCGGCTCCGGAACACACTGCACCGTAAAACCTTCCTTACAAAACTCGAATACGTATATCCGAAGCGTTTTCACGTTAACTCGGGTCTCTGCTCACCAGCCCCGATCAACCCGGGCATAAAATACCAGGCATGAAGCTGATTAATTTCAGGCAAATTGGCCGCGCCTACGCCCTATCTATCTGCGCCTGGGGTGCACTTTCCCTCTTGACGGGTTGGGAATATCGAATATTTGATCGGCAGCTGAACATACATTCGACCTTCTTGGACATGGTGCTTCTAGCCGAGTCTCGAGGTTTTGCTTATGCTCTGCTGACTCCACCCATTTTCTACCTTGTTCGACGTTACGGCCCCAGCATGAAGCAAACTCTATGGCGCTGGGGTGCGTACTGCGTGGGCGTCTTCCCGTTCATGGTTCTATACTCCTGCATTCGGTGGGTAGCGCTACCGCCATGGAATGCGGATTTGCAGCGCTACGTCCCCCGTACATCACGCGGCCCATTCGAGTTGATCTACGGAGAATTTGCCGATCAAATCACCATGTATGTCGCAATCGTGTTTGCGGCCCACGCTTACCAATACTTCGATCGGGTTCGAAAGCAGGAGGTGGAAAAATATGAGTTCCAGCAGGCCCTTGCTGCAAGCGAACTGCAGGCGCTAAAAATGCAGCTTCACCCGCACTTCCTCTTTAACACTCTGCACGGCATCTCGACTCTCATTGACACCGATCGAAACAGCGCGAAAGCCATGGTCATCAAGCTATCTGGCCTGTTGCGCACCGCCCTGGAGCGCGGGAATTCTGACATGATTACCCTTCGGGAAGAATTGAAGTTCATTCGAGAGTATCTCGATCTCGAAAAGATGCGTTTCGGCCCAAGACTGCAGGTCGATTGCTCCATCGATCCGGATACGGAGCAGATAGCCGTACCACAGCTGATTTTACAACCGTTAGTGGAAAATGCGATTCGGCATGGGATCGCCTCTTCGCGCGAAGGCGGATGGCTAGAGATTGCGTCACAGCAAAAACATGGGGCGCTCGAGATCAACATTCGTAACAGCGTTGGAGGAAAGAGACCGGTGGGGACGGGGGTGGGTCTGCGGAATACCGAAGCGCGCTTGAAGTACCTGTATGCCGATGACGCTAGTTTTTCGCTCGCGTTTGCAGAAGACCAAACGGCAACGGCTACCCTCGTTTTACCGGTCTTGAGCTCGCATGATTGAACGGGGAGTCTTGTGTGCCCGCCGCAGTCAAAGAGGCGGAGGAAAGACATGCGCGTACTGATCGTGGATGACGAGCCATTGGCGCAAACTGCCTTAGCAAATGTCTTATCGACGAGGAGGGATGTCGAACATTTTGATTCGGCCAAAGATGCAATTCAAGCACTCGAGATGATTGCAAGCAACTATTACGATGTACTGCTGCTTGATATCAATATGCCGGAACTCTCGGGCATCGAACTATTGGAACAACTAAAAGGGGCGCGGCGCCCGTTTCCGTCGGTCGTGTTCGTGACCGCCCACAGCCAACACGCTATTGCAGCTTTCGAAAAACACGCAATCGATTACGTACTAAAACCCTTCTCAAAGGAGCGGATCAACGAAGCCTTGAACCTCGCATTCCGACGGACAGCAGGCGAGCGAGCCACCCGCTTGCTTGCTGTCCTCCCAGACCTGCAATCGTTGACGCGACGTCAATCACCGAGAGTCGCAATCAAATCGAAAGGACGCATTCTCTTCATCAATCCGGAGGAGATAATCACAGTAAATGCCGAAGGTAATTATGTGCAGTTGCAACAACAAGCCGGTTCGTATCTTTTGCGAGAATCCATCTCAGAGATGGCGGACAAACTAAAACCATATGGGTTTGTTCGCATACATCGTTCTGTTCTGGTTAACAGTGCTATGGTCGAAGAGGTCAGGCCCTTGTTAACAGGAGAATACGGATTACGTGTTAGAGGAGGCAAGCAATACACCGTTACACGTACCTACAAGAAAAGCATCCAGTCTCTCGCCGAGTCCTGGATAGGACGCAATATGAACCTCGACCAATAGAAATGCATCCGGTCACGTCTCTGGATCGAAAGAAGAACCCGTCCGGGTACACTCCTGCCCATCGTTCTGAATGCGTGATGTTCTCCAGTATAGAAGTTATAGCCGCACCTATCCCAAATATTGTGTTCTAACAAAGAATCGTGCTGCACTTACAACCTGGCGAGAGGGACGTGACCGCGCTCGCTGTGCCAATCTTAGTGTGAGTCCTTATGAAGTGCCCCGTTTGCTGTACCAATCCCAATGTGAGTCCTCAGTTGATTTGGTTTGAGCGGGGAACGGCGTTGTGAGTTCCCTGTTCCAGCAGCGTTGTGCTAGCTTTCCTCATGTCATAATCTCCAGCTGCGTGCGTGCAAATTCTGCTGACGGCAAGTTAGTCCAGTGAATTGTGCGCGTTTCTGGTTGTAATCCTGCCGCCAGGGTTGCGATTTTTCTGCGTGCGTCGTTGAGACTAGTGAATCAGTTCGCATTCAGGCATTCATCCCGTAGCCGACCGTGAAACTTTCTACCTAAGCGTTCTGCCGCGGACAGGAGAAGCCTCAACACCTGCCCCAAGGCAACAAGACGTCACGAAAGCCAGTTCGATAGAGCGTGGGCAAACTTAGCAAGGCCCGAACGATAATTGAGCAATAGCACCAATATGAAGGAGATGTTGTTGTGGCTGTTCATTATCGATCTGGGCATCGCGCTCGGCGGCGGGTTACACGAACAGCGGATCATTCATCCCGAGTGGTTCAGCGGTTCACGGACAACCTGGAGCTGTGGTCGCCTCGGCGGTGCTCGACTTCCGTTTCGCCTTGAACCACGGTTTTGATTTCTACTACAACCACTTCGTCCGCCAAGCGATGAACGCCAACCACGCTCGAACAACATTCTCGGATTGGTAATTGGGGGAACAATCGGAATCTAATGTTTCAACCATATAGGGCTCGTCCAAGATTTCGATAGGGCGTTCGCAGCGTCTCTCAAAGTCCGCCATCTCTCGTCACGAAGGATTTCCTAATACGAAATCCCATAGCTACTGCTTTTCACACATACACAATTCAATAGAGCCGGAGTGAGCAGCACCTTGCCGTGGCCAATCGAGCTGTACTCCTCACACCATAATCCGTGTCGTTGGCCCCGCAAGATTTGTCGTTGATCACAAACAAGCGTGGAGGGCCCAATGAAAGTAAGGAAGCACGTGCTTGCACTAGGCATCTTGTTCTCATTGCTAGGTACGCTTTCCGTACTAAACGCCCAAGTGCAAAATGGCCAGTTTACTGGCGTGGTAACGGACCCATCTGGCGCGGGCATCCCCAATGCCAGAGTGACAGTGACCAACATGGCTACAAACGTCGCGGTCACGACCCGCACGAACCAAAGCGGTCTTTATACGGCCAAGGAGATGCCCGTTGGAGTATACAAGATCACGGCGGAAGCAACCGGATTCAAGACCAAAGAGGATACCAATCTCCCCTTGAATGCAGGAGCAGTTCAACGCATCGATGTCAAAATGGAAATTGGGCAGGCCACCACTGTGGTGGAGGTGTCCGGCGAAGCCACGGCAGTTCAAACCGATGATCCAAGGCTGTCGCAAACCGTCGGCGCCCAGGAAATTGCGAACTTGCCAATAAACGGACGCAATGCTTTTGACCTGATGCAACTCGCAGCAGGCGCCGTCAACGTAAACGGTACAGATTTTGAGAACGGCCATAACACCGTGGTAAACGGCGTACGCGAAGACTTCAATGGATTCCTGATCAATGGCGTATCCAACAAAGGGCTAAGCGGCGGAGTTGTCAACACTCCCATTGAGGACACGATTCAGGAATTCCAGCAGTTAGGCCTGAATATGTCGGCTCAGTATGGCAATAGCGCGGGCGCCAATGTTAACCTCGTAACCAAGTCAGGTACAAACCAGCTCCATGGCAGCGTGTGGGAATACCTTCGCAACAGCTCAGCTGATGCCAATGATTTCTTCTTCGACCAGAACAATGCCAACCTGCGGGCGCAAGGTTCGGCGGAACTTAAGAAACCCCCGCTCCGATGGAACCAGTTCGGCTTCACCCTCGGGGGGCCGATCATAAAGGATAAGGTATTTTTCTTTGGTTCCTATCAAGGAAGCCGATTCACGTATACCAACGTAAGCACGTCAACGTTCGAATCGCCTGAGTGGAGGAACGCAGTCGCTGCCGCGGACGCAAGCACCGGCGTCAATTCTGTGGCGAACCTGCTGTATAAGAATTTTCAGCCCACCGCGGGAGGTTCGACACTGTATACGCTGGATCAATACTTCGCCAATGTCACCGCGAATGATACGGGTTTTGCCAGCTACGCTGACTTCCTCTGTCCTGACAGTTATATAAACGGGTTTGGCCTACCGTCTTCGCAAGCAACGATCATAGCCACGCGGATGCAAACTCTACTGGGTGTCGTTCCTTTGGATAACACGACAGCCTTGACGTACCCGAATACCGGGCACACGACGTGCAGTGCCGGCCTGGCTACGCAGGCAGGGTTCGTCGGACGCAATCCTAGTACCGGCGTTTCCACTATGCCGTTCCAATTGTCGGGCATATCACTTGTAAAGGCGCAAACAGGTGCTTTCGGCAACGTGGGTAACTTGTTCAATGGCAACGAAGGCTCACTTCGCTTGGACTATGACCCAAGCGCCGCTAATCGCTTTTCAATAAGCTACAACCTTGCCCGAAACACAGATAAATACGGGCCTTGCGGCGCTCCTTCCTGTGCCCGGGGGTTTTTCAATCCAAATACCGTCCGGACCCCCAATGGACAGTTCAGCTTCCTCCATACCTTCAGCCCGACCCTCCTGAACGAATTTCGGGCTGGTTACTCACAAAATGCTACCCCCTTGCTTAACGTTGCCCAAGGCGGTGTTCCGTCGATCGGCTTTGACGACGTTTCTGCCGGGTTCGGCTCCTACAGCGGGTATCCGCAGTTCTTCAGGGAAAACGTCTACACCTATTCCGATATGGTTTCCGTCGGCCACGGTAACCACAATATGAAGATCGGGGTAGACGTTCGCCGCAACATCGAGAATAGTCAGTTCAATGTTGCGCGTCCTTCTTACTACTTCACCGATCCAATTTTCTTTGCAGCAGATGCCCCCTACGGCATGACTGCCGGCGTGAATCCGGGAATCTGTGCGCCGCCCTGCTCCCAATCGGCCGTACAGGGGTTGGTGTCGAGCGGCTTCATCCCGAACTCGAACCTGGAAAGCAACTTTCGTCACTGGCGGAACATAGAGCTCGGAGCCTATTTCCAGGATGACTGGAAAGCCACTAAGAAACTAACTTTGCAGTTGGGTCTGCGCTATGACCTGTATGTCCGTCATAGCGAAGAAAATAACCAGGCGACAACGTTCCTCCTTGGTCCTGGAAACAATCCCGTTTACGGAGTACTCGATGCTAATGTCCCGGCAGGCATGACCGGTACAATTAACGGCACCGCATACGATTGCACGTCAGAATCAGCACAACTTCTGTCAGGCTTAGCGGGTGTTTGCGGGCCAGGAGGGTTCGCCGCAGCTTCCTCCCTTGGAAAGGGGCGGCACAAGGACTTCGGCCCACGCATTGGTTTTGCATACGACGTTTTTGGCAATGGAAAAACAGCATTTAGGGGTGGGTTCGGAATATCTTACGAGGGTACGCTGTATAACCCGCTTTCGAACTCGCGTTGGAATCTACCTTATTACTCGTTCAATCAGATGTTCAATGAGATCGGAGGGGGTAGCGACACCGTGGTTTACGGCCCGTCAACATGTACGTTTAACGCCGGTTGCACGTCAACAGGCGGTGCGATGTTCGGGCCCGGTGGGGTGGTGCCAACGTTCATGGGCCCACCCACTAATCCCAACCAGGGGCCCCCGAGCCAGGCTCAGGCACAAGGTAACATTGACGGCTGGTATGGCCAGAACTTCAACACGGCCACTCTGACGGGAATTGTTTTACCGAAAGGCATCGATGATCCCTACGTGTACAACTACTACTTCGGCATTCAGCACGAAATTGGTCCCAAGACTGTTCTGGAGGTAAACTACGTTGGCACCACTGGTCACAAGCTGTTCCGCGCTGAAGACACTAACCGTCTGCCGGGCTCCGTGTTACCGAGCGGGTCCACATTGGTCAACAACATAGGCGAGACAGAGATCGGCTATGACGGCCGCCCGAACCCGAACTATGGGCGCCTGCGTGTCTGGGAAAACGTCGTGAATTCCAACTACAACTCTCTGCAAGCCTCGCTGAAGCACCAGATGAGTCATGGTTTGCTGTTAAACTTGAACTATACGTATAGCCACTCGATTGACAACGGTTCTACCTGGCACAGTGGCGCGACCACTGCGAACGGTGTTGCCGGCGGTGAGGGTTTTACCACCGATCCTTTGCATCCTGAATTCGACAGGGGTAACTCGATCTATGATATCCGTCATCGGCTGGTATTCAGTCACGTGTGGCAACTCCCGGGCCAGAACACGAAGGGTTTCTTGGGAGAGGTTGTGGGCGGTTGGGCACTGAATGGGATTTGGGCTTTCCAGACGGGTCCCCACTGGCAGCCGTTTCGGGGAGGAGCAGCTAGGCTGGTGGAGATTTCCAACCCTGCTAACTCATGCACAGCTGCCGATGTTAATTCCGGCAATTGCGAGAATCTCGGTGGCGATTACCTCCTAACCCACGGCCGGAATGAGCGTCCGGACTCATCCATGTCGATCTTCCAGCCAACTAGAGCGGAATGGGCGAATGGCTGGGATCCATCGGCCGGAACCGGTGATACTCCCATTCTCTCTGCACCGTGCTTGGGCTGCATCGGCAATTTGGGGCGCAATACCTTCGTCGGCCCTGGCTCTTGGGAAACAGATATGACCCTGGCCAAGAATTTCAAAGTAACCGAGCGCGTCGGCCTGAAGTTTGAAGCGGCGGCCTTCAATCTGTTCAACCGCACTAACTTCGTGTTGGCGACTGCAGGGGGAGAGGCGCACAACGATATGCGCGATGGCATTTTTGGCGAAGCTGCTGGCACCCTTGGCGCGCGCGTGATGCAGTTCGGTTTAAAGCTTAGCTTCTAGCCCGCATCTTTTCGGACCCGTTCGCGTAAAATGCGAACGGGTTCTTTCTCTCTCTGCGGTGACACCTGTCGCGTAGGGTTTGTCCGCTCTTGGTCCTATTCAGCTTTTTTCCCCGTATACTTGTAGCCCGGCAGCAACAGACATTTGCCAACATTTTCGGCCAGCTTCGAATCGTCCGATTATTTGAGCAAATCTGATTTCCTCAATGGTCACCCCAAAACCGGCCAACGGTGGTCAGGGCAAAACCGGCCAACGGAAGAGGCCGGGGACTCAGTTGTTCTACCCTGCAGCCTCCTGTGGAGGCAAGTCTATTTTCGTGCGCCAACTCCGGGGACCGC